>Ga0316204_10012032_pt1 | contig 10672 bp, 13 predicted proteins | sample 6monrhotite_MG_2_FD_205661 | JGI IMG/M metagenome (GOLD analysis project Ga0316204, IMG submission 205661) | Microbial mat bacterial communities from mineral coupon in-situ incubated in ocean water Damariscotta River, Maine, United States -... | ecosystem: Environmental > Aquatic > Marine >... | reverse complement strand
CGCTACCCTGAGATAAGAAAGCGGTATTTTTGGGGTGGTAAGTTATGGACTCAGAGTTATTTCGTTGAAACGATAGGGAGTGCTAATGAGGATGTAATCAGAGATTACGTTCGAAGCCAGATTACGGAACATGAGAAAAAGGAGGATAGTTCGACGCAACTCGGATTGTTTTAAAACTCGGCTCGCTTACGGCCGAGTTTTTTATCGCTGAGCGTTGCGGTAGGGCAGTTGCGCGGGGATGAGTCCATGCAAGTTGTCTCGGGTATTGATCGTCCAAGGGTGCATTTTGAAGCTCCATCACGTGCGGTACTAGAGCGCGAGTTGGCGGCTTTTGTGGATTGGTTTAATCAAAGCAAGCATGACGTTGCTCTTGATCCCTTGCTGCGGGCCGCTATCTGCTATCTTTGGTTAATTACCTTACACCCCTTCGATGATGGTAACGGACGCATTACCCGTGCGCTGACGGATCGCGCCTTGGCGCAAGCTGATAGCCAGAGCATTCGTTTGTATAGCATGTCGGCCGCGATTCTTGATCAACGCACATCTTATTATCAAGTGCTGGAACAAACCCAACGAGGTGGAATGGATGTCACGCCTTGGGTAGTGTGGTTTCTCGAAATCTTGGAAAGCACCCTGCAAACTGCCCTCGACAAGATCGACCGAACTCTGGCTAAGACACGCTTCTGGCGACAGCTTCACGACGCGGGATTGTTAGCCGAGCAGGTAAAAGTAATAAACCGTTTGCTTGAAGGGGGTGAGCAGAACTTCGAACACGGCATTAGTGCATCACAATACAAAAGCGTCGCAAAAGTCAGTAAAGCGACCGCCACCCGCCACTTGGCTGATCTGTTAGACAAAGGTTGGGCGAAAAACTGCCCGGTGGGGGGCGGAGTACGCGGTATAGAGTGAGGTTGTGATGACGAATCCCTGGCGGTTCAACTTTCTGTTATCGCGCCAGCATGGTCTGCTACTTTCAGTGCTTTGCTTGGTTTGATAAACGAAAATCCAACGATGACTCCTGTCGTTCACGTTGGGTTTCACAAAAATGCTCAACCCAACTTACCTGTAGTGGGAGGATGTCTAGCCTTTCTCTCAATCACTAATCCTTTGTCTCTCACGATATTTACACCTTATTACGAAGCATTAAATTATCCGGACAAGGTGAAAAGTAGTGCTGCATTGTAAGGTAGCTATTACCGAGTTGTTTGAGGTGATGGCGTAACAAGGTGATGGGGACAATGAGTGGTAATAAGCCTTGTCGGTAGTGTTCAATTAAATTCACTAGTTCTTGTTTGTCGTTACTGGATAACTGCTTTTTGAAATAACCCAAGAGGTGAAACATGACATCTGAATGTCGACCGCGAGAGGCTTGTTGTTTTAGTATTGCCATTAAATTCAAGAAGTAGTCTTGTGCTAATGCTTGAAGGTCGGCACGGCCTGCATTGGCCACCATACGGCCGAGTCGGCGATAGTTGTGTTGACCGCGTGACATGATTAAGTATTTGTGGTTTGAGTGAAATCTCACCAAGGCAGCGGCGTTGAATTTATTCTTTTGCAGTTGTCGCCAACGATTGACGACGTACACGCGCTCGAAAAAGTTCTCCCGTAGTTGAGGGTCATTCAAGCGGCCTTCTTCTTCGACAGGTAACCAGGGGTGCGCCGCCATTAAGGCTTGAATATAAATGCCTCGTCCTTGGCGTTGTGGCATTTCGTCGTCAACATAAACACGTACACGCTCCATACCGCAGCTGGGGGAGTCTTTTTTGACAATATAACCGCAAATTCCCGATAGCTTGGTCGCCATTTGCTCGCCGTAGACTCTTAGTTGATGTGTGACATCCAGGCTTTTATCTTTATTGCCAATCACGCGTGGCTGATTAGGGTTACCCACCAAACGCAGCGTTTGGCGCGGTATACCGAGACCAATGGCCACCTCTGGGCACACGGGCACCAAGTCGAAATGCTCGCTTAGTGATTGAGTGATGAAGGGTACGTGTTTATGGCCACCATCAAAACGTACAGCTTGACCGACTAAACAGCTGCTCACACCCAATTGAATGCGGCTCATAATAATTCCTCCACTGCGTTAATTAATTTATCCCCCATGGGTTCGGTCCGGCTGCCGAAACTACCGACTAGCTTGCCATTGCGATCAATTAGATATTTGTGGAAGTTCCACTTAGGGTGCTCTCCCGCAGCTTTAGCCAAGGCGTTAAATAGCGGGTCGTTGGTGCCTAGGGCAACGTGGCTTTTTTCAAACATGGGGAATTGCACGCCGTAGGTGAGGCGGCAAAAGCTAGCGATCTGCTTGGCATCGCCGGGTTCCTGATTAGCAAAATCATTGGAAGGGAAGCCCAGCACCACCAAACCTTGGTCGGCATAGCGGTGATATATCTCTTCCAGTCCTTCATATTGATAGGTGTAGCCGCATTTACTGGCGGTGTTGACTATAACTATAACTTTGCCTTGGTATTCGTTACATAGATTTACCTGTTTCTCGCCGCTTAAAGATTTGCGCTCATAATCCAGTAGGCTGGGGCAAGCTGCTTCTGCCTGAGCTGCGCTGCTCAGGCCCGTCATCATGATTAAAATTAGACTCAAGAATTGTTTCATTTGGTCGATCCTCTTAGTATGATGGGATTATACAATAGTTATACAGGTTGGTTATCGTATCACATGGGAAATAACTTTAGTTCTAGTGTTTCAGAGAAGATGGTTGGGAAATAGTATTATGAATAATATAGAAAATAAAGATAATCATGGCTTCCCTATTCGAACCGTATCTACATTGACTGGGGTAAATGCCATTACACTTCGTGCCTGGGAAAGGCGGTATGGACTTATACAACCCTTACGTACAGAAAAAGGTCATCGTCTCTATAGTCAGCAGCATATCGATCTAATTAACCATGTTGTTGAGTTATTAAATAAGGGTATTGCCATTAGCCAGGTGAAGGAGCACTTAGATCACAGTGACGCACAAGTCGCGCCGAATGATCTATGGCGTGATTACCAACAGAGGATGATTAACGCCATCGTGCGTTTTGATGATCAAGCATTGGATAATATCTATAACGATGCCTTAGCGCTGCATCCGGTAGAGCTGGTGACGCAGCAGTTGATTTTTCCGTTGCTGAAAAGCCTGGGTGAGCGCTGGGCTAGTGAGCAGGGCAGTGTGGCGGAGGAGCATTTTTTTGGCTGTTATTTGCGTAATAAGCTCGGGGCGCGCTTTCATCACGAAGCCAGTCGTGCCCGAGGACCTTTAGTCTTGGCAGCTTGCTTACCGGGTGAGCACCATGAAACGGGTTTGTTGCTGGTTTGTTTGTCCATCATGGCGCGTGGTTATCGCGTTGTGTTGCTGGGTGCCAATACGCCCCTGAGCCAGTTAGTTATACCTAGCCAATACACGCAGGCTAAAGCCATTTTGCTGTCTGGCTCAATCACACCCGAGGTCGGTGTACTAGAGCAAGCACTGCCTGACTTGGTGGCGCAGTGTGACATCCCTGTGTTCATTGGTGGCAATAGCGCGCTTTTTCATCACGATGCGATCCAGCAAGCAGGGGCTATTCCTTTGGGTACGGATATTGGCCATGCCTTGTCGCAACTCGATATCACTCTGCAGTAATGAGGAGATAAACATGAAGACCAATATTGTATGGCTACAACGTGATTTGCGCTTGGCAGATAACCCTGCGCTGCATGAAGCCCTGCAACAGGCCGAGCAAACTATCATCGTATATATTCATGCACCGCAAGAGCTTGCTCCGTGGCAGCCAGGGGCCGCTAGTCGTTGGTGGTTGCATCATAGTCTAGAAGCGTTACAGCAAGCGATTACATCGTTAGGCGCTAAGCTCATTATTCGCCAAGGCCCCTCATTGCACACCTTGCTCGGCCTGTGTAGCGAAAGTAAGGCTGATGCCGTTTATTGGAATCAATGCTATACCCCGCAAGCAATTCGTCGAGATCAAGCGATTCGTGAGGCGCTTACGAGTTGTGGTGTCAGTCATCATTGCTACAATGGCTCATTGCTGCATACACCCGGCAGCATCTTAAATAAAGAAGGTAAACCTTATCGGGTATTTGCAGCATTTTGGAATGCCGCTCAAGGTTTGGGGCTTGGCCAAACACCACTAGCTGCGCCTCAACGACTCGCTGACAATGATCTTCATTTCGAATCTGTGGCTAGTTTGAGATTGCTACCTAAAATTCAATGGGATAATGGTCTACGACAACACTGGCGACCTGGAGCAGTGAACGCTCACAAGCAGTTGTATAGATTATGTGACGAGATCCTTAACCCATACCCTGAGGCCCGTGATTATCCTGCCATTGAGGGTACTTCGCGCTTGTCACCGCATTTAGCGTTTGGTGAACTGAGTCCGGGCCAAGTCGTCGCTGCTTTGCTGGATACGTTTATGAATTGCGCTATTCACGGTAATGCCTGTGATAGCTTTATGCGTCAACTCGGGTGGCGTGAATTTGCCCATCACACGCTTTACCATTTTCCGGAGGCAAGCGATCAGGCGCTTAATTCGCGTTTTGCACAGTTGCCTTGGCAAAACAATCCGTCGCTGCTAAAAGCCTGGCAACAAGGTCGTACTGGTTATCCTATTATTGATGCAGGCATGCGTGAGTTATGGCACACGGGCTGGATGCACAACCGAGTGCGGATGATTGTTGCCTCATTTATCACCAAAAATGGCATGATCCCGTGGCTGCTAGGGGCTCGATGGTTTTGGGATACTCTAGTGGACGCCGACCTCGCTAGTAATAGTTTTAACTGGCAGTGGGTGGCGGGCACGGGGCTCGATGCTGCGCCGTATTTTCGGATTTTTAATCCAATCCGACAAAGTCAAAAGTTTGATAAGCAAGGGTGTTATCTTCGTCGTTGGTTACCTGAGTTGGCTGCGTTGCCCGACGAATACATTCATACCCCTTGGCAGGCACCGGCCAACATACTTAATGCCAGCAACATAAGGCTGGGCATCGACTACCCACGCCCGAGCTTGGATTTGGCGATGACCCGACGTAATGCATTGGCGAGTTTTGATGCTATTAAGAGCAAACTGAATAAACACTCATCTTAGGCGCTTGATGGTTTGATTTTGTGTGTATGATGCGCTGATAAAATTAGGTGCATTCGTTAATGTAGTGTGATTATGAGTGAACAAGACTCAAGGCCTTCGTCGTTGCGTCGCCTATATAGTTTCATTAACGTAGAAACAGAAATGCACTGCTAGTTCATCGTTTAAGCGCTGTTCTTATTTTCTTCATGTTGCGTGAGTTCTTCAGGCCAGCAGCCGATGGCAGGGCCTAGTGTTTTTTCTTCTCCGCTCTCGAAGCGTGCAAGGTAGAGGGATTTGTCCGGGAACTCTTCGAGATGGCCAATGTTGAGCACAACGCCGCGAGTGCCGGCGGTGGCAATTAATGATTGTTCTGGGAGTTCAGGGATACTGCCATCGTTTAATATGTCGTTTACTGCGTAGATAATGTCGCCAGGTTGGTATGTTTGTTCAGTCATGACAATTTCCTCATTAATGTAGTGATTATTTGACAACACCGGATTTTTTTAGATGGGCGACTAGGGCACTGTCCATTGTCGCTAGGTGGAGCGAGAACCATTCGGGCAAGCGTTCTTTTACATAAGCTTGGGCCATCATTGGTCGGCCTTTTTCAACCTGCCTGTTAAGCTGGACTAGCTCACCGAGTACACGCAAATGTTCGCTGCTATGCTCAGCCTTGGCTGGGAATTCGTGTTTTTCCATAAGTGAGTTTTCGTATTCGAAATGAGCTGCAACATGCTCACATAAACGGGTAAAAAGTTGGGGAAAACTTTGCTTGTCAGAGCAATGGATATTATCTACGATAGCAGCAAATTGATAATGTTGGTCATCTATATCATCAGCACCAAGTTCAAATATTTCAATGCCATCAAGGACGATGGTTTCAGAATTTATCATGTTATGTTTCCATTGTGTGCCAGTTGTTTTAAACCTAGTTGTAAAAGCTGTTGGCTTTGCGTTTCGCATTCTGTTTTGATATGAGGGTCTAGCCTGGTTAACCATTGGTTAGGAATACTGTCTAGGCCGTATAGCGCGCCGGCAATCATGCCAGCGATGGCTCCAGTGGTATCTGCATCACCGCCACGATTGACAACATCGATTAAACAGTCTTCAAATGTTTCTGTATTAAATAAGGCCTGAAATACGGCTTGTAAGGTAGGCACGATGTAGCCGCTAGGGTTGTTGATTCGTATGCCATTGAACTTGAAGAGAGGTTGGCTTGCTACCAAGTCCTGTGCTTGCTGATTAAATAAATCCAAACTGCTAGCACCTGCTAGGGCTTTGTGCAGCATCGCAACGACACACTCGGTTCCTGCATCAGATAAGGTGTTGTGATGGGTTACGTGTGCTTGAGCTTGGCAAGCCTGCTGAATGGCGTTTTGATTGAAACCGTAGGTGGCCAGTGCGACTGGTAGTACGCGCATACACGCCCCGTTGCCAGCGTCGTGTTCGCTTAGCGGTGAGCTGGGCTTGCCTGTGCGGCGATAATGCAAAATGCCACGCCTTACGGTGTGACCTATGTCGATAGGTTTACTGCGCATCCATTGATCAAAGGCGTTAGCAGAACCTACTGCATCAATGCGCTGTCTGGCCAGTATTTCTCGGCCTAAGAATAATGACATGGTAGTGTCGTCGGTGACTTGGCCTGGTTTTAGATTTAACCAACCACCGCCGATAATTGTGCGATGAGTATGGTGAATGGCTTTAATTTCTCGAGGTGTCAAGAATTCTACAGTGGCACCCAGTGCATCACCGATGGCTAAGCCAAGGTAGGCGGCTTTGGCTTTTTGTTGTAAAGCCGGCTTGGCTTTATTCTTCAGGTCCGAAGCAGTTAGCATAGTCATTGCACACATCACAGGATGGAGCGCGGCAAACGTAAATACCCTCGCGCTCACACAGTTGTTTGTAGAGAAATTTTTTCCATTTCATGTCACGATTATTTTTCTCCGCCAAGCTTGGAAAATTGTATTTAATCATCTCGCTAAGATCTCTGCGTGACCATAGCGCCAGGTCTTGCCATAAATGATCCATGCCCATACAGGCGGCGGAAATGATTTCAGCAATCCAGCGCTCAGACTCATCGTTACCGGCACGATATTCGAGCAATAAGTCGATAAGATCGTCACGTTCTGGCAGGCGGTCAAGGTCTAGCTCACCCTGTTGCTGAGGATCATGAGGCCAATCAAAGCCACCAAAGTATTGACTAAGCATGTGCGTATAATCTTGCTCACTTAAGCCTAGGCGGGCGGCTAATGCTCCTTGGTGTGCGCTAACGCCTGATAGCATACGAGCGAACAGGTGAGCGTTAAGGCCTCCTGTGTTGCATAAGGCCATTAATCGGGCATAGGCGTTGTCTCGTTGAGCTAGCTGGTCGTAGGTAGGCTCAGGCGATGATGCTAATAGCTGTAGTGCTGCATTCATGTTCAGTTCCTTAAGTCGATGACTAGGACTTGTTTTCGATATGCTTAGGGCGTGGAGTAGCTCGCGGCGTTGTGGCTGCGCGGGCAGTTTTCCAAATCTTCGTTTTCATTAATATGTGCAAGTCCTATCCAAGTGTCGACAATTGTTTGATCAAAGCCGATGTGGTATTCGTTAACGACTTGCATGAGCGGTCGCCGTATGAGAATAGGGTTGGCGATCATGAGTTCGATGGCTTGAGTACGATTCAATTTGTCAGGATTGATTTCACCGGATTTTATTTGTGGCGCCGTGCGGTTAAAGCATTGCGCGGTAGGTAGCGAGCCGAAGAACTGGCCGATGGTTTCTTTCGTCCAGTGGGTAGTGAGTAAGTTTCTGGCATCGACAGTGTGCCCGGCGGCACTAAGTAGTTTCTTTTGTCGCGTATTGTTAATACAACCGGGCTTTTCATAAAAAATCACAGTGGCCATGATTCGCTTCCTTAATTGCGGTCGTAGCGCTCATCATGCATGACATCAGAGACTTGCATACCCGTAGACCAAATAGGAATGGGGTCTATACGGGTTACATTAAGGACCATCATTTTATTATTATCAGCGGCCGCTGCGGTGTGAGTTTGAACGAGTTGTGCAGCGTTGCTTTGGGGTGTGTTTTCATACACTAGTTGTGTTGCTGGGCGTTTAGGGGCCAGTAAACACAGACCCAAGGTCAGTGCTATAAGAAGGAGCCACATCAGCCGTAGAGTGCTACTGGGTAGTTGCTTTCCTGTTTGAGATTGTGTTGCGTACATGATGTTTACCTCGCTTGAATTTCAGCCATTGCAGTGGCCATTTTTTCTGGCGGAATACCTGTTAATGAGCCAGGGAGATTAATGGCTGCGCCCAAGTTATCGAGAATTGCCCCTTCAATAGGGCAAATAGTCGCGCATTGGGCGTCGGCAAAATCGCCTTCACATTCGGTACATTTACTGGCATCGATTAAAAAATGCGGCTTTGCTTCGTAGATAGCTTTGCTGGGGCACAAAGGTTCACAGGCCCAGCAATTTACACAACTTTCAATGATTGATAAGGCCATTTTAACGCTCCTTAAGCAGATGCTTCTTGTTGAGTGTTGGCTTCATCCAGCTTGCCGGATTCAATTAAGGTTTGGTAATACGCGCTACATGCGTCTTCGATCGGCTCCATGGGATAGTCATTGTTAGGTAGGATGCCGGCTTCTTCTAATTGCGCCCAAGGCTCATAGCCGACTTTGGAGCACAATACGACTTCACAACCCTCTAAACTGCGAATAGTTTTTTGCAATACAGTTTCACCATCACCGCAGGTGTCATCGCCACCGCAATATTGATCGGCACGACGATGGCCGATGAATCGTACACCTTCGCTAGAGGCCTCATACACTAGGAACTCACGGGCATGACCAAAATGTTGATTAATTACGCCCCCACCACTGGTTGCTACGGCCATTAAAACAGGGCGATATGTTTTTTCAGTAAACCCTTCGAGTTGTACGATGTTAGCCTGCGCCTTTTCTTTTTTCTGCGCTTCTTGTTCGGCCAACTCTTGAGCGATTCCGTCGTGGACTTTTTTGCGCATTTCCATGGCAGCTGCGTAATCGATATCCATATTTTCGATTTTATCCATCGTAAATTCGTCGCCGCGATCTTCGCCTAGCAGACCCACCGCATCGGCACGGCACTGGCGACAATGGCGCATCATATTCATGTCACCGGCACAGGCATCTTGTAGCGTTTGAAGTTCAGCTGAGGAGGGACTGCGTTGCCCCATTACTCCGTAAAAAGTACCGTGTTCGGCTTCTGCAATTAGGGGCATGACGTTGTGGAGAAATGCGCCTTTTGATTTCACAACCTTGCTGACTTCTTGCAAGTGCTCGTCGTTTACACCGGGGATGAGTACGGAGTTTACTTTGACCAAAATGCCGCGATCAATCAACATTTGCAGCCCTTTTTGTTGCTGCTCGATCAATATCTTGGCACCTTTTTTACCGCGAATACGGCGATTATTCCAAAAAATCCAAGGATAGATCTTGGCACCAATTTCAGGGTCGACTGTGTTTATCGTGATGGTGACATGATCGATGTTGTGCTTGGCTAATTCGTCAACACAGTCGGGTAGCGTTAATCCGTTAGTCGAGACGCACAATTTAATATCAGGTGCTTTCTCAGACAGTTGACGGAAGGTATCAAAGGTACGTTCAGGATTAGCTAACGGATCGCCAGGTCCGGCAATACCCAATACTGTCATTTGTGGAATGGTTGCTGCCACAGCCATTGTTTTTTTAACGGCTTGATCAGGTGTGAGTAATTCAGAAACCACCCCTGGGCGAGATTCATTAGCGCAGTCATACTTGCGATTACAGTAATGACATTGAATGTTACAGGCCGGTGCGACCGCCACATGCATCCGCGCAAAATGGTGATGCGCATCTTCCGAATAACACGGATGGTTATGCACCTTCTCTCGAATGTGTTCGGGCAGTTGTGACATTTGATCATCGGTCGATCCGCACGATCCGGCGGAACATCCGCCTTTGCTCTCTGTAGCCTGATCATCATTTATAACAGTCAGTTCCATTCTCAATACCCTCCAGGCTTTGGCCAGTGGTTCTGTGGATTAGTCATAGAGGTTATTGCAAACTGCGTGCCCGATTTAAATTGGATGATAACTGATTGAAATTGTTATGTATATTGGTGTTTGTATATGTAGATAAGCAAACAATGGAGAAGAAACCTTATGTCGTAAATGCAACAATTTTAAGGGGTAGGTGTGCTATCTGAGGGTTCAAGCTGATTGATGCTTACTGTGATGTGGCGTAGCTGCCTGCCTTGCAGCCGATCACTTGCAGGGTAAGCGCCTACAAACTTATATTTCATCGGCTTAGTGCGAGGATTTTTTATCGCGGATCATAGGATTTAAAGAAAAGGGAAAGGTGGTGGGTAGAAAGCCCCTCTCCGCTATGAGAGGGGTATTTGATCGCAAATATTAACAACCCACTTGGGCGACTTGCTGTTCTTCGATACCGGCAGGTGGCCAGTTGGCGGCGGAGAGTAAGGCTGAGATGTCTGATTGAATTATCTCTATGCCCATTTTTTTACAAAAACGTATTTCTTTTTTGGTGGGTTCTACAATTAAAGCCCAACCGCGTTGCTTGGGGGATGCATAAGTTATATC
>Ga0316204_10012031_pt1 | contig 10673 bp, 6 predicted proteins | sample 6monrhotite_MG_2_FD_205661 | JGI IMG/M metagenome (GOLD analysis project Ga0316204, IMG submission 205661) | Microbial mat bacterial communities from mineral coupon in-situ incubated in ocean water Damariscotta River, Maine, United States -... | ecosystem: Environmental > Aquatic > Marine >... | reverse complement strand
TATTATCAGGTAAATATACAATTACATCGGGGCGCTGTCGGCCATTTTCAGTATTAAAACTTACCTCTCGTTTATAATCCTTACCTGCCTGTAGCCCTGAGCGATCCAACACATTTTCAAGAATCAACTCACCCCAGTTCCCCTGGGTCTTTTTCTGCCCTTTCAATGCAGTGGCAAGTTGGTGAGCCTCTTCAGTAATTTGCAAGTTCAATGCTTTAAGGTGCCCCAACTCACTACGTAGTTGTGCCTGCTGTTCTGTCTCTTTATGGTGGATATCTTCTACTTTTTGGCGAAAATCCATCATTTGCTGACGAAAGGGCTTAAGCATATCATCCAAAGATTGGCGGCTATTATCAGAAAAAGACTTACCTTTAGCGTCAAAAATACGGTTGGCTAGATTTTCAAATTCTTTACTCAGGATACCCTTCTGCTGCTCTAGTTGCTCTAACTGGATAACGTAATGCTGATCTTTCTCCTGTTGACGGGTGCGTAATTCAGTATTCTCGGCTAACAAAGTGTTAAGCTCTCTTTGTTGCGCTACAGCATGCTCTTTCTGTGCGGCTAGCTGCTGCCTTGATTCTTGTAACTGTTCTCTCAATGCCTGCTCTGCCCGGCGCGTACCCTCCAGTTGCTGAGCGGATTCGCTCGCACTCTCTTGTGAGCACGCTAACTGCCGCTGTAATTCGGCTAATTCAGCATCGCTACGCTGTGATAGACTCTCGAAGGTTGTCATTCGCTCCGCTGCAACGGCCAACTCAGTCTGCTGTTGCTGGCATTGCGCCTGGGCCTCAGTCAGCTGTAATGCTTGGTCTTTAAAGAGCTGGGTCTGTTGCTGTGCCACTAGCAATGCCTCTTGCTGTCGATTAGCAGCCCCACGTATCGTTTTCCACAGCAACAATACGCCCAGTATGACGCCTGCGATGAGTACCACTCCCCCCCACATAACCAGCTCACTCACAACACAACTCTCCCATCCACAATCGTCACAAATGGCTCATCCTACCAGAATGGATCGATCGGTGTAATAAATGGCCACGTCAGGAAAATACTATGAGAGATGTATGTATGTACGAGAGATAGTTTTCTCTCCAGCCCATTACCAACCCTGGACCAAACTCATTAAGGAGGAGTGCGCTCAATGCCATTACGATGGGAACGGTTGGAGCATATCTGATATCGGTTTTTATGTGGTCGGTCCCTATTTAAGCGATGACCACCCTATTGGAATAACCTTCCCCGAGTCATTCGACTTTAGAGTACCCACAGGAGAAATTATGGGAAAAATGAAATTTTTTGATACCAATGGGAATAACAACCCTGATGCTAACAAAGTGCGACTTTACGACTCAGGGCAAGGGTATGAAGTTGAGTGTGCGACATGTCATGATCCTTATGGTGTCATGAATCCTGATGGAGCAACCTTTATTGCAGGTTTTTTACGGGTAAATGATGTCCAAAGCGCTCTCTGTTTGACCTGTCATGCCAAGTAGCAAGAAGTGACCGCCGCACGAAAACTATCTTTCTTACGGCGGCCTCAGTCAGTATGGAGGATAGTCAATCAAGCATATTCTGAGCGTTCTAAAAAAAGGCCACAAAAAAGCCTGAGTGGTAATCCTCCCAGGCCTTAATTCAACAAAATAAAAATGAATTTATGCCTGCTCGTCCACTTGTAAATTATTACTCGTCGCAAAATTGATTAAGAAGGTATAAATCATCGGATCCTCTTCCTCCAACATGCCATCAATGACCACACAATTGATACCATCGATCATCGCCATCTTGACCTTGGGGTGATAAATCAAGCGGCCACCCCTACCAGGCTTTGAAACAGCATTAGTAAGGCGAGTAGCCCAATCACTGGGACGAAACTTCCCACCCTCTTGGGTCACACCCCTTATGATGATTTTTTTGACCTGCTCACTCATTATATTTTCTATATCCGGCTGCGCTGAATTACAGAGTATACCCAAAAGTCCAGTTTAACTATGTGTATACATCGACATTCTGAAGCATTTATTTACTACTTCTTTTATTTATTTACATTCGCTAAACACAGAGGTTAAAACCACCATCCACAATAACTTAGCCTACCCAAACACGTGCATTACGGAACATACGTATCCACGGACCATCTTCACCCCACTCATCAGGCTGCCAAGAGTGCTGTACCGCACGGAAGACCCGCTCTGGGTGAGGCATCATAATGGTAAAACGACCATCGGTGGAAGTGACACCTGCAATGCCCATCGGTGAGCCGTTTGGATTCATTGGGTAGGTTTCAGTCGCGTCTCCTTGATTATCAACATAGCGCAGCCCCACAATACCGGCATCCATCGCTTGTTGAGCAGTGGTACCGGTACGGAACTGGGCACGCCCTTCACCATGGGCCACCGCAATCGGCATCCGTGAACCTTCCATTCCCTGTAGAAATACCGAATTATTCTTCATGATTTCAACCATGGTGAGGCGCGCCTCAAACTGCTCTGACTCGTTACGTACCAAGTGTGGCCATAAATCTGCGCCATGAATCAGTGAGTGTAGGTTAGACATCATTTGGCAACCATTACACACTCCCAAACCAAAGCTATCATCACGCATGAAGAAGCTAGCAAACTCATCTCGAGCACGATTATTGTGCAGTACAGATTTAGCCCAACCGCCACCCGCACCCAACACATCACCGTAGGAGAAACCGCCACAGGCCACCAGCCCTTTGAAGTCAGCCAGTGAGACCCGCCCTTCAATAACATCACTCATATGAACATCAACCGATGAGAAGCCTGCACGATCAAATGCTGCGGCCATCTCAACTTGACCGTTGACGCCCTGTTCACGCAGTACCGCAAGACGTGGTTTGAGGCCAGTTGAAATATAGGGTGCGGCGATATTATCCTCGATATCAAAGCTCAGCTCGGCATGCAGCCCAGGGTCTTTAACATCCAGCAGACGGTCATACTGTTGCTGTGCACACTTGGGATTATCTCGCAGTGACTGCATTTGATAGGTGGTTTCAGACCACGCACGATGTAAATCAACCCGGCTCTCACTCAGCACCACCTTTCCTGCGTGGAAAAATTCAATCTTATCGTTATTAGCAACACTACCAATGACAAAACTATGCTTACCGAGACCCGCATCATGCAGCACTTTAAGTACCGCATCGGTATCGTTATGGCGCACCTGAATCACCGCGCCCAGCTCCTCATTAAACATCGCCGCTACAGCATCATCACCCAAGTCATTCAATAACACCTGAACACCCGAGTGCCCCGCAAAGGCCATCTCGGTAACCGTCGCGAACAAGCCACCATCAGAACGGTCATGGTAGGCCAACAGTTTATGATCGGCATTCAGCTCTTGAATGCTATCGAAGAAAGCCTTCAACGACGGCGCATCACCCAAATCTGCCGGATGGTGACCAATCTCTTTATACACCTGGGTCAAAGCGCTGGCGCCCATGCGGTTCTTACCTTTACCTAAATCAATTAGAATCAGGTCACTATCGCCTTTGTCGGTACGCAGCTGAGGCGTCAAGGTGTTGCGCACATCCGCAACAGGGGCAAACGCAGAGATAACCAGCGACAGTGGTGAAGTTACCGCTCGCGTCTCCCCCTCTTGCTCCCACACGGTCTTCATCGACATCGAATCTTTACCTACCGGAATGGTTAACTCCAGCTCGGCACATAACTCCATGCCCACTGCTTTAACCGCCTCGTAGAGGCCAGCATCTTCACCAGGATGACCTGCCGCGGCCATCCAGTTGGCAGAAAGCTTAATATCATTCAGCTTATTAATTCTAGCTGCGGCCACATTGGTGATCGCCTCACCCACCGCCATGCGCGCTGATGCCGCGTGGTGCAAAATTGCCGCCGGGGTACGCTCACCCACCGCCATCGCCTCACCAACATAAACGTCATAGCTAGAGGCGGTCACGGCCACGTCTGCAACAGGCACCTGCCAGGGACCAACCATTTGGTCACGAGCCACCAAACCGGTAATCGAACGATCACCAATGGTGATCAAAAAGCTCTTATCCGCAACGGCTGGCAGACGCAGCACACGATAAGCCGCCTCTTTAATATCAATCTTGCTGGTATCAAACTCCTTTTTCTGGAATGTGGCATGCTTGACGTCACGCAGCATTTTAGGAGGCTTGCCCAACAGCACTTCCATTGGCATATCAATCGGAGTGTTATCAAAGTGGGCATCACCAACCGTCAGCTGACGCTCCTCAGTGGCTTCACCGATGACCGCATAGGGGCAACGCTCACGTTCACACAACACCTTGAATGTCGGCAGATCTTGCTCAGCAATTGCCAATACATAGCGCTCTTGCGATTCATTACACCAGATCGCCATTGGCGGCATACCTGGCTCATCATTTGGCACGGCACGTAGCTCGAAGTTAGCGCCACGACCAGCATCGTTCACCAGCTCAGGCATGGCATTGGAGATACCACCCGCACCCACATCATGGATCGAGATAATCGGATTGTGCTCTTCCATCTGCCAGCAGCGGTCAATCACCTCCTGGCAGCGGCGCTCAATCTCAGGGTTGGCACGCTGAACCGAAGCAAAGTCTAAATCTTCTGATGATTCACCGCTTGCCACCGAGGAGGCTGCACCACCACCCAAACCGATCAACATCGCCGGACCACCCAATACCACCAACTGCGCGCCCGGTGGAATGATATGCTTCTCAACATGGTCATCACGGATATTACCCATGCCACCAGCCAACATGATCGGCTTGTGATAACCCCGTACCTCATCACCATTCGGCCCCGGCACCTTCTCTTCATAGGTGCGGAAGTAACCACACAGGTTAGGACGACCAAACTCATTGTTATAAGCGGCACCACCCAAGGGGCCATCAATCATGATATCCAGCGCACTAACGATACGTTCTGGCTTACCAAAGTCCTCTTCCCAAGGCTGTTCCGCACCCGGAATACGCAGATTGGAAACGGTAAAGCCTGTCATGCCCGCCTTAGGCTTAGAGCCTCGCCCCGTCGCACCTTCGTCGCGAATCTCACCACCCGAGCCAGTTGCAGCACCGGAGAAAGGTGAGATCGCAGTTGGATGGTTGTGAGTCTCAACCTTCATCAGGATATGCATATCCTGCGGGTTGTAGTGGTAGGTTTTATCATCTGCATTAGGATAAAAACGACCCGCCTTGCTACCGCGAATAACTGAAGAGTTATCACTATAAGCAGAGAGCACATCCTCAGAATAGTGCTCGTGGGTATTACGAATCATGCCAAACAGCGACTTATCCTTAACCTCACCATCAATAACCCAATCCGCATTAAAAATCTTATGGCGACAATGCTCAGAGTTTGCCTGAGCGAACATCATCAGTTCGATATCATTAGGGTTACGCTTGAGTGCGGTGAAATTCTCCACCAAATAGTCGACCTCATCCTCTGCCAACGCCAGGCCCAGCTCTTTGTTAGCAACCGCCAATGCAACACGACCATTCCCAAGAATATCCACCGAACTCATTGGCTGTGGCTCCGCCACCGAGAATAATGCCATCGCATCCGCCAACTCTTCGATCACCATCTCAGTCATGCGGTCATAAATCAGCGGCTTAAGTACATCCATTTCAGCGCTGCTCAGCCTACTGCCATCCGCCTTGCTAAAGCTGTAACAGGTACCGCGTTCAATGCGCTTAACCGCTTGCAGGCCACAGTTATGGGCAATGTCAGTCGCCTTGGTCGCCCAGGGAGAGATAGTGCCGATGCGTGGAATCACGATCAACAGGTTTGTCTCACTCTCCTCCTCACTCTCCTCCTCACTCACCTCATCGCCATAGCTCAGCACCTCAACCAGCGTCTCCAGCTCCTCATCCTCCAGCCTGCGCTCGAGTGAGATAAAATGAGAGAACTCGGCAGCAATCTGCTTGATGTCAGGGAGTTGAGCCTGAACAGTGGTAAGTAGTTTTTCCATACGGAAGGACGAAAGGGCTGGGCAACCACGTAATTGCAGCATTATCTATCTCTTTATTAGGTGAATCGGAAATGGGGACATTCTACGGCAAAGCCACTCTCGTCTCCAGCACCAGACAAGCTATTTATCCCAACTAGAGACAACGCCAATCGCCCTCTCCCGCAATCAAACCCATTTAAGCTGAGATCACCCTCCTCCCTACCACTATGACAAATTGACTATTTACCTGCAGAACACAGCTATCAACATACAGAACTAACAGCCAGTCGACTAAATATAAGCAAACATTCAACGAGAATTTACCGACACAAAGCCTCGCAACATGGATATAATCTAATCAATTCATTTTCCCAAGAGGTGGGGGCATGCTGGAATTACTAGCAAAACTGTTAAAGGTATTAAACGCCGAAGTCAGCCCATGGCAAATCAGCCTAGGCTTTGTTTTCGGCATGGTAATGGGGCTTACGCCTCTCTGGTCACTCAACAACCTACTGCTATTGCTTCTGCTACTCTGTCTGCGTGTTAACCTCTCCGCTTTTTTACTCTCCCTCACCCTATTCTCAGGTATCGGCTACCTCTTCGACCCACTTATGGAGACATTAGGTGCAACGCTGCTAAACAATCCGGGCTTAGTTGAGCTATGGAGCGCCATGTACCAGAGTGATATCTGGCGTTTGATTCACTTCAACAACACCTTAACCCTCGGCAGCACTTTACTAGCGCTAGGGCTAGCAGCACCGTTACTGCTAATCAGCAACCTAGTCATTCGAAAATACCGTCAACATATTCTCGCATGGGTGCGTAAAAGTAAGTTAATGGCCTTTTTTAAAGCCACTAAATTTTATGATATCTACAGCAAACTATCAGGTGCCGCATTATGAAACAGCTGATTCGCCCTACGGGCATTATCTCCTTTGTGCTAATCAGCCTATTACTCGTGCTATTTTGGTGGTTGCTCGCAGATTGGCTATTAAAGCAGAGCATTGAACGCAGCGGCACCGCACTGTTGGGGGCCAAGGTTGAGCTCGCAAGCGCCCAACTTAACCTTTCACCATTCGGTTTTGAATTAAACACGCTGCAACTCACCAACCCCGACAAACCGATGGAAAATGTTGTTGAAATAGCCATAATCGAAGGCTACCTGGAGCCATTACCACTGCTAATGGGACAGATCATTGTCACTGAACTACGTGCCAACGGCGTTGCCCTGAATACCCCCAGAAGCACCTCAGGTCTCATTGACTCACCCAAACCAAGCCAAACAGCCTCACCACCACAAGAGGAAAAAGCCGAACCCAGCTTTGATTTTTCGCAAGCCCTACCCAGCCTCGATGAATTACTTGAACGCTTACCTATCACCACCATCAAATTAGCCGATGCTTTTGATGAAGAGACGCGTGCGGCCTTTGAGGAGCTTGAAAAGCAATTCAATGAATTACCCGATCAACAACAGCTAAAAGAGTACGAAGATCGCCTTAAAGCTGCAGTAGAGGGTAAAGTCAAATCACCACAAGATTTAAAGCAGCGCCTTGACGATCTCAAGCAGCTGAAATCAGAGTTAAATGAGAATAAACAACAGCTCAAAGCCGTACGTGAGAGTATCAAAACACAACGTGAAATCACCTCTAAACAGTGGGATGAACTCAAAAATGCCCCAGCCAGTGATCTAACTCAACTCCGTGACAGCTATAGCCTGGAACAAGATAACCTTGGCAACATCAGTGGCCTACTCTTTGGTAATCAAACACAAAAGTGGGTCACCGCAGCACAGCCCTACCTTAATCATGGACAACAACTGCTCAGTGATAATGGCGAAGAGACGCCCCCTCCTCCACCTAGAGGCGAAGGACGCTTTGTCCACTTCGCCAGCGAAACGGCTCGACCTGATTTTTTGATCAAACTCGCCCAAATCGGCCTATCACTCTCAATTGGCGAGTTACAGCTCACCATCAACGATATCACTCACCAGCCAGAGATATTGAACCGCCCAACAACATTCACACTCTCCGGACGTAATCTTCAAAATATTGCAGCCATCGACGCAGATGGGATTATTGATTATCGCGATCGAGACAATGGCTACGCTCAAGTAAAAGGCACCATCACTCAATGGCAGCTTGCTGATTTTCAGCTAAGTGGTGACAGTGACTACCCCATCATAATCTCCAGCGCCACCCAACAGCTCGAGGGTGAGCTACGCCTACAACAAGACAAGTTACAGGGTAACGTTAATAGCGATTTTGAAAAGGTGCTCTGGAATCAACAACAACAACAACAGGCATCTACCCTGCAAAAACTCCTCAACAAAATAGATAACTTCGATATGCAATTATCACTGGAGGGTCAACCCACCGCCCCCCAAGTTTCACTACGCTCAGATTTAGACAAACGCCTTAGCAACGCATTTAAGCAGCAGTTTAGTGAAGAGCGCGATAAATTAGAGGGCAAACTAAAAACACACCTAAATAAACAGATCGAACAACGCGCGAGTAAATACAGCGACCAATTGAAACTGCTTAACCAACAACAGGGATCAACCGATCAGCAGCTCGCAAAAATTGAAGAGATGCTCAAATCTGAGGTAAAAAACGGCATAGATGAACAAAAAGATAAACTAGAAAATAAGCTCAAAGATAAACTAAAAGGTCTTTTTTAATCTGTAATAGTTCAGACTTGATCAGGCAGATGGTGGCTGATTTTATTTTCGGAGACGCCCCAAATCGGAAGTTGGAGATGAATCGTCATATCATTAACTCAGCCCTCGTAGGTAAGGGGAGAAATACAAAGCGGGATATGCTACAAAGCTTCGTATTTTTATACCCATAATGCCCAGAGTAAAGACTCTTAAAAAGAGCAATGAAATATCTACAATAAAATGCAAGGGTTTATTAATAACAATGGATTACCACCATCTCTCACAAAGATAATCCCTTAATCTTTTATCAAGGTTAAATATTGTCCTGCGAGACACACCCCAAAGTGAGGTGTTTAATTGCCCCATTGGGGTCTACTCAATTTATTGGAGTGTCCGGTGTATTCAACCAGAACACCTTGAAACCCACAGCTGATTAAGATGAAGATAGTGGGTTAATTAATCAACGGGCCACGAAGAAAGCGTGGCCTAAAATAGGTTTTTCTACAGCCTCGTTAGGCCCATAGTAGTTATGGAAAAATTAAAATATACATACTCACAGTTATCATCTCACTCAGTTAGCGAGCTCGTATCATCGTTTTTTAGTCTACAAACAATCAAAAGCTGCAAATATTATGTGCTGGGATTACATGATAATTATCTAATTGAGGATAATGCCTGTAAATATATTCTAAGAATATATAGAAATGATTGGCGTTCACCAGAGGAGATATATTTCGAGCTTGAGCTACTCACGTTCCTGAATAGCAAGGGCATTTCCGTTGCCTTCCCAATCCCGACCATAACAGGTGAGTTAAGTTTCTGTATTAATAGTCCAGAGGGAAAAAGAATGGCCGCAATATTTCCCTATGCTCAAGGCACCGCCCCTGGTAATGGAATTTCACCTGAACAAAGCCACCTGCTTGGCAGCGCCGTTGCAAGTGCGCATCAAACGGCCAATCGGTTTGAGACTAAATATTCAAAAAAATCTTTAGATATTTCATATCTCCTTGATGATTCGATACGTGCGATAGAGCGTTTCCTAGACTCGGAAGCACAGCGTTATATGAAATCTCTTCAAAAGGAGCTTAAAGAAGCTCTACCCATGATTCCTAAGGATTCAGAGGTCTATGGCATTTGTTTGGGCGATGTTAACCCTAGCAACTTTCATATTAATTCTGAAAATAAAATTACCTTATTCGATTTTGACCAATGCGGCCATGGTTACAGGGCCTTTGAGGTAGGAAAATTCATCTCATCAATTCATTCTATCGAGAGAAAACAAGATGTGGCCCGTTCGTTTATAGACGGGTATCAGAAGATTCGCAGGTTGAATCACGACGAACTTAGAGCTATACCCTATTTCGAAATAATATCAGTTATTTGGGTAATGGCAATTCATGCTTATAATGCAAATCGAGTGGGCTATAAGTTGTTAAAAAACCCATTCTGGCATCGTCGGTTAGCCATAATAAAGCAACTAGAGAGCTTATTGACCTAACACCTATACGGCCCTATGTAAGACCAAGTCGGCACTAATACATCTCGTCAATAAAACCGGACACATTAATTTACGAATTCCTCAAATTGACTTGGCGACAAATCATCATTAGATGAGTGAAGTCGATTCAAATTGTAATACTTGATGTAAGCCGCTACATCACGCGCCATATGCTGGCGAGTTGGTTGGAACCTTAAATATCCAATCATGCTTTAAGCTACCGAAGAACCGCTCTACCACCGCATTATCCCAGCACGCTCCAACGTCACCCATTGAGGAGCGCATCTTATAATTCTCCAGAAGCTTCCGGTAATCTTGACAGGTGTACTGTGATCCCCGGTCACTATGGAATACCAAGCCCTTGGGCGGTTGACGGAGGTTGTAAGCCTTTATCATGGCTTGACTGATCAATGCCGTTGTCATGCGTTTATCCACAGCCCAACCCACAATATGTCGGGAGTATAAGTCCATCACAATTGCTAGATAGAACCAGCCCTCGCCTGCCTTCAAGTAGGTGATATCGCCCGCCCACACTTGATTCTTGCCCAATGGATTGAAGTTCTGGTTTAACAAGTTGTCGGCAACCGC
>Ga0316204_10012030_pt1 | contig 10675 bp, 8 predicted proteins | sample 6monrhotite_MG_2_FD_205661 | JGI IMG/M metagenome (GOLD analysis project Ga0316204, IMG submission 205661) | Microbial mat bacterial communities from mineral coupon in-situ incubated in ocean water Damariscotta River, Maine, United States -... | ecosystem: Environmental > Aquatic > Marine >... | reverse complement strand
GTGGAAGTATGTTCAGCATGCCACCCTTTTTACACGGGTCAGCAGAAGATGATGGACACGGCTGGCCGTGTTGATCAGTTCAATAAGCGCTTTAATCGCTAATCTGAACGTTTAAAAACTCTTCGATGCCGACAGGCATTGAAATTCAAAAGGCGCCCTAGAGGCGCCTTTTGCTATTCTGTGACCTAGAATTTGGTATACCCCAGGAGTTAACCATGACCCACGAAGGCGATAAGCAAGACGCTGACTTTGAAATTAACCAGGCTGCGCTGGAATACCACGCTAAACCAAGGCCCGGCAAAATTAGTGTAGAAGTTACCAAGCCTGCTGAAACCGCACGTGATTTGTCTTTGGCCTATACCCCTGGTGTAGCTGAGCCCGTGCGCCGTATTGCTGAAAATCCGGCGGATGCCTATAAATACACGGCAAAAGGAAATCTGGTTGGTGTGATTACCGATGGTACAGCCGTGCTAGGTTTAGGAAATGTCGGCTCACTGGCTGGAAAGCCCGTAATGGAAGGAAAGGGCGTTCTGTTCAAGCATTTTGCTGATATTGATGTCTTTGATATCGAGGTTGATGCCGCCACCCCGCAAGAGTTTATTGAGACAGTGAAGCGCATAGCCCCAACCTTTGGTGGCATTAATCTGGAGGATATTGCAGCACCGCACTGTTTTGAGATTGAAGAGGCCCTGATTGAACAATTGGATATCCCTGTTTTTCATGATGACCAGCATGGTACGGCCATTATTATTGCGGCAGGTCTATTAAATGCACTGGAGTTACAGGGTAAGAAACTGTCCGATGCAACTATCGTGGTGCTAGGTGCGGGTGCGGCAGGCATTGCAGCAGTTCGCCTGCTGATAGCCATGGGTGCACACCGTAATAACTTCCTCGTGATTGATCGCAAGGGAGTGATCCATGCGGGTCGCGGAGACCTTAGTGTGCATAAATTTAGTGTGGCGGCCGATACCGATAAACGTAGCCTGGAAGACGCCATGGATGGTGCTGATGTCTTCATTGGCGTATCTGGCCCAGACCTTGTTACCAAGGCAATGCTGGCTTCCATGGCGCCGAAGCCAATCGTCTTTGCACTGTCAAATCCTGTACCGGAGATTCGTCCTGAAGTGGCGATGGAGGTGCGTGACGATATGATTATGGCGACGGGACGTTCTGACTACCCGAATCAGGTAAATAATGTATTGGGATTCCCTTTTATTTTTCGTGGTGCACTCGATGTGAATGCCAGTCGCATCAATGAAGCGATGCAGATTGGTGCCGTGCATGCCCTGAAGGATCTTACACATGAGCCTGCGCCCCAGTCAGTGCTCGATGCCTATGGTGTGGAATCGTTAAGCTTTGGCGCAGATTATATTTTGCCTAAGCCGCTTGATCCGCGCCTGCGTGATGCTGTATCTCCAGCGGTGGCTCGAGCAGCCATGCAAAGTGGCGTGGCGCGTGGTGAGTGGCCAGAGCACTACCCAGACCTTTAGTAGATTACTGCCTAAAGTGCCTTTTTGCTTGATGCTATGGGGTGGCGGAGGCTAAAACTCTCCTTCTTCGCAGTATCCGGCGATTAAAGATAGCCTGGTTTATCAGCTGCGCTTTGTCCATTGCCTGCTAGGCTTGAGATGATGAGTTGTCTTTTGCGCTGCTTTTAAAGGAGGGCATATCGAATGCAGAAGGTCGCAATTATTGGTGCGGGTCGTGTCGGTGAAACCACCGCACAAATTTTGGCAGAACAAGAAACCTGTCGTGAAATTGTGCTGGTAGATATCCGTGAGGATGCGCCACAGGGCGTGGCACTGGATATTGCGCAGACCGCCCCCTTTTTCGAATTTGATACGCGTGTAAGTGGTAGTAATGATACGGCAGCCATCAGTGACGCTGAGGTGGTTGTAATCACTGCGGGTGTGGCGCGTAAGCCAGGTATGTCGCGATCTGATGTTCTGCAAACCAATGTAAAAGTTATCGATAGTATTGTGGACGATGTAATGCGTTTTGCGCCGAACGCCATCGTTATCATGGTGAGTAATCCGGTTGATGTCTTGACCTACCGCGTGTGGCAAAAAACCGCTTGGCCGCGAGAACGGGTGATTGGTCAGGCAGGGGTATTGGACGCCTCGCGCATGGCCGCTTTCATTGCCATGGAAACCGGTTTTTCTTCAAAAGATATCACCACGATTGTGCTGGGCGGGCATGGCGATAGCATGGTGCCGGTAGCGCGCTTCTGTACCGTCAATGGTATTCCGGTAAGTCAGTTTGTTGATGAAGGACGCATGCAGGAAATTGTGCAGCGCACGCGAGATGGTGGAGCAGAGATTTTGGCGTTACGCAAGAACTCCAGTGCCTACGATGCGCCGGGAGCTTCGGTGGCAGCCATGGTGGATGCAATCAGTCGTAACCGAAATCGGCTATTGCCTTGTGTGGCATTGCTGCAGGGAGAATATGGTCAGGCCGATATCGCTATGGGTGTACCCTGCGTACTTAATTGCAACGGTTTACAGCGTATTGTTGAGCTGGATTTAAATGCGCAGGAATCTGCCGACTTTGCTGCATCCGCCGAAGGTGTGTCCGCGGATATTAAAAAGCTTCCTGGGTAAACGATATTGTTTGGCTTATGTTAGGCTTCCTGCCTGTTTGTAGTCTTAGATGAGGGCCTTCGAATGTCCGAAAAAAAAGCTTACCTATCGATAGATGGGGTAGATAAAAAAATCGAACTCGATGTGCATTCCGGCACGGTTGGGCCGGATACCGTTGATATCACCCGCCTGTATGCCGATGCCGGTGTGTTTACCTATGATCCCGGGTTTGTTGCAACTGCGAGTTGTAATAGTTCAATCACCTATATCGATGGTGATGAAGGAATTCTACGCTACCGCGGTTATTCGATTGAGCAGCTTGCGGCCAAGTCCAGTTTCCTGGAGGTATCTTCTCTATTAATGTATGGCGAGTTGCCGACGGCATCTGAATTAGCTGAATTTAAAAGTATTATCATGCATCACACCATGCTGAATGAAGCCTTGCTGCGCTTCTTTGAAGGTTTCCACTATGATGCGCACCCCATGGCGATGATGGTGGGTGTGGTCGGATCTCTGTCGGCCTTCTACCATGATTCAACTGATATCACGAATCAGCGCCATCGAGAGATCAGTGCACATCGTTTGATTGCAAAAATGCCAACTATTGCAGCGGCTTGTTACAAGCATAATATTGGTGAGCCGGTGATGTATCCGAAGAATAATTTGAGTTACACCGGTAACTTGCTGCATATGATGTTTGCAACGCCCTGTGAGGATTACGTGGTTGATCCATTAGCAGAGAGAGCGCTTGATCTACTGTTTATTTTGCATGCTGATCATGAACAAAATGCCTCTACATCGACAGTGCGCCTGGCGGGTAGTTCGGGGGCGAATCCTTTTGCCTGTATCGCGGCAGGTACAGCATCGCTTTGGGGGCCTGCCCATGGCGGTGCCAATGAAGCTGTTTTGAGTATGCTGGAAGAGATTGGCAGTGTTGCTAATATCGATAAATATATCGCCAAGGCAAAAGATAAGGACGATACATTCCGTTTGATGGGCTTCGGTCACCGGGTTTACAAAAATTACGATCCTCGTGCCAAAATCATTCGTGAAGTCTGTCATCAGGTTTTAGAGAAATTGGCTGACAGCAACAATCCGTTATTTGAGTTGGCGATGCGTCTGGAAGAGATTGCTGCGACAGATGAGTACTTTGTTGAAAGGCGTTTGTATCCGAATGTCGATTTTTACTCGGGTATTATTTATCGCGCTCTGGGTATCCCTGAAAGTATGTTTACTGTGATGTTTGCGTTAGCACGTACTGCGGGCTGGATGAGTCACTGGATGGAAATGCTGGACGATCCCCGTCATCGTATTGGTCGTCCTCGTCAGCTATATCAGGGTGCAGACCTGCGTGATTACGTCGCCATGGGAGAACGTTAAGAGCATAAGGGTTCTAATGTTGAAATTCTTTGTGGTTTAACTTTTAGTCTAAAAGAGTTCTTCTGTGGTGCTGGTTTCTTCAGCTGCTTTGGTGGCTTCTTCGGTGCCTTCAAAATAAGGTGTAGCGGGTTCTGCCTGCAGGGCCTCAGGTACGTAGTCTTCACGGAAGACCTCAAAAATTGCCCCTGGCATGCCAGCTGGCGCACGTAATCCTGTTTTTGGATCAATGCGTACGGTAATCATGCCTTCAGGCAGGCTTGGCGATTTGTCTGCCTGACCCTCTAAAGCCACCCGCATGTAATCAACCCATGCTGGCAGTGCTGCCCTGCTACCGAATTCGCGGCGTCCAAGTTTTTCATTGTTATCAAAACCAACCCAGACATTTGTCACCATCGATTGGTTGTAGCCATTAAACCAGGCATCGCGTTGATCATTGGTGGTGCCAGTTTTCCCCGCAATATCAGTGCGACCGAGTGCCTTGGCGCGTACGCCGGTTCCGCGACGGATGACATCCTGCATCATGGAGTACATCAGATAACGGTTTTGTTCACTGATCACACGAGGCGCGTATTTGGCTGCCTCACTTTCGGTTTCGCCAATAAGTGAAGGTTCGGGTTTTGTGTCGACCTTTTCACATTTTTTACAGACCACGAGTGGCTCGGCCTGATAGACGATCTCATTATTGTTTTGTTCGATACGACTAATGAAGTACGGGTCAATGAGGTAGCCGCCATTTGCTAATACAGCATAGCCACGGGACATTTGTAGCGGAGTTATGTTTGCACTACCGAGTGCGAGGGAAAGGTTGTGTGGCAGCTTTTTGGGATCAAAGCCAAATTTAGCGATATGTTTCAGTGCATAGGAAACGCCAATATTGCGTAGAAGACGTATCGAGACCAGATTACGAGATTTGGTTAAGGCGTGTCTTATGCGGGTAGGGCCAAAGAATTTGCCAGAGTAATTCTCAGGCCGCCATGCGCCTTCCAGGCTTGGATCATTGAACACGACGGGGGCATCGTTAATCAGGCTGGCTGCAGTGAAGCCTTTTTCAAGTGCGGCGGAATAGACGAAGGCTTTGAAGCCAGAGCCAGGTTGGCGAATCGCCTGGTTGACGCGATTAAATTTGCTGTAGTAGTAATCATAGCCGCCAACCAGTGCGTGAATGGCGCCATCCTCAGATTTGAGTGAGATCAGTGCGCCGGCAACTTTGGGTACTTGAGCCAGGCGCCAGTACAGTTCATCTTTTTTATTGCGAGTTTGGCGTACGCGGATTAAATCACCGGGCTTAAGTACCTCGGCGGCTGTTTTAAGCTTTGGGCCCCGTCGGTTGTGATCGATATAGGTGCGTGCCCAGCTCAATCCCTCCCAGGTCAATACGATGCTTCGGCCGTCACCGAGATAAACGCTTGCAGTTTTTTCTTCGGTTTGAAGAACGAGGCCTGGCTTTAATTCGCCAACAGTGGCTCGGGCCTCTAGCAGGTTGTCGCGTTCAGTGATGTCACTAGGCAGATCGACATGGTCTTCAGCACCACGATATCCATGACGGTCACTGTAATTATCCAAGGCTTTACGAATGGCCAGATTGGCCGCAGTTTGTGCCGGTCCATCTATCGTGGTGTATACGCTGTAACCGCCTGTATAGGCTTTCGATCCATAGCGTTTGACCATATCGGCCCGGACCATTTCTGCAATATAGGGGGCCTCGATTTCAATGTCGGGAGAATAACGCTTTGCGCTGATTCCCTCAGCAGCGGCCTGGTCGTGTTCTTCCTGATTAATGTAATCAAGATCGAGCATGCGCCCAAGTACGTAGTTACGACGAATTTTGGCGCGAGGCGGATTGGCCAGGGGGTTGTAGGCAGATGGAGCTTTGGGTAGCCCGGCAATCATGGCGGTTTGTGCGAGGCTGAGTTGATCCAGAGTTTTGCCGTAATACACGCGTGCGGCAGCCCCTACACCGTAAGAGCGGTGACCGAGGTAAATTTTATTCAGGTAAAGTTCAAGGATTTCTTCTTTGCTTAATGCTTCTTCAATATGGAGTGCGAGAAAGATCTCATTGAGTTTGCGCAGGTAGGTCTTCTTTTTGCTGAGGTAGAAATTACGTGCTACCTGCATGGTTATGGTGCTGCCCCCCTGTTTGCGCTTACCGGTGAGAGCAAGTTTTATGACTGCACGTGCCAGACCACGAATATCAACGCCTGGGTGGCTGAAGAAATTGGCATCTTCTGAGGAGATAATGGCTTGTACCATGCGGGATGGTAACTGCTCAAATTTCAGGGGACTGCGGCGTTTTTCACCAAATTCGGCAATGAGTTTGTTGTCTGCGCTATATACCTTGAGGGGTACTTGTAGCTGAACGCGACGCAGTTCCTCAATGTCAGGCAAGGTCGGCGTGATGTAAAAATAGGCTGTCGCCAATGCGCCTGCACCGACGATAAAGCCGATCAGACCGAGAATTAAGCCAAATTTAAAAAGTTTTCTGAGCCACTTCATGTGTTAGTTCACAGTTTGATGATTCGGCTGCTAATGCCGGTTTAGGAGTGTTCAAGGGCGGATTATACTAACTGGATTGTCGCTATTGGTCGCGTAGTAGCGCGTTAGAATTACTAAATTGTACGTATCAAGATGGGATTTTGCTCTCACTTGAGACAAAAAGACTCATATTTTTTTCTAAATTTAATGACGGCGTTCACAAAAAACTTTCAGTATGTTATATAGTTAAGTGAAATAATTAAAGAGAATCCTCGGATGTGCCGCTAAGTGCGGAGAACGAGAATCCCGGTTGACCGGGAATGCCAAAGGAAGCTGGAAAAGCACATGGGTCTGTTTTCCCGAAAGAAGCCACCGCTACTAGGACTGGATATCAGTTCGACAGCGGTCAAAATGTTAGAGCTAAGTCAGCATTCTGGACGTGGCGGCATGCGCTATCGTGTTGAAAGCTATGCGGTCGAACCACTTCCTGCTAACGCGGTGGTAGAAAAGAACATTGGTGATGTTGAGGCGGTTGCTCAGGCAATTGCCGGCGTTATCAAGCGTTCTGGTACGCGTACCCGGCATGCAGCGGTTGCTGTTTCGGGCTCGGCGGTTATTACCAAGGTTATTTCCATGCCGGCATCGCTGTCTGACGCTGAGATGGAAAGCCAGATTGAGCTAGAGGCCGACCAATACATTCCCTACCCACTTGAAGAGGTTAATATTGACTTCGAAGTGCAGGGGCCGTCTGAGAAAAATCCAGAACAAGTTGACGTCCTGCTGGCGGCTTCACGTAGCGAAAATGTTGATGATCGTGTCGCAGCACTCGATTTGGCGGGACTTACCTGTGATGTGGTTGATGTTGAGGCCTATGCGATGGAAGGTGCCTGCACACAACTCTCAGACCTGTGGCCGAATGGTGGTGAAGACCAGGTTGTCGCTATTGCGGATATTGGTGCAACCACTACCACGCTGAATGTTTTGTATAACAACAAAATTATTTACACGCGCGAACAGAATTTTGGCGGGCGTCAATTGACCGAAGAGATCCAGCGTCGCTATGGCCTGTCGATGGATGAGGCGGGGATGGCGAAGCGTCAGGGTGGTTTGCCGGATAACTATGTACCTGAAGTGCTCGATCCCTTTAAAGAGGCGATGGCTCAGCAGGTCAATCGATCAATACAGTTTTTCTATTCTGCCAGTTCATACACCACGGTTGACCTTGTGGTGTTAGCGGGAGGCAGTGCCTCGGTTCCGGGTGTGGATGATCTCATTCAGGAGCGCCTGGGGGTGGATACTGTGGTGGCTAATCCTTTTGCCAATATGTCTGTCGGCTCACGAGTCAAACCTCAGGCATTGAGTAATGACGCGCCAGCACTGATGATTGCCTGCGGCTTGGCATTGAGAGGGTTTGACTGATATGGCACGTATCAATCTATTACCCTGGCGGGAAAATTTACGCGCTCAGCGTCAACGTGATTTCGGTGTGATGCTGGTGATCGGTGTTTTGCTCACCGTATTTGCGATGGGCTACTGGCATTGGTTTAACGAAAGTCTGGTTGATCACCAGAAGCGACGCAATCAGTTCCTTGAGAATGAGATAGCGAGTGTTCAGAAACAGATTAAAGAGATCAGGAATCTTGAAAAGACACGTAAACAGTTAATTTCTCGTATGGATGTGGTGACAAATCTGCAAAGTAGTCGGCCACAGATTGTCCATTTGTTTGACGAGTTAGTGACCTCTTTACCAGAAGGTGTTTACCTGACCCAGGCAACACAGAATGGTCGAAATGTTGTGGTGAGTGGTAGTGCTCAGTCTAATGCACGGGTGTCCGCTTACATGCGGGGAATCGAAGCCAGTCCCTGGTTGCAGATGCCTAATCTGCGCATTATTGAGCACAAGGGTAAGCAGTCTGAGGGCGCGAATACCTTCGAGTTAAATATGCAGCAGATGGTGCCCAAGGCGGAGGGCGCACAATGAATTTAGATGAACTCAATGATTTAGATTTCAGCAATGTTGGTGAATGGCCAATGATTGTTAAATTTATCTTGATTACCATTTTGTGCGCATTGCTGGCTGTTGGTTGGTATTTTTTCGATATAGAAGATCAGCAATTGCGTTTAGACCGTGAAGTGAGAACGGAAAAGGATTTGCGACTTGATTTTGAAACCAAGCAGGCACGTGCGGCAAACCTTGATGCCTATCGTGCGCAGCTTGATGAGATGAAAGAGTCTTTTGGTGCAATGGTGCGTCAATTGCCCAATCGTACTGAAGTTGCTGATTTACTGGTTGATGTTTCGCAGACAGGTCTGGCAGCGGGTTTGGAGTTTGAATTGTTTCAACCACAGGGAGAGGTTCCTCGTGAGTTTTACGCGGAGCTGCCAATCAAGTTACGGGTAAAGGGTAGTTATCACGAATTCGGCCAGTTTGTCAGTGGTCTAGCCTCGTTGCCGCGGATTGTGACGATTCACAATATCGTTATTAAGCCACGCGGATCCGATGGTGGAAAAGGCGCGGATGATGGAGCACCCCTTGAGCTAGAGGCAACAGCAAAAACTTATCGCTACCTAGATGACGGGGGCAGCTAATGCGCATTCTCATAGTATTGGTCAGCTTTTTGATGCTTGGCGCCTGTGCAAATACAGATATGTCGGATTTACAGAAATTTGTTGATGATGTGAAGGCATTACCTCCTGGTGGTGTAAGCCCTGTGCCTGAGCCTACTGAAGTAGAGACATATCTTTATGTCGCAGGCGATAGGCGAGATCCGTTTGTTGCTGAAGAGGGCGAAATTTCTGAGACAGAAACAGTCGTAGATAGTGGTATTAGCCCTGATTTTAATCGCCGCAAAGAAGAGTTAGAGGGTTTTTCGCTCGATAGTTTGCGCATGGTTGGAACGCTTGAGCAAGATGATGCCTCCTGGGGTTTGGTGCAAACCTCCGATGGCACGATTCATCGAGTTGCGACAGATAATTACATGGGACGTAACCATGGACGCATTATCGAAATTAAAGAAGACCAAATTAAAATGATCGAGTTGGTACAGGTTGGCTCGGGCTATCAAGAACAGGAAGCTGCTTTGAGTTTGGGAGATGGCGGTGAATAGGAGCAAAGACATGTTGACTCTCAAGAATAAGATGCGCCGAGTAGCGGCATGGCTCGCGCTCTCCTTGTTGGGGTGTGCTGCACCGCTCTGGGCCAATCAGCTGCAAGATATTAGTTTTTCCGCCTTGCCAGGTAACAAGGTTGAAATTGTTTTGACCTTGGCTGATCCGGTGTCTGATCCGGTGACCTTTGCCACGGATAACCCTGCTCGTATTGCGATTGATTTGCCAGATACGAGTAGTGCGCTGGCTCGTAAAGTGACGCCTATCGTTGTTGGCGCGGCACGTAGTGTGACAGCCATTGAGGCATCTGATCGAACACGTGTTGTGGTCAACCTGCTTGAAGTTGTCTCATACGAAGTCCGTACTGCTGGCAATACAGTGGTAATTAATTTGGGTGGTAGCGGCGGTGCGGGCAGTATGTCCGCAGAGAAGCCTGCAATGCTTTCGTCTCAGAAGGTTGCCAAGGGAGAGGGACGTGCCGTACGCAAGGTTGATTTCCGACGTGGAGTGGATGGCGAAGGCCGAGTTGAAGTGGTGTTAAGCAATGCCTCCACCATAGTGGATATGCGACAGCAGGGGCAAAGTGTCGTGCTGGATTTTCTTGATTCGTCTTTATCAGATGAGCTGGCAAGGACGCTTGATGTAATGGATTTTGCGACTCCAGTTCGAGAAATTCAAACCCGGCCTGACGGTAAAAATACGCGGATGACGATTGATACTGTTGGTGATTACGAACATTTGGCCTATCAGACGAATAATACTTACACGATTGAATTTCGCGCTTTGTCTCGCGCAGAGAAAGAAGCCAAGCGCAAAGAACAGGAAATTTTTGAAGGTGAGCGTCTGTCGCTAAATTTCCAGGATATCGAAGTTCGATCTGTATTGGCTTTGCTTGCTGATTTTACCGAGTTGAATATGGTTGTCAGTGATACTGTGGCTGGCCGTATTACCTTGCAGTTAAAGAATGTGCCCTGGGATCAGGCCATGGATATCATTCTTAAGACCAAGGGCCTGTCGATGCGACGAAACGATAATGTCATTTTGGTGGCGCCAACCGAAGAAATTGCTGCACGTGAAAAGCTTGAGCTCGAGTCTCAGAAACAGATTGAAGAGCTGGCACCTTTACGCTCAGAATT
>Ga0316204_10012029_pt1 | contig 10677 bp, 11 predicted proteins | sample 6monrhotite_MG_2_FD_205661 | JGI IMG/M metagenome (GOLD analysis project Ga0316204, IMG submission 205661) | Microbial mat bacterial communities from mineral coupon in-situ incubated in ocean water Damariscotta River, Maine, United States -... | ecosystem: Environmental > Aquatic > Marine >... | reverse complement strand
CATCAACCCGTAACACGCGCTGAAATCGAAGAAGTCAGAGGAGTCTCCTTAAGCAAAGGGACATTGGATATTCTTTTTGAGCAGGGCTGGGTGCATCCTCGCGGACGACGAAAAACACCGGGGCGCCCGGTAACATGGGGGACGACGGATGCCTTTCTTGATCATTTTGGGCTTGAGACGATCAAAGATTTGCCGGGCATGGATGAATTGAAGGCAGCGGGTCTGCTTGATACCCGTCCGGCAATTGATGCCTATCGTGTGAAAGGTGATCTTGTCGATGCCGCCGATCAGGAAGATACCGATAACGGTCAGGAAGAAAGCATCCTGCCCGAGGCATCTCACTTGATTGATCCCGAAGAGAATTTTGACGATAAGCCATTGGATCCTAACGATGATTAAGGTTATTTAGATCAACTGTCGGATGCTCAACAGATTACGTTGCCCTTGCTTTGGGTTTCTGCCATTATCCGCGCTCCTGAATTATGACGTACAAGAGAGTTTAAGAATATGGGTGCATTCAGCATTTGGCATTGGCTAATTGTTTTGGTTGTCGTTCTCGTCCTGTTTGGCGGAAAAGGCAAAATTTCTGCTCTTATGGGTGATTTTGGCAAAGGCTTGAAATCGTTCAAAAAGGGTATGAAGGAAGAAGAAGGCGCTGCCGATGAGGCGACGTCGGAAGAAGCACCGAAGGTGTTAAAGACTGACGAGACTGCAACAGCCGCTAAGACCGCGCAGAAAGAAGACAAATCAGCCAACGGCTAAGGTGTCGGCGGGGGTGATTTTTGCACTCCGCATATAGCAGTGTTGTCTTTAAAGTCTTGTGTAAATTGTCTCTTTTTTCATTCCAGGATCGCTAATCGCCATGTTCGACATCGGCTGGCAAGAACTATTCATCGTCGCAATTCTGGCTCTGATCGTGGTCGGGCCGAAGGAACTGCCGCGCGTTTTGCGAACAGTTATGGGGCTTGTTCGCAAGGCCCGGATGATGGCTCGAGACTTTCAGGACGGATTGGACGACGTGGTGCGTGAGGCTGATCTGGACGACATGAAAAAACAGATCGGTAACATGGCCGATGGGGACCTTGCCAAAACCGTGGAAAATGCTCTGGACCCGGACGGCGAAATCGCCAAGGACCTGGATATGACAGAAGTTCAGGACAACATTGGCAAGATGGCGACTGAAAGCTCATCGCCTGAACAAATTGATACGGCTAGTTCGGGCGAGTTTCCGGAAGATGTTGCGGATTCAGTCGCTCCGCCGCCGACCCCCATCGCAGCCACCGACGACGACAAGAAGAGTGGGTAAGCGCCGTGGCTGATCAAGCAGACCTGAACGAAAGCAAGGCACCATTGCTCGAACATTTAATCGAGCTTAGGACCCGGCTTGGCTATTCACTGGCCTCGGTCCTGGTCCTGTTTTTTGTCTGTTACTATTTCGCCCCGTCTATTTATGATTTTCTGGTGCGACCGCTGGCCGACGTGCTGCACGGTATGGGGGGAAACCGTCGGCTGATTTTTACGGCCCTGCACGAAGCATTCTTCACATACATCAAAGTCGCTTTCTTTGCCGCCTTGTTCCTGGCGTTCCCGTTCATTGCCATGCAGTTCTGGTTGTTTGTTGCCCCCGGCCTGTACAAGAGCGAAAAGCGCGCGATGTTGCCGTTTTTGATCGCTACACCGATCCTGTTTTTCATGGGTGGTGCGCTGGTCTATTACTTCATTTTCCCTCTGGCCTGGAAATTCTTCCTGGGCTTCGAATCCGTTGGTGGCGCGGGCGCACTGCCGATCCAGCTGGAAGCCAAGGTTGACGAATACCTGTCGCTGGTGATGCGCCTGATCTTTGCCTTTGGCTTGTGCTTTGAGTTGCCGGTGCTGATGACCTTGCTGGGACGCGCCGGTATGATCACGGCGAAAGGCATGCGGGAAAAACGTCGTTATGCAATCGTGTTGGCCTTTATCGCCGCCGCCATCCTGACACCACCGGATGTAATCTCCCAGGTCGGTCTGGCCTTGCCGACGATCCTGCTCTATGAAATTTCGATTTTCTCGGTTGTTTTGATCGAGCGCGGACGCGCTAAGGACTCTGAAGACGAGGACGAAGATGAAGACCCGGATGAGACCGAGGATGAGGAAGATAAGGACGAAACCGCCAAAACCTGATCTTCCGGTCACGAAACTACCAGCTAAGAGAACCCGACCATGTTTGATATAAAGTGGATCCGCGAAAACCCTGATGCCTTCGATGCCGGGTTGGCGCGACGTAAACACGAGCCATTGTCTGCGCAACTGATTGCCCAGGACAAGACTCGTCGCGCAGCCGAAACGCGTGCTCAGGAAATTCAGGCCGAACGGAACAGGTTGGCCAAGGAAATTGGCCAGGCCAAGGCCCGTGGCGAAGATGCGTCGGCAGTTATTGAACAGGTTTCTCGCTCTAAGAAAGAACAAGCCGTTGCCGAAGACCAGGCCCGTCAGGCCAGCGAAGAGCTGACCACTGCACTGATGTCGATCCCTAATATACCCGCTTCCGATGTGCCTGATGGCGGCAATGAGGATGACAACGAGGAGATGCGTACCTGGGGCACGCCTCGTGTTTTTGACTTCCCGGTGAAGGAACACTTCGAACTGGGCGAAGCGCTGGGCCAGATGGACTTTGAAACGGCGGCGAAAATATCCGGCGCAAGGTTCGTGATTTTAAGTGGTGCCCTGGCGCGCATGGAGCGGGCGCTGGCTAATTTTATGCTCGATCTGCATACCACAGAGCATGGCCTGGTCGAAGTCAATCCGCCGGCTTTGGTGCGTGAAGAGGCGCTCTACGGGACGGGAAATCTTCCGAAATTTGGGGAGGATCTTTTTAAAACCGATGATGGGTATTGGATGATCCCGACCGCCGAGGTGCCGCTAACCAATATCGTCGCCGGGCATATTGTAGAAACCGATTATTTGCCGCGCCGTTATACCGCCATGACCTGGTGTTTCCGTTCAGAAGCGGGTTCGGCGGGCAAGGACACCAGGGGCATGATCCGTCTGCATCAGTTTACCAAGGTTGAAATGGTATCAGTGACGGCGCCCGAGGAATCCGATGCCGAGCTGGAGCGCATGACCGGATGTGCCGAAGAAGTGTTGAAACGACTGGAGCTTCCCTTCCGGGTCGTCAAGTTGTGCACCGGCGATATAGGATTTAGCGCACAGCGCACCTATGACATTGAAGTATGGCTGCCGGGGCAGGACCGCTACCGGGAAATTTCCAGCTGCTCCAGTTGCGGCGATTTTCAGGCAAGGCGCATGAAAGCCAGATGCCGGGCCAAGGATGAAAAATCCACCCGGTTTGTCCATACCCTCAACGGATCAGGACTTGCCGTTGGACGTACTCTTGTCGCTATTTTGGAAAACTATCAGCAGGCCGATGGCTCCATCGTGATCCCCGAAGCCCTGCGTCCCTATATGGGTGGGTTGGAGGTCATACCGGCCCATGCGTGAACGTGTCCCAGACTTGTCGAAGGCTCGCGTGTTGCTGTCAAATGATGACGGCATTCATGCGCCAGGACTGAAGATGCTTGAAAGTGTCATGCGCCGCTTGGCGGGAGAAGTCTGGGTGGTCGCGCCCGAAACCGAACAAAGCGCTGCCAGCCATTCCCTGACCCTGCGCCAGCCGCTGCGCATCCGAAAGCTTTCGGCAAGGCGCTTTGCGGTCAACGGCACGCCTACGGACAGCGTCTTGCTAGGCGTCAATCAGGCCATGAAAGACAGCCTGCCTGACCTGGTCATATCCGGCATTAACAGGGGGGGTAATCTGGGGGAAGATGTCAGCTATTCCGGCACCGTGGCGGCGGCGTTGGAAGCAACCCTGCTGGGTTTTCCGGCCATTGCGTTAAGCCAGGTTACCCGCGATCAGCACCCGACCAAATGGTCGACGGCGGAACATTGGCTTGAAAAGATTCTTGATGGCCTGGTTGGTTTGTCGTTTCCTGAAAATGTGATGATGAATGTCAATTTCCCGGATGTTCCCACCAATGCCGTTACAGGTATAGAAGTGACACGCCAGGGAAAACGCAAAATCGGCGGCGACCTGACGCCCGGTGTTGATCCGCGCGGCGAGACCTATTTCTGGGTTGGCCCGCAACGCAATGAAGATCGTTACCGCAAAGGCACCGATCTGGAAGCGACAACCCGGGGGGCGGTTTCCATCACCCCGTTGTCGGTCGATATGACCCACGCGGGCATGCTTAAAAAACTTAAAGGGGTTTTCTAGGTGTCGCTGGATGAAGGGCGTGCACAGCTGATCCTCGAACTGCGCCGTGGTGGAACCATCGACAAAGTCATCATGGATGCCATGGAGGCGGTGCCCAGGGAAATGTTCGTGCCGGCGGCCATTCGCGATAAGGCCTATGAAAACATTGCTTTACCCATCGGTCATCACCAGACCATTTCCCAACCTCAGACCGTTGGTCTGATGACCCAGGCACTGGATGTCGGTGATCGTATGAAGGTGCTGGAGATCGGCACCGGTTCGGGTTACCAGTCGGCTGTGTTGGCGCCCTTGTGCCGCCGCCTGTACACCATTGAACGCTTCAAGGAATTGCTTGAAACGGCGGAAGAACGCTTTGCCCAATTGCGGTTGACCAATATCACGACCCGCTGTGGCGATGGTAGCAAGGGGTGGGTCGAACAGGCGCCGTTTGATCGTATTATTGTCACCGCTGCCGCCCACGACATTCCACCCCTTTTGGTCGAGCAGTTGGCGATTGGCGGGGTTATGGTGGTACCGGTGAATGACGGGCGGAATGAAAACGATCAGCGCTTGTTGAGAGTGATCCGTCGTCAGGATGGCGTTGAAACCGAAGAGCTGGGGATTACCCGGTTCGTACCATTGGTCGAAGGTGATCGACCCTGACGTTAACAGCACAATTGAAGTAATTGCCAGCCTTGGCGATAATCGGGCGATGATTCGCAGATTGATCCATATGCGTAATTGGCTGACCTTGTTGCTGGTCTTGCCGCTGGCTGCCTGTGGCTGGGCCGAATGGCCACCGGCGGAAGACGGTGGTTCGCGTAACAGTAGACCGGTGCTTTCGCGCAACACAGCCGCGGCGTTCATCGCTGCCGATGCAGTGATCGTCGGCAAAGGCGATACAATTTATAGCATATCTCGACGTCACAAGGTGTCAGTTCGCGGCGTTATCGAAGCAAATAACCTGACACCCCCATATTTCTTGAAAATCGGGCAACGGCTGGTGTTGCCGCGTCGGCCCGTTTATATCATCAAACGCGGCGACACCTTAAGTCAGATCGCCCAGGCCCATAATGTCAATATGTACGATCTGGCGCGGATCAACAGCCTGTCGCCGCCCTATGTGATCCATATTGACCAGCGTTTGTTGCTTCCCGGTCTCGGCAGGAAAACTGCGGCCGTACAATCGACGGCAACGAGACAATCCGAACGGCTGCCACCCAAACGTGAATCAATCAGCGTGCCGGCTCAACGAAAGACAGCCAAGGCCGTTACAGCCCCGCCACCAACGTCAGGCAAGGGGTTCCTGTGGCCGGTCAGGGGGCGCGTTATTTCCAGTTTCGGCGGAAAATCCAAAGGCTTGCAAAATGACGGGATTAATATTCAGGCAAATCGTGGCGATCCGGTACGTGCCGTTGAACACGGCGTTGTCGCATACGCCGGGAATGAGCTCAGAGGGTTTGGTAATCTTTTGCTGATCAAACATTCAGGCGGTTGGGTCACAGCCTATGCCCATAATGACGTTTTGATGGTCAAACGCGGCGATAAGATCACCAAGGGCCAGAAAATCGCAAAGGTCGGTTCCACCGGAAGCGTCACGTCGCCGCAACTCCATTTTGAATTGCGTCAGGGAAAACAAGCGGTCGATCCTTTGAAACACCTTCCAAAGCCAAACGCCTGATCAGGTTTTCAGGCGGTGCTCGTAAAGCATGCGGTAATGGGGGGCGCAGGCTTCCGCCAGGGCCGTCTGTGGCGGCGTCAGTATAGCTTGGGTATGTTTGTAGGGTGCAAAACTGCCCGAAGTTTCAACATTGTGGTACCAGTGCGCCGCCCAAATGCCATCGCTGTCGCGCGGGCCCTTGGGCCAGTGCAACATCGCTTCATCGAATGGCACGTCAATGGCATTGCAAAATGAATTCAGCATTGCCCGCGGGTTCTCAAGAATGTCCCGCGCGTCCAGCACCACCGGGCGTACGCCCGACCTTGCGTGTAAATAGGAGTAAATTTCGCCTTGTTGCACCATGCCGATATCTTCAAGGGTGACGTGGTCGCGTTTGGCGGCGTATGAGGCAATGACCTGGGCGGGGTCGCGGATCAGGAAACAATTGACGACATCATCCATCCAGTCCCGGGACATGCTGTCCAACAGGTGGTGGGTCATGTGTTTTTGATAATATATCTCTTTTTTGCTAGGGATGGGGCCTGTCAATTCCGCAGTGACGGACCGCCAGTCACAATCCATATCCGCGATGATTTCGTGACTCATGGGGTGATCGATACCGGTTTCTTTCAAGTAACAGCCATACAGCGGTTCGTCGCAAACGACCGTGTCGGCGCGATTTTCCCAGGCCCGCATCATGGCCGTTGAAATATTTCTGGGGCCCGACCACATGGCAATGCGGATGCTGCTCATCAGGCGATTTCGCGGGCGATTAATGTGCCGTAAAGATCCTGCAGGCGCGCTGTCATAGAGCCCCGAGCCCCATCACCAATGATCCGTCCATCGATTTCCCTGACCGGGGAAAGGCCTGCGAATGTGCCGGTGACGAAGGCTTCCTCGGCGCCATAGACCTCGGTCAGGCTGAAGTTCTTTTCAAAAACCGGAATGGCATTGTCGCGGCACACAGAAATGATGTTGCCGCGGGTAATACCAGGCAAACAATAATCCCCCGTCGACGTCCACACCTCGCCACGACGAACGATAAAGAAGTGGGTTGAATTGCAGGTGGCCACAAACCCTTGCGGGTCCAACATCAGGGCTTCATCGGCACCAGCCTTGGTCGCCTGAATGCAGGCTGTGATGCAGTTCAGCTTGCTGTGGCTGTTTAACTTCGGGTCTTGTACATCGGGCCGTCCCCGCCTGACATGCACCGTGAACAGGCTGATGCCGCTTTCGGACGTCGATTTAAGAGGTGTTTTGTATTCGGGAATAATGACGACGGTGGCGTCACCGGCGCTGGCCCTGGGGTCTTGATAGGGTGTTGATTTAAGCCCGCGAGTCACCATCAGGCGAATATGGACATTCGATACCATGGCATTGGCTTGGACCGTGCGCATTATTTCAACACGCAATTTATCGGGCGTCATGCCGATATCAAGATCAATGGCTTTTGCATTTTCGTACAGGCGATCAAGGTGTTGGTCGATGAATGCAAGGTTTCCTTCGTGCAGTCGGATGCCTTCCCAGACGCCGTCGCCCAAAATAAACCCAGCGTCAAAAACCGAAACAACAGCCTTGTCTCGCGGCAACAGATCGCCGTTGATGTAAATCAGTATATTTGAATTTCTGGGGTCCTGATCGTAGTCGTGGGTGCCTTGGGCCATGCGTATTTAAGTCCTTTGATCGTTCAGTCCAGTTGCTTGCCCAATTTGCCAGCCAGGTCCTGGATAAACTGCCAGGCGATGCGCCCGGAACGCGATCCCCGCGTCACCGCCCATTCATTGGCCTGAGCGTGCAGTTCATCCTTGGCCATGACCAGGCCGTAATGTTCAACATAGCCATCAATGATATTGAAATAGGTATTCTGATCACAGTTGTGGAAGCCAAGCCACAGCCCAAAGCGATCGGACAGGGAAACCTTTTCTTCGATCGCTTCGGAAGGATTGATGGCGGTTGATCGTTCGTTTTCGATCATGTCGCGGGGCATCAGGTGGCGGCGGTTGGAGGTAGCGTAAAATATGACGTTATCGGGCCGGCCTTCGATGCCGCCTTCGAGCACCGCCTTGAGAGACTTGTACGCACTGTCATTGCCGTCAAAAGACAGGTCATCGCAAAATAGCACACAGCGCCTGTCCTTCTCATGCAGGATGGTCAGCAAGTGGGGCAGGGAAGGGATGTCTTCCCTGTGGATTTCCACCAGTGCCAAGGGTGTTTCGAGCTCGTTGTTAACCTTGGCGTGAACGGCTTTCACCAGCGAACTTTTGCCGGTGCCGCGCGCGCCCCATAACAAGGCATTGTTAGCCGGCAGGCCCCGAGCAAAATTCGTCGTGTTTTCCAGCAAAATTCCGCTTTGATGCCCTATTCCTTTGAGCAACCCGTAGTCAATTCTGTTGACCTTGGAAATTGGCTCAAGCCACGCAGCTTCGGCCCGCCAAACGAACGCGTCGGCCGTATCCAGGTCGTCGTTGGTGGATACAGGAGGCGACAGCCTTTCCAAGGCTTCGGCTATGCGATTGAGCAGCGGGGTGAGGTCCTGATCGGTCATAACGGTGAATTTTCCGGCGAGAGGGCTGAATAAATGCGACAGAAGCTTTGTATGGCAGGTGGATAGCGGTTGCAAGTCGCGTAGGGACCGTTATAGTCCGGTTTCTTGCCGGTATCCGGTACAATCGAACGCGTTTTGTTATTTCAGGAGTCTGTCTAAATGTTAATCTCGCCTGCTTATGCACAAGCCGCCGGTGGCGCCGGTGGTGGCCTTGAAGCGCTGTTTCCGTTAGTTCTGATCTTTGTCGTTTTCTATTTTTTGCTGATCAGGCCGCAACAGAAAAAAGCCAAGGAGCATAAGGCGATGCTGGAAGCCGTTCGGCGGGGGGACAAGGTTGTCACCGGCGGCGGTATTGTTGGTACTGTGACCAAAGTGATCGACGACAATGAAGTCATGGTCGAGATTGCCGAAGGCGTCAAAGTCCGCGTTCAGCGGGGCATGATTGCGGCCATCCTGTCGAAAACCGAACCGGTCAAGAGCGACAAGAGCAAAGAAAAATCAAAGGACGATTCCGGTGAAGCAGGCAAAGGCAAGGCCAAGCCCAAGGGCAAAAGCAAGGCCAAAAAAAGTGACAATGAAAACGATGCCGATGATGTCGCCGAAGAAATAGCCGATGAAGATGCGCCTGACACGGACAAGGAAGACACAGTCGGTAATGGTGTTTCCAAACTTAAAGGCCTGCTGGGGCGTAAATAAGAACCAATAAAAAAGGCCGGAATACCGTCATGATCTACTTCGCCAAGTGGAAAATATTCTCAATTCTCGGAATTTGCCTGTTCGGGTTGATTTTTGCAGCGCCGAATTTTTTGTCCTCGCAGCAGGCAGCATCGTTACCGTCGTGGGTGCCATCCAAGCAATTCAGTCTTGGTCTTGACCTTCAGGGTGGTTCGCATTTGTTGCTTGAAGTGGAAGTCGATTCCGTTATCAGGGAACGCTTGGATGCGCTTGTCGATTCCATGCGTACCGAGCTTCGTAAAGCTCGTGTTCAATACGGAAGCCTGGGCGTTACGGCAACCGGAGCGACGGTGACAATTAAAAACACGGTCGATGTAGATAAGGCCCGCGCGTTACTTCGAAACCTGGATGGCGACACGACGATCTCCGTCTCGGACCAGGGCCGTATTGACCTTACGCTGACGGAACAGGCCGCCCGCGACCGCAGAACAGCAGCGATCGAACAGTCAATCGAGATTGTTCGCCGCAGAATAGATGAAACCGGAGTACGCGAACCGACCATTCAACGTCAGGGGGATGATCGTATCCTGGTCCAGTTACCGGGTATTGATGATCCTGAGCGTGTCAAACGTCTGCTCGGGAAAACCGCAAAACTGGCCTTTCACATGGTAGACCAGCGACCGTCATCTGAGGTTATGGGAGGGGTGACGCCTCCGGGATCTGTGCGCATGCCATCAGCTGATGAATTTGGCCCCGATGGCCGCCCACGGGAATATCTGTTGAAGAAACGTGTTCTCGTCAGTGGTGATACGTTGATCGACGGACAGGCTACTTTCCAGGATAATCAGCCGGTCGTCAGTTTTCGGTTCGATACCATTGGCTCAAAGCGATTTGGCAAGGCTACGACTGAAAATGTCGGCCGGCTTTTTGCCATCGTGCTGGATGGAAAAGTCATTAGCGCGCCCAGAATTCGCGAGCCGATCTTAGGCGGTAGCGGTGTTATATCAGGCAACTTTACAGTCCAGTCGGCGCAAGACCTTGCCTTGTTGCTCAGGGCTGGTGCCTTGCCCGCCCCTTTGACTATTCTTGAGGAACGGTCTGTGGGGCCGGGGTTGGGGGCAGATTCAATCGCGGCGGGAAAGATCGCCAGCATCATCGGCATGATTCTCGTTGTCGTGTTTATGGTTGTCGTCTATGGCCGCTTCGGGGTGATGGCCGATATCGCGCTTGTTTTTAACATTGTTCTGATCACCGCCGGCCTTTCGGTTCTGCAGGCAACGCTGACCCTTCCGGGGATTGCGGGTATTGTCCTGACCATTGGTATGGCAGTGGACGCCAATGTTTTGGTGTTTGAACGAATAAGGGAAGAGACCCGTGCCGGGCGAACCCCTATATCGTCGGTGGACGCAGGGTACGCGCGGGCCATCAAGACAATTATCGATGCCAATGTGACGACATTGATCGCCGCCATCTTGTTGTATCAGTTTGGTTCAGGTCCGGTCCGGGGATTTGCCGTTACCCTGGCCATTGGCATCGTCACATCGATGTTCACTGCGATCATGCTGACGC
>Ga0316204_10012028_pt1 | contig 10678 bp, 10 predicted proteins | sample 6monrhotite_MG_2_FD_205661 | JGI IMG/M metagenome (GOLD analysis project Ga0316204, IMG submission 205661) | Microbial mat bacterial communities from mineral coupon in-situ incubated in ocean water Damariscotta River, Maine, United States -... | ecosystem: Environmental > Aquatic > Marine >... | reverse complement strand
AGCAACTTTAAGGGTGTAAACGTAGGCAAAAGCACTACCAAAACCAATGACAAAACGACCAATGAATGCGACCCAAATATGGTTGCTAGAATGCACAATGATCAAACCACTGATACAAAGCAGACAGGCGGTAAAAAGTGTTTTTCGAATACTAAATCGATCGACAATTAAGCCGGCAGGAATTTGCATAAAGACGTAGGAGACATAATACAAAGAGGTAAACATGCCAAACTGGGTGGCATTAATTTGGAAATTTTGGATAAACTCCATACGCATTGTGCTAGGCAATACGCGTAAAATAATTTCATAAAAATAGTAAAGTCCGACGATGCTCCAGATAATCCAGGGAATTGCTTTTAGTGGGATGAAAGAGATTTTTTTAAGGTCAATGTGCCAAGGTTTTTTTTGTATGTGTTGTGACTCTAAGTTCTGCATATTTCCCTCATTATAAGACATCAAGCAGTTTTAAAATGACCTAATGGTTAGCCTGAATGCAAATTACATTTCGTTTGGAACAGTTAGAATCTATATCGATGGATTCATTTTTTAAGACGACGTATTCTACCAAAACATCATCCAAGCGCCTAATTGAAACCGAATTTTATTAGGGGACTTGTATATGTAAACATAAGGGAATCTGATAAATTCAGGCAAAACAGGAGAGTAGCAGTTTAATTTTACCTGAATGTTTATGTGTAATATTTTATCACAACTTCTGAAATGTACTTTTCAAGAACAACGTTAGCATAATTTGTTTCTGAAATGATCGCTTATTTTCTTGAGAAATTTTGATAGACTAGCGCGAATATTTTTACTTGAAAGGGAGTTAACCTAGTGATAATCGAGCCAAAGTTTCGTGGATTTATTTGCACAGCAGCACACCCAGAAGGTTGTTACCAATCCGTTTTGCAACAGGTGGAATACATTAAATCTCAAGGACATTTTGATGGTCCTAAAAATGTTTTAATTATTGGCGCTTCTACAGGTTATGGTTTAGCAAGTCGCATTGCCGCAAGTTTCGGTGCTGAAGCTAAAACTATCGGTGTTTTTTTTGAAAAATCGGCTGCGGGTAAGCGCACTGCATCTGCGGGATGGTATAACACAGTAGCTTTTGAAACATTGGCGCATGAAGCAGGTTATTATGCGAAGAGTATTAATGGTGATGCCTTTTCTAATGAGATAAAAGAACAAACAGCCGATTTGATTGCGAAAGATTTGGGGCAAGTGGATCTTGTTATTTACAGTTTAGCGTCTCCACGCCGAACAGACCCCAATACAGGAACAACCTATTCATCTGTTTTAAAACCGATAGGAAAGCCATATACGAATAAGACAGTTGATCCTTTAACAGGAGAAGTAAAAAACGTCACAATTGAACCCTCAGATAACGCTGATATTGAAAACACGATTAAAGTAATGGGTGGTGAAGATTGGGAAATGTGGATTGATTTTCTAGCATCAAGAAATCTATTAACGGACGATGTTGTCACAGCAGCATATTCCTATATTGGTCCTGAGTTAACGCATCCTGTTTATAAAAATGGAACTATTGGGCGTGCGAAAGATCACTTATTCGAAACAGCAAAAAAACTCGACGAAAAATTATCTTCTGGGCGTGCTTTTATTTCTGTTAACAAAGCTTTGGTGACGCAAGCAAGTGCTGCTATTCCAGTTGTTCCGTTGTATATGTCGATACTATTTAAAATTATGAAAGAGAAAGGTACGCATGAAGGCTGTATTGAGCAAATCTATCGCTTGTTGAAAGAGAATGTTTACGCTTCAAATCCTAACTTGGATACTGACGGTAGAGTGCGTATTGATGATTTAGAAATGCAACCTGATGTACAAGCTAAAATAGATGAAGTTTGGTCACAGGTGACATCTGAAAACATTGACCAGCTCACAGACATTCAGGGTTATCGTGAAGAATTTTATCATCTCTTTGGTTTTGATATGGATAACATTGACTATTCAGCCGATGTAGATGCTAATCTTGAGATACCGTCGATACAATCTACTCAGGTGGTTTGATCGGCTTTTTCTTGTTTGATGCGTGGCGCGCGCGCAATTCGACATCGATATATTTATCGGTAATGGCGCTAGAACCGTGGCCTGCGTCGTCACGAACATGTTCGCGTGGACGGTGTTTAACGTCTTCAGATATCCCCGTGTGCCGTAACCAGTGCACGGTCGCTGCTTGCATTTGTTCTGCTTCTTCTTGCATTCCATCAGCACGCATATGATCAATTGCTGTGTCAAAACAATGTTGCACAATCGCGCGTATTTGGCGCGTGCTTGTCATTGGGCCTGTGCCTTTGAGTTTAGGAATAAGGGCGGTTGTTTCTCCTGCATAAGGTAACGCAGTTAGTCCTAAGCTTTTACGATAACGTTTTAAGGCATTTAACATGGCATCACTGACAGCAATATTGCGTTGCTTGTTGCCTTTGCCCACGGTTGTAAACCACCAATTGCCGTCATGATCCTTGTGAAAATCTCCCATTTCTGGCGTCCACCGTACTGAAGCTGCCAGTTCAGAAATACGTAAATACATACTGTATAGCGCATTCATCATAAAAAAAGTACGTTCATGCTGTGAATTATTGTCGGCAAGCTTTTCAGCAGTTTCGATGACGTAGGCCCATTGTAATTCGCTGAGTCTTCGAATGGGTGCTGTGCTTTGTTGTTTTCTAATAAATTTACTTTTCTGTCTGATTTGGGCAACGGGATTTAAGTCGACATATTCTTCTTGAATTAAGTAATTATAAAAACTTCCTAGCACGGCGAACACAGCTTGTAGGGCTTTTTGAGACATTGCATAATTTTTTGGATCAGCAGTTTTACCTTGTTGAGCTGCTGTTTTTGAAACTGTAGCAACAAAAGGGCGCCAGCTTGGATTTGTAGTACGAGCCCCATCTTTGTTGATAAAACGAGGGGCTTGTTTAAGGCCTATCCAGTCGATAGGTGGGCGTTGGCAAAACTCTATAAATTTTTCAATATCATTTCTACGAAGTTCTTTTAATGATTTTTTGTTGATCAGAGAGCTCCAATGTAGTAATCGTTCAAGCTCGCGACGATACGCATTATATGTGGCTTCACTACCGCGATAACTATATAGAAATTCTTGTGCATACTGATAATCAGCGGGGTATGGATAATTACTATCAGACGTAGTCTTAAGATATTCCAAGGTGTCGAATAGCGGTTTAACTGACATGTTTTTTGCTACTTTTTCGTTGAATAAAAAACCCCAACTAGGTTAACTTGCTGGCTTTTGTTGAGTCAATACAAACTTCTAGTATAATGCTCGCCATTATTTTTTATTGGAGAGTTCAAGTGTCTATTAGAAATATCTTTGTACTATTAATTCTCACAATTTTGTTTGCTGGGTGTGCAAATCGACATATATCAGAGCCTTTAAAAGGAAATCGCATTGCAGTGATTTCAAATTTCCGAGACAAGGCACTATTTCAGCGGGCAGGTACTACAACCGCGGACAATATCTCTTTTTATAGAGGTATTCCAAAGTTTCGAATCAATCCTCTGGTAGTCACTAGTGTTGCTAATGATATCTATAAAAATAGAACGCATCGTGTTATCCCAATTTATCATCATACCAATCACGATTTATTAACGCTTGATGTTTCAAGGCAGCATCGTGTTACGCCAGAATATCACGCTTATCTATCGCAGCTTATTGCAGGAAAAAATATCGATAGTATTGTGCTTATTGTGCCGGACACCATGGACTTCGGTGATGGTCAATATGATGGCGCTATATGGTCAGCTGCAGGTTACGGTCTATTCAATCACGATTTCGTATTTATACATACCAATAAGATATTTACGGCATATATGGCTTATGTTATTGATGCACATACTTATAGAGTTATTGCTCGATCCAGGGGAGAATTTGAAAAACGGACACATGATGCTGATATTGCTTGGCACAAAGGATATTCTGGTGTGACAGCTAAGACTTTGCGAGTAGTTAAATCGGTTATTAAAAAAGAGTTACCTGCAGTGTTAAAAATAACTATACGGAAACTGGGTCTTACGGGTAGTGAGTAACGAAGCTCATCCAAAGAAAAAATAAGCCTAGCAGCAGCATAACAGCAGCTACAGGGTAATAAACCTTGTTCCGTAAAAAACCATGCGTCCAGTGTCGATCAATTTCAGGAAAAAATAAGCGCAGCAAGCCTTTAACAAGCACCCACCAGGAAAGAATTGTGATCAATACAGTCCAGTTCATTGCCCAAACGTTATGAGTAACGACCAAGAGAATACCGATCATCAAGGTAATAACAGCGCTAAAAAAACGAGTTTCAGGGCTTTCTAGTAGTTGCGTAATGCGTGTGCCAACTCTCTTTTTTTCAAACAAAAGCAACACACCCACGATCGCCAAATACAGACCGAAGACCCGTGCTAGAAAAAGTGTTGTTTCATCCATACAAGTACCCTTATTTTAGAACGCGAGCCATACCTGCAATGTATATCACATTGCAAAGATGATTCAACATCCATGTTCAATCACTATTATTCTTTTTTGAAGAAGCCACCGCACATATACAACGCTGCCAGACCTACAACAATGTAGACGATTCTGGACAGTACGCTACCGGCACCGAAGATAGCATCAACTAGGTTGAAGTTGAAAATACCAACTAGCCCCCAGTTTAATCCACCAATGATGACCAGTACTGCAGCGACGTAACATAGTGTTCCGCCTGAGCATTTCATCGTCTTCTCCTCATCTTATTTATACACGTGTAAGTATAGTTCAAAAAATTTATTTTATTTATAATATCAGGGTGTTAGATGATTTCATTGTTGTGTGTTTTTTGTAACTTTTTGATTTATAGATAGGAAAAATTAATCCCACAATTTCTGCGTAGAAGAGTGGCTTTTCAGGGCTTCAACACCTTGATTAATGAGTTGTTGGAAGTTCGGAAGATTGGCGAGTAAGTATGAACCGTATTGTTTTGAGTAAATGCGTTTATCCAAAATAGTTAGGATGCCAATATCATTTTCTTGTCGTATTAAGCGGCCTCAGCGTATGATCAGTTCAGTTGTCTCAATCGGCAAACGGTTTGCAACCGTAATGCGAGCAGGTATGTGAAATTATTGTGTCATAGAATTTTTAAATAAAAGGATAAATTTATGAAGATTGATAGTGGAATATTAACGCAAGTAACAGACCAAGACATTAATCCTGACGGTACTTTCGTCATTCCAGCAGGGGTGACAAGGATTGGTGATGATGCCTTTCGTGACTGCACTGGATTAACCACGCTTACTATTTCAGACGGCGTGACAGCTATTGGTAGAAATGCCTTTTTTAGTTGCAGTGGATTAAGCAGGCTTACGATTCCAGATAGCGTGACAACGATTGGGTACGGTGCCTTTACTTGCTGCAGTGAATTAACCACGTTTATAATTCCAGATAAAGTGATAGCGATTGATAACTATGCATTTTTTGGCTGCACTGGATTAACCACGCTTACTATTTCAGACGGCGTGACAGCGATTGGCGACTATGCTTTTTCTAACTGCAATGGATTAACTACGCTTACTATTCCAGATAGCATGACAACGATTGGTGATTATGCCTTTTATGACTGCTGCGAATTAAGCACGCTTATGATTCCAGATACTGTGACAACGATTGGTGACTATGCCTTTTATGGCTGCAGTGTATTAACCACGCTTTCGATTTCAGGTGCTGTGACAACGATTGGTGACCATGCCTTTGCTGACTGCAGAGGATTAACCACGCTTACGATTCCAGATAGTGTGACAGTGATTGCTAATAGTGCCTAATACATTTACGTTAGTCAGGCTCATGAAGGTGGGCTTAAGAGAATCCGAGATTTATTGCCTACTGATTTGCGTGACAAAGTCGTTGCAAAGCCGGCAGCAGGGAGATTGACTAAGCGTGCTGGCGCTCCATCTACTACAACAGGCTCTAATCACTTTAAAAAGGCACGTTTATTCCATGCATCAGCACCAGCTTTACCATTAGCGACGCTATTACAAGAATCAGAAAAACAAATCTCAACGCCCGGGCAAGTGCAATTGATATTTAAAACACATGCTGATGCACAAGCAATGCAAAACGCATTAGAACAAACAGGGATGCACGCAGGAGCCTCTGCTGCCGCACAATATGCGATAGAAGAGATCAGTAAGACTGATGAAAGCAATCCAACTGCGAGTGCAGCCAGTGCTGCTGCAACAGATTCACCAAGTGGTTATCTGATTAAGATCAGCAAAGCAGAATACAATCAGCATATGGGCGATGAGTCAGCGTATGAGCAGTTGTCTCAACCGGAAAATAATTTGCAACCAAGCCAGCCTACATCTCTCCTGGTTTGATAGCAGCCGTGTATCCTATATCTGAAATTATTGTTTTAAATAAAGGGTAAATTTATCGAAATTGATAGTGGAACATTAACGCAAGTAACAGACCAAGACATTAATCCTGACGGTACTTTCGTAATTCCAGAAGGGGTGACAAGGATTGGTGATGATGCCTTTCGTAACTGCACTGGATTAACCACCCTGACGATCCCAGATAGTGTGACAACGATTGGTGATCGTTCTTTTTTTGATTGCAGTGGGTTAACCGCACTTAGGATTCCAGATAGCGTGGCAACTATTGGTAGATTTGCCTTTAATAATTGTAGAGGATTAACCACGCTTACGATTCCAAATGGCATGACAACGATTGGTGACTATGCCTTTTATTGCTGCAGTGGATTAACCACGCTTTGGATTCCAGATAGTGTAACAATGATTAGTCACGATGCTTTTGATGGTTGTGATATCTTAGAACACATTTACGTTAATCTGACTCAGGAAGACGGAGTTGAGAGAATCCGAGATTTACTGCCCGCTCATTTGCGTAACAAAGTCGTTGCTGTGTCGCGAGCAGGGCGACTGACTAAGCGTGCTGGAACATCATCTGCCGCTACAGGTTCTAATAACACTAAAAAGGCACGTATATTTCACGCATCAGAACCCCCTCCACCATTAGTAATGCAATTTCAACAAACAGAAAAACAAATTTCAGCATCCGGGCAAGTGCAATTGATATTTAAAACAAATCCTGATGCACAAGCAATGCAAAATGCATTAGAACAAACAGGCATGTGCGCAGGTGCTTCTGCCGCAGCTCAATATACGATTGAAAAGATCATTAAGACTGATGAAAGCAATCCAGCTGCCAGTGCAGTCAGTGCTGCTGCAACAGATTCACCAAGTGGTTATCTGATTAAGATCAGCAAAGCAGAATACAATCAGCTTATGGGTGATGAGTCAGCATATGACCAGTTGTCTCAATCGGCAAACGGTTTGCAACCATAACGCGAGCAGCTATGTGAAATTATAGTATCATGGAATTTTTAAATAAAAGGATAAATTTATGAAAATTGATAGTGGAACATTAACGCAAGTAACAGACCAAGACATTAATCCTGACGGTACTTTCGTCATTCCATCAGCAGTAAGAAGGATTGGTGGCTATGCCTTTTATGGCTGCGGTGCATTAACCACGCTGACGATTCCAAATGGCGTGACAACGATTGATGATGCTGCCTTTGCTAACTGCAGTGAATTAACCACGCTTACGATTCCAGATAGTGTGATAACGATTGCTGACTATGCCTTTGTTAACTGCAGAGGATTAAGCATGCTTACGATTCCAGATAGCGTGGTTACGATTGGTCGCAATGCCTTTTCTGGTTGCAGGGGATTAACCACGCTTACGATTTCAGATAGCGTGCTAACGATTGCTAACAATGCCTTTTCTGATTGCATAGGATTAACAACGCTTACGATTCCAGATAGCATAACAACGATTGGTCGCAGTGCTTTTTCTGACTGCATAGGATTAATCACGCTTACGATTCCAGATAGCGTGACAACGATTGATAGAAGTGCATTTTTTAGCTGCAGCGGATTAAGTACGCTTATGATTCCAGATAGCGTGACAACGATTGGTGACTTTGCCTTTTCTGAGTGCAAAGGATTAAGCACGCTTACGATTTCAGATAGTGTGAGAGTGATTGGTGACGATGCTTTTGATGGTTGTAATGCCTTAGGACACATTTACGTTAGTCAGGCTCAGGAAGGTGGAGTTGAGAAAATCCAAGATTTACTGCCCGCTCATTTGCGTGACAAAGTTGTTGCAGTGTCGCCAGCAGGGCGACTGACTAAGTCAGCTCGCCCTTTAGATAAGCTTGGTTTATTTGACGCACCAGAACCAGCTTTACCATTAGCGACGCTATTACAAGAATCAAAAAAACAAATCTCAGCGCCCGGGCAAGTGCAATTGATATTTAAAACACATGCTGATGCACAAGCAATGCAAAGTGCATTAGAACAAACGGGAATGCAAGCAGGTGCCTCTGCTGCAGCCCAATATGCGATTGAAGATATCAGTAAAACTGATGAAATTAATCCAGCTGCGAGTGCAGCCAGCGCTGCTGCAACAGACTCACCAAGCGGCTATGCGATTAAGATCAGCAAAGCAGAATACAATCAGCTGATGGGCGATGATTTAGCGTATGATTGCTTGTCTCAATCGGCAAATGATAGACAGCTACCTCAAGCTTAACCGGTGTATGAAATTATTATGTAATAGAATTTTTAAATAAAGGATAAATTTATGAAAATTGATAATGGAACATTAACGTAAGTAACAGAGCAGGACATTAATTTTGATGGTACTTTCATAATTCCAGCTGGGGTGACAGTGATTGATTATGCTGCCTTTCGTGGCTGCAATGGATTAATTACGTTGACGATTCCAAATAGCGTAAAAACGATTGGTGTGTCTGCCTTTTCTAACTGCAGCAGATTAACCACACTTACGATTCTAGACAGCGTGACAACGATTAGTGACCGTGCCTTTTCTAACTGCAGTGGATTAAGCACGCTTATGATTCCAGATAGCGTGACAACGATAGGTATAGGTGCCTTTTCTAACTGCAGTGAATTAACCACGCTTACGATTCCAGATGGTGTGACAACGATTGATGACTTTGCCTTTAATGGTTGCAGAGGCTTAGCCACCCTGACGGTTCCAGATAGTATGACTTCGATTGGTGAAGATGCTTTTAGTGGTTGTGATGCCTTACAACATATTTACATTAGTCAAACTCAACAAGACGGATTTGAGAGAACCCGAGACCTTCTGCCTGCTCATTTGCGTGACAAAGTCGTTGCAAAGCCGCCAGCAGGGAGATTGACCAAGGGTGCTGGCGCTCCATCTACTACAACAGGCTCTAATAACTTTAAAAAGGCACGTTTATTCCATGCATCAGTACCAGCATTACCATTAGCGACGCTATCAGAAGAATCAGAAAAACAAATCTCGTCACCCGGGCAAGTGCAATTGATATTTAAAGCACAGACTGATGCACAAGCCATGCAAAATGCATTAGAACAAGCAGGGATGCATGCAGGAGCTGCTGCTGCACAATATGCGATAGAAGAGATCAGTAAGACAGATGAAAGCAATCCAGCTGCCAGTGCAGCCAGTGCTGCTGCAACAGATTCACTAAGTGGTTATCTGATTAAGATCAGCAAAGTAGAATACAATCAGCTGATGGGCGATGACTCAGCGTATGATCAGCTGTCTCAATCGGCAAACGGTTTGCAACCATAACGCGAGCAGGTGTGTGAAATTATAGTATCATAGAATTTTTAAATAAAAGGATAAATTTATGAAAATTGATAGTGGAACATTAGCGCAAGTAACAGACCAAGACATTAATCCTGACGGTACTTTCGTAATTCCAGCAGGGGTGACAAGGATTGGTGTTCGTGCCTTTGATGGCTGCGGTGGATTAATCACGCTTACGATTCCAGATAGCGTGACAACGATTGGCAACGCTGCCTTTCTTAATTGCAACAGATTAACCACGCTTACGATTCCAGATAGCGTGACAACGATTGGTGACTATGCCTTTGCTCGTTGCGCTGAATTAAGCACGCTTACGATTCCAGATAGCGTGATTGAGATTGGCAAGTATGCCTTTTCTCGCTGCAGTGGATTAACTACACTTACTATTCCAGATAGCGTGATAACGATAGGTATAGGTGCCTTTGCTAACTGCATAGGATTAACCACGCTAACGATTCCAGATGGTGTGACAACGATTGCTAATAATGCCTTTTCTGGCTGTCTAGGACTAACCATGCTTACGATTCCAAATGGCGTGACAGTGATTGATAGCTATGCCTTTTGGGGCTGCAGTGGATTAATTACGCTTACGATTCCAGATGGCGTGACAACGATTGATAGGAGTGCCTTTCATGGTTGCAGCGGATTAACCACACTTACGATTCCAGATAGTGTGACAACGATTGGTGATTTTGTCTTTCATGGCTGCAGCGGATTAACCACGCTTACGATTCCAGATAGCGTGCCTACGATTGGTGATGATGCTTTTTCTGGTTGCAGTGGATTAACCACGCTTACGATTCCAGATAGCGTGACAACGATTGGTAATCATGCCTTTTTTTGTTGCAGGGGATTAAGCACGCTTAGGATTCCAGATAGTGTAACAATGATTAGTCACGATGCTTTTGATGGTTGTGATATCTTAGAACACATTTACGTTAATCTGACTCAGGAAGACGGAGTTGAGAGAATCCGAGATTTACTGCCCGCTCA
>Ga0316204_10012027_pt1 | contig 10679 bp, 10 predicted proteins | sample 6monrhotite_MG_2_FD_205661 | JGI IMG/M metagenome (GOLD analysis project Ga0316204, IMG submission 205661) | Microbial mat bacterial communities from mineral coupon in-situ incubated in ocean water Damariscotta River, Maine, United States -... | ecosystem: Environmental > Aquatic > Marine >... | reverse complement strand
GTTGGCAGTGTGTGGGCGGCCTTCTTTGGGCCGGGTGACGACGAGACCATCCACATTAAGGAAGCCGAAGGCACCAGCTTCGCCAATCTGGATTTTGTCTATGACATGATTGTGCCGTGGGAGGCAGGCATTGACCGGGATATTTCAGGCTACGGCGGGTCTATCAAGGCGCTTGCACCTATTATATTGCCGCAAGATAAAAGCGGAGAATAACCGTGCGGCTTTTGTTTTCCTTGATGCTTTGCTTCTTTATTGCTGTGTCGCAACCCGTATTTGCAAGCAGTCCGGTTAATGATGCGGCACTGATGGAAAAACGCCCGGCCAAGCGGCTTTCCGCATACAGCCTGTTTATTGATCCTTCAGCACAAACTCCGAACGCAGGCCTGCATCCGTTTGATCTGCAACAGCCGCTATTCACCGATTACGCCCACAAATACCGCTTTGTTTATATGCCGGAAGGCCGGAAGGCGGCCTATAATGATAACGAAGCCTTTGATTTTCCTGTGGGCACAGTGTTGGTAAAAACCTTTGCGTATCCCGCTGATTTCAGGAAACCGGAGGAAAACATACGGTTGGTGGAAACCCGGCTTTTAATCCATCAGCCCGGTGGCTGGAACGCATGGGCATATGTGTGGAACGAAGACCAAAGCGATGCGGTCTTGAAGGTGGCGGGTAAAACGATGCCGGTATCATGGATTGATCTGGCCGGTAAAGAACGCACCATTCAATATGTGGTGCCCAATAAAAACCAGTGTAAGGGCTGCCATACCTACGATAAAAAATTCTCTCCCATTGGCCCGAAAGCCCGTAATTTAAACAAGGACTTTTCCTATCCGGAGGGCAAGCAGAACCAGCTAACATACTGGCTGAACAAAGGCTTGTTGGACGGCGCACCGGTGCCCGCATCTGCGCCCTCAGTGCCGGAATTAGGTGACAAAAATGCGCCGGTAGCAGCCCGTGCCCGTGCGTATCTGGACATTAACTGTGCCCATTGCCACCGGCTTAAAGGGCCAGCCTCTACGTCAGGTCTGTTTCTTACTTACGGTGAAACAAATCCGGTTACATGGGGCTATATGAAACGCCCTGTTGCTGCCGGGCGGGGGTCAGGCGACTTGCTTTTTGATATTGTGCCCGGCGCGCCTGATAAATCGATCCTGATTTACCGGCTTCTTTCCAGCGACCCCGGTATTATGATGCCCGAAGTTGGCCGCACTATGGTGCACAGCGAAGGTATACAGCTTTTAAAAAACTGGATCACAGAACTGCCCTGAACCTGCCACGTCTTTCTCACAAAGCTCCCATAGCAGCCCATTCCAATTCCGGCACACCCATGGTAGGCATTGAACAAGGCTATCTTATTTAGGGTTGTATCATGGCAGATATATTGAAAGTCGGGGTCGTAGGGTGTTTGGGCCGTATGGGGCAGGCCATTGTTGCGGCAACCGGTAACTTTGACGGCGTTGAATTTGTGGCAGGGTCGGAGGTATCGGTGCATCCGGGGGCAGGCAAACGTATGCCCGGCACACAGGTGATTGTTTCCGATAGCGCCAAAGCCGTATTTGATGCTGCTGATGTGGTGATTGATTTCACGCCGCCCGGCAATACATCCGTGCATGCTGCGCTGGCGCTTGAAACCGGCACGGCGCTGGTTGTGGGTACAACAGGGTTTAGCGAAAGCGATAATGCCGTTCTTGATCAGGCGGCAACCGATACTGTGATTATACAGGCGGGTAATTTTTCAGTAGGGGTGAATTTGCTGGTAGCACTCGCGAAACAAACAGCAGAAAAACTGGGTACTGAATGGGACATTGAAATAGTTGAAATGCACCACAGAGACAAAATTGATGCGCCGTCCGGCACTGCAGAAATGCTCGGCGAAGCGGCTGCAGATGGCCGGGGTAGCACTCTGGCTGAGCTGCGCGCAGAGGACCGCAGCGGCATCACGGGCGCCCGTAAAAAAGGTTCAATCGGGTTTGCCGCCCTGCGCGGCGGATCAGTGATAGGCGAACACGATGTGGTTTTTGCCAGCGCCAGCGAGCGTATCACGCTGTCACATAAAGCTGAAAACCGTACCCTGTTTGCAGACGGCGCCGTGCGCGCTGCTCTCTGGGCTGCAGGCCAAAAAGCCGGGCGTTATTCAATGCAGGACGTACTTGATTTTGATTAATATGATATCAATATGGGTAATCAGGCCCAACATGGGCATTTGGGCTTTGAAAGGGCATACATGGAAGACGCACTCTTAACGCTGTGGAACGGCTTGCCGATTTTTCTAATTCATTCCGGACTTAGCCTTCTGATCCTTGTGGCAGGCGTTTATATCTATACCCGCATTACAGGACATGACGAAATAGCCCTTATCAGAAACGGTAACATTGCGGCGGCTGTTTCGCTTTCGGGTGCGGTGATTGGTATGGCTCTGCCGCTTGCCTTTTCGCTCAGTGTTTCAGTTTCCCTTTGGGATATTGTGGTGTGGGGCGTTGTTGCGTTGGTATTGCAACTGTTGGCCTACCGGCTGGTTGACATGTTTTTGAAAGACATGTCCGGGCGCATCAAGGCCGGAGAGATTGGCCCGGCCATTACGCTGCTTAGCTTTAAGCTGGGCACAGCCTTTATCAATTCGGCGGCAATAACCGGATAGGAACTGGCTGATATGCGCCGCAAGATTGAGTTTGCTTTATATTTTATCGCTATTCTGTTTTTCATTATTCGCTATGCGGATGAAGGGGGGGAAGACAGACGCAGTCGCGCGCCAGCAAACCAGCCGCCAGCTGTATTATTACCGGATGATGCATCCTTGCCCCGCGATGAAGGTGACGTATTGGTAGAGCTGGACCCCACGGTTCATTCAGGTGTTGGCACTGCGTTTTCTGTAGACAATGAAGGCACATATGTAACTGCGCGCCATGTTATAGATGGCTGCAGCGATGTGTTTTTTGTTCACAGTCAGGGTGGGTTAGAAAAGGTGGCGTCTTATGCGGCTCAGCGTAACCGTGATTTTGCCATTATTAAAGCCATTCGTTCCACTGACTTTCACCTTAAATTATCAAGCCGCGAAATGCGCCGGGGCAATGATGGTTTTATGATGGGCTTTCCTCAAGGAAACCCTGCTGATGTGCGCGCCACGGTGATTGGCCACACAGAAATGCGGTCCAGTGGGCGGTACCGCATGCGCGAACCCGTCATCGCCTGGGTAGAACGTGAGCGCCTTCCCGGGTTTGGCGGATCGCTGGGCGGTATATCAGGCGGGCCGGTTTTTGACGGGGCCGGCAATGTGGTGGGCACCGTTGTTGCGGGCGCACCGCGCCGGGGCCGGGTTTATACAACGCATCCTCGGGTTTTTGGTGAAACCGGGCTGTTGAAAGCAAGCGAGCAAGGGCGCACGCCAACACTCTCAAATGGCATCACAGCAGAAAACTATCATTCTATTGGTAAAACACTGCGCACCAGCGGCGCAATCAGGCAGGTTTATTGCCGCGTGAGTTAACTAATTTCGTCGCTCGCCTACTTGATCGGCGAGTCCAGCTTTGATGCTACGGTATGTTGAAATGTGGGTGCGGCGTTAACGAACCTGTTCACCCTTTAGCAGCTTTGGCAGTTCACCCACGGTGCCGCGTGCGTGAGACATGAACAGCTTTTTAAGCGGCGGGATTTCATTCACCGCAGCCATGCCCAGATCACGCGCCAGCTTTATCGGCGCGATATCATTTGAAAACAGGCGGTTGAACAGGTCGGTTATCGCATAAATGCTGGCGTTATCGGTGGTGCGCCACTGGGCGTACTGGTCCAGCACGCCGCGCGAACCAATATCCAGCCCTACCCGGCGGGCATCTACCAGCACTTCAATCATGGCGGCAACATCCTTAAGGCCCAAATTAAGCCCCTGCCCGGAGATAGGGTGAATACCATGTGCCGCATCACCGAGCAGCGCCATGCGTTCAGCTACATAGTTTTCAGCATAGGAAAGGCTAAGTGGGTAGGCCCAGCGACCGCCGATGGCTTTTACCTCACCGAGAAAGTCACCAGTACGGCGCATAATCTCGGCGTTAAAAGCGCGTTCGCTCAAGCCCATAATGGTATCTACCAGATGGCTTTTTTCCGTCCATACCAAACTGCTGCGATTGCCGGTAAGCGGCAGAATGGCATACGGCCCGGACGGCAAAAAGCGCTCATGCGCGATGCCGCAATGGCTAAATTCATGCTCAATTGAGCAAACAATACCATGCTGTTTATAATCTATTGTGGTGGTGGGAATGCCCGCTTCCCTGCGCACCATGCTGCCACGACCATCAATGCCGAGCAATAATGCAGATTGTATCACCGTGCCGCTTTCAAGCGTTACGGTAGCGCTGCTTTTACTTCGTTCAATTTTTGCAACGCTTTCCGGTGCCAGCAGATGAATGTTTTCCAGTTCGGCGAGGCGTTTGAACAAAGCGATTTGTGTATGGCGGTTTTCAACCATATGGCCAAGCGGTCCGTCTCCCAATGCTTCACTGTCAAAATGTAGATGCAGCAAGGACGGTCCGTCTGAAACCCGAATTTCCAGCATTGGCTGGGCGTAAGGGGCCATATAATCCCATATACCAAGGGCTTCGAAAAGCTGACACGATGCATAAGCCAACGCCGAGGAGCGACCATCATAGCCAGCATCTGTGATGGCATCTTTTGATGCCCTGTCAATGATCGCAACAGTGAACCCGTGAACTGCAAGGCCAATAGCGGCTGTCATGCCGGCAAGCCCGCCGCCAATGATTGTTACATCTGTATTTATAGTGTCTGGTGTTGCCATCTTTGCCGCCGCTTACTGTATCCTGTTGTTCTTGGTGTAAGCGGTGGTGGGCTGGCTGTCCAGAGGCCATGCTGTCGCAGTCTCTGTGTGTAATTTTTATATGCCATGAAATCACCACGCTTGTTCTTAAGGGTATAGACCGTTTAAAGTAGGCGGGAACAGGATAAGAACATGCCTCAGCCACATATTTTGGCACTGAGGGGGGAGAAAGAGAGACGTGGCAGCATCAGCGCAGTCATCCACATCCGCGAAAAAACCTGCAGCAAAAGCGCGCAAAAAACCGGTTAAGTCCGGTAAAAAGACGGCGGTTAAGGTTGCAGATGCAAAAGCTGCGCGCTCGCCCTTGTTGCCGCCCGCCTTCTCAACTTTTTTAAAGAACAGTAGCTGGCGTCTGCTTGGTGCAGCGTTGATATTGGCAGCGGTTGGCGTGTTATTCTCGCTTGCCAGCTATAATCCGGCAGACCCCGCAGTAAACAATCAAACCTATAGCAATGTTACTAACTGGTTGGGAGGCGTGGGTGCCAACACAGCTGATGTGCTGATGCAAACGCTGGCTCTGGTTGCTTATTTGCTGGTGTTGCCGGTTGCAATTTGGGGCTTTAAAATTATCCACCTAAAGTGGCTGCCGCTGTTTTGGCTGAATATTGCAGCAGTACCGGTGGCATTGGTGCTGTTGGCTATTGCGGCCAGCGTGGTTGCGCCTTCAGGTGATTTTGTCGTGCAATCCGGTTACGGCGGCGCGTTGGGGCAAAGCCTGTATCAGTTGGTGGTTGGCATTATGGGTGGTCTGGTGGTGCCAAACTGGGTTACCGGGGCTATCTTTGTTTTGCTCGGCTTGCCCGCGTACGCCTTTTCGTTTGGGATGAACCGCAGTGAATGGGCTAGCGTAGGCCAAATCATAAAAAAAGGGTCTGTCGCGGTTTACCGTGGAGTTTTATGGGTTTTGGCCATTACAGGTGCCGGGCTTCGGGGCTTTTTGGGGTTGTTTGCCAAAAACGAACGAGCGCTTGATGATGATATTGATCCGGTGACACCGTCTAAAGGCCGCCAAAAGCGTGTTCGGAAAATTATTGCATCAACCGCTGCTGCACCTGAGCCCAAAGCGGCGATTGGTGAGAAACGGGTGAAAAGCCAGGCGAAAACAAAAATTGGCAAACGGGAGGTGCGGGAAGCACAAACCGCGCTTGATTTTGGTGAAAACGGCAGTTTCCATTTACCGCCACTTGAACTGCTTGCTCCTTCTCCGCCGCTTGAAAAAGTGGGGCGAATTGGCGCTGAAGCTTTGGAACAAAACGCCCGCATGCTGGAAAGTGTGCTTGAGGATTTTGGTGTTCAGGGCGAGATCAATGATGTGCGCCCCGGCCCTGTAGTAACGCTGTATGAACTGGAACCAGCGCGCGGTGTTAAGTCATCGCGTGTTATTGGTTTGGCAGATGATATCGCACGGTCAATGAGCGCCATTTCAGCGCGTGTTGCTGTGGTGCCGGGCCGTAATGCCATTGGTATTGAACTGCCAAATATTGACCGCCAAACCGTGTTTCTGCGGGAACTTTTAGCGTCAAAAGACTATGAAGCCACCAAAGCCCGTTTGCCGGTGGTGCTGGGGAAAGACATTGGCGGTGCGCCGGTGGTAACTGATTTGGCAGCCATGCCGCACTTGCTAATGGCGGGCACCACGGGGTCAGGTAAGTCGGTTGGTATCAATACGCTTATTATGTCGCTTCTGTACCGCCACAGCCCTGAAACGCTGCGCTTTATCATGGTAGACCCTAAAATGCTGGAGCTTTCCGTGTATGACGGTATTCCGCATTTGCTGACACCGGTTGTGACCGAGCCTAAAAAAGCTGTTGTGGCTCTGAAGTGGGCTGTACGGGAAATGGAAGACCGTTACCGCAATATGTCGAAGCTGGGGGTAAGGAACCTCGCCGCCTTCAACAAGCGTATTGTTGAAGCCAAAGCAAACGGCGAAACCCTGATCCGCGAAGTGCAAACCGGGTTTGATAAAGAAACCGGCCAGCCGGTGATGGAAAGTCAGGAATTTGATTTCGAACCGTTGCCGTTCATTGTGGTGATCATTGATGAAATGGCTGACCTGATGCTGGTGGCTGGCAAGGATGTGGAAGCAACCGTGCAGCGGCTGGCGCAAATGGCGCGCGCGGCGGGTATTCATTTGGTGATGGCAACGCAGCGGCCTTCGACGGACGTGATTACCGGTACTATCAAGGCCAATTTCCCCACGCGTATCAGTTTTCAGGTTACCAGTAAAATTGACAGCCGTGTCATACTGGGCGAGCAAGGAGCAGAGCAGCTGCTGGGTATGGGTGACATGCTGTATATGGCGGGCGGTGGGCGCATCACCCGGGTGCATGGTGCCTTTGTTTCCGATAATGAAGTGGAAGACATTGTTGGCCACCTGAAAAAGCAGGGCGCGCCTGCGTATTTGGAGGCCGTTACAGAAGAACCTGAAGAGGGCTTTGACAGCCCGTTCATTCCCGGTCCAGCTCAAAGCGCAGAAGATAAAGCCAACAGCCTTTATGATCAGGCGGTAAATATTGTTCTGCGTGACCGGCGCGCTTCCACCAGCTATATCCAGCGGCGATTGAAAATTGGCTACAATAAAGCGGCAACCCTGATTGAAGAAATGGAAGAACAGGGTGTGATAAGCGGGCCAAACCACAAAGGCCAACGGGAAGTTTTGGTGCCAGACCATGCGGAAGAATTTTAAACAACAAGCTCGTCGTTAATGCGGGCAGTATTGGCACACAAATGACACAAAACATGCCTAATTTGGCGCATATGTGTCGCATGGGTGCGATGCGTGTGACAAACAGGGATGCAAGATGCTGAAAGCATTGAATTTTATTGGGGCCGTGATGCTCCTCTGTGTGACACCTGCGGGTGCGTTTGCGACAGATGATGCCCTGCCGCCGCTTGAGGAACAGGTGGTGGAAGAGCATGCCAGCCTTAAGGCGCTTAAGCTTGTTCAGAATTATATGACCAGTGTTAGAAGCCTGAAAGCCAACTTTTTGCAGCGCGCGCCGGGCAATAATTTGTCACGCGGTACACTTTATATGGAGCGCCCCGGCCGGATTCGTTTTGATTTTAAAGACGAAATCCCCTTTCTGGTGGTTGCCGACGGCAAGACGATTAATTTTGTCGATTATGAAATCGGGCAGGTTCAAAAATGGCCGGTAAAAGACACGCCGATGCTGGCAATCATTGGTGAAGGGTTTGATTTGGCCAGTGTTAATGCCCATATTGAGATTGCACCCGGCGGCATTGAAAACCTGCTCGCACTCGCTGCCAGTGACCCTGACCGCCCGGAAATGGGCCAGATTACTGTATATTTTGAGCAAACCCCGGAACAGAAACAAAGCCTTAGCCTGTTAAGCTGGGTGGTGGTTGATGCCACAGGCCAAGCCACCACGGTTGAAATTTATGATCAGGATATCAATCCGAAGCTTGCTGGTAACCTCTGGACATTTGATGACCCACGCGGTCTCGCCAAACGCCGCCGCACGCGCAGATAGGGTTTCTTCTTGCGCCCTTTTCAGCAACGGGGTAGGCCTGTTTTAAATGTGGTTTAAGAGGTGCTTCCAGTGTCTGAAATTGACGACGATATTAGCGATTTATTTGAAGAGTATCCCAGCCTGAGGTCGGTTGCGCCGTTCCTGTTGGTGGCTGAAAATGTGCACTGGTTTCGCACGCTCGGCGAACGGCCGTTTGCAGAGACAAAAACCGCCGCACGTGACTATGCTGATTTGCTTGGTTTTCCGGAAGCTGACCCGGTTTTTCTACCCGAATGGGAAGATGCCGCCGCTGCCGCTGAAAACACCGAATATAACACCCCAGCATGGGAAGCTGAAGAACAGCAGCGCGCCGCGCTTACAAGTGATGTGCTGGATTTAATAGACGAAAACGTGCTTGAGATGGTGATGACCCATATTGCAGGCACACTCACTCCGGTTATTGATGCTGCGGCGCGGGAAGCCGCCGAATATCTACGCATTGACGACGAAGAATTTGTTCGTGCTGTATCGGGCGCTGCCATTCAGGCTTGTTATCAGGCCGCGCTGGTGGGGCTGGTTAGCCCGGAGGACGAGCATCCATTTGTTAAACGGTTTGAAATTTTTGAGGCAGGCCACTGGCCTATCTCTATTATCGGTAACAGCTTTTTGATTTTTTAAAACTCTGCGGGGGAACGTATGCGGCTTATTACCTGGAACATTAATTCGGTGCGCGCACGGCTTGCTATTGTTGAACAGCTGATCAAAGAATATCAGCCGGACGTGCTGTGCCTGCAGGAAACCAAAGTGCAGGACCATATGTTCCCGGAAGGTTTTTTTGCTGACCTAGGCATGCCGCATCTGGCAATTCACGGCCAGAAAAGCCACCACGGTGTGGCAACAGCCGCCAAAGTGCCGTTCGAGAGCAGCCATAAAATCAACTGGTGCGACAAGGGCGATGCCCGCCATGTCGCCATTAAACTGGCGACCGGCCAAACGGTGCATAATTTTTATGTGCCCGCAGGCGGTGATGAGCCAGACCCAGAGGTGAATGATAAATTCGCACACAAGCTTCAGTTCCTTACCGAGATGACCAAATGGTCGGCGGAGTTGAAAGACGAGAGCATCCTTGTGGGTGATTTGAATATTGCGCCGTATGAAGAAGATGTCTGGTCACACAAAAAGCTGTTGAAGGTGGTTTCGCATACACCGCTTGAAGTTGACATGATGATGGACCTGATGGCTGCCCATGATTGGCAAGATATCATGCGGGATTTTGTGCCTAAGGATGAGAAGCTGTTCAGCTGGTGGTCTTACCGGGCGAAAGACTGGTCGCTGGCAGACAAAGGCCGCAGGCTTGACCATGTATGGACCAGTCCAAGCCTGAAGGGCAAAACCACTAAAATGGAAGTGCTGCGCGAAGCACGCGGCTGGGAAAAACCATCCGACCACGCACCAGTACTGGTGGATTTTGAGTTTTAGATCACCGGATCTTCAGGCGGATAGAACGTGCAGCCTTTATTGGGGCCGCCTCTGAAGTAATATTGGAACCATGAAATCTGTGTCGCTTGATCAACCCGAATTTCAGGTTCTTGCCAGCTATCTGATTGGCATAGCTGGGGTTTGAATTCATTCATGACTGCGAGCTTGGCAAACTGAACTGCTTGCTCGTAAGAAAGCGCTCTAACAGTGCGACTTGAATAAAGACCTTTCACACTTCCACCAAAAGAAAACTCGAGCGGGATACTCCACTCAAGTTCAATTATGATATTGTAATATTTTGTCGCCAAGCCTTAGGTAGCCAAGCCCTGTAGGCTATATCCGCCGGGTTCGGTGATCAGCAGGCGTGCCATGCCGGGTTCATGCTCTATTTTCTGGCGTAAGCGGTAGACATGGGTTTCCAGCGTATGTGTGGTTACACCTGAGTTATAACCCCAGACTTCGGCCAGTAATTCTTCACGGCCAACAGCTTTACCGCCAGCACGGTACAAATATTTCAATATAGCAGTTTCTTTTTCGGTCAGGCGCACTTTGCGGCCAGAGGCGGCTTCTTCGAGGATTTTGCCGCTGGGGCGAAATTGGTAGGGGCCGATTTCAAACACAGCGTCTTCGCTTTGCTCATACTGGCGGAAGTGCGCGCGCACACGGGCCAACAGCACGGTAAAGCTGAAAGGCTTGGTAACATAGTCATTGGCACCAGCATCCAGCCCCAGCACTGTATCGGCGTCAGACGTATTGCCGGTAAGCATTAAAATAGGCACGGTGATGCCGTTTTTCCGAATGCGTTTGCACAGCTCGCGGCCATCCATATCAGGCAGGCCAACGTCCAGAATAAGCATATCCACCTGATTGCTCGTGAGATACTCCAGCGTTTAAGCCGCTGT
>Ga0316204_10012023_pt1 | contig 10680 bp, 10 predicted proteins | sample 6monrhotite_MG_2_FD_205661 | JGI IMG/M metagenome (GOLD analysis project Ga0316204, IMG submission 205661) | Microbial mat bacterial communities from mineral coupon in-situ incubated in ocean water Damariscotta River, Maine, United States -... | ecosystem: Environmental > Aquatic > Marine >... | reverse complement strand
TAGCAGAGCCATATCCCGCATGGACCGCAATTGAAGTCGCAGGCTTCGTCCGTGATGGAGCAGTCATCGAAATTCGAGCCATCGCACGGGACAACTAAACTCAGCCTTTGTCAGCAGTCTGAGGGGCGTTCCGCGCCACTGTTTTTACTCACCCCGGTTGGGGTTCGCTATGTGCTTCGCACTGAGGATATTTAAGGGATAAAGAAAGTAAAGATTGTCGCTTTCTTTATCCCTCAAATATCCCCGCGCGGAGCGCAAAACAGCACGAAGTGCCAGAAGAAGTGGCGCGGGACGCGCCTCAGTTTGGTGAGCTCAATCCGAAGTAAAGCCGGGCGTTTCACATTAAAGCATGCTTGGAACAACAAGATCAGGCGGGCGGTGTCCGTCCGCATAAGTCTTGATGTTTATTAAAACTTTCTCACCCATCTCGACGCGGCCCTCTATCGTGGCGGAGCCCATATGCGGCAAGAGTACAACATTTTTCAGCTCTTTCAGGCGTGGGTTGATTTCTGCACCCCGCTCGAAAACGTCAAGTCCTGCACCCGCAATCTCGCCCGTGCGCAGCATCCGTGTGAGCGCGTTTTCATCAATCACCTCGCCACGTGACGTATTAACAATGACTGCGGTTGGTTTCATAAGTTTCAATCGTCTGGAATTTATCAGGTGAAACGTGCTTGGCGTGTGAGGGCAATTGATGGACAAAACGTCCATACGGCTTACCATCTGGTCAAGGCTGTCCCACCAAGTTGCCTCAAGCGCCTCCTCAATATCGGCGTGAACACGTTTACGGTTATGATAGTGGATCTGCATACCAAAGGCTTGGGCGCGACGTGCCACAGCCTGCCCGATGCGTCCCATTCCCAATATGCCAAGCCGCCGTCCTCCGACACGCCCACCGAGCAAGGCGGTAGGCGCCCAGCCCTGCCATTCGCCAGACTGCATGAGCGACAAACCTTCCGGAATGCGCCGCGTCACTGCCAGTAACAGTGCAAGCGTCATATCTGCTGTGTCTTCTGTCACAACACCTGGCGTATTGGAGACAAGAATGCCGCGCTGACGCGCTGATTGCACATCAATATGGTCCACACCGGCACCGTAGTTCGCAATCAGCTTCAGTTTGTCCCCGGCTGCTGCCAGCATACCGGAATCGATCGTATCCGTGAGGGTGGGTACCAATACGTCAGCGCGTTTCATCGCATTGACCAAATTTTCCCGAGTCATCGGCAAATCATCTTCACGCAACTCCACGTTGAAAAGTTCCGACATCCGGGTTTCGACGACCTCGGGCAACCGTCGCGTCACGACAACACTTAGACGCTCAGCAGGCATTTTGCTCTCCCTCTACTTTCCAACAACTCTTCTTAATGGCAAAGTGACTGATAGAAACGCGGGACACAAGAACCCGGACGCCGCAGGACGGCAAAAAATGGTAACTGGCAATTTTGGGCGAGACCAGCATGACCCGCATTCTCATTATTGTTCTGGCAGTTTGCGCAATTTGGGCAAGCCAAACCCATGCCAATAGTCAGGATTTGTCGCAGGCAGTCGCGCGAGGGCCGGTGACCAACTTGCCAATACCCCGGTTTGTTTCGATGAAAGCGGCAGAGGGGAATGTACGGCGTGGCCCCGGGCTGACACACCGGATTGACTGGATCTTCCGACATCCGCAAATGCCCTTAAAAATTACTGCTGAATACGGGAATTGGCGCCGCGTGCAGGACCGTGATGGTGCTGGCGGGTGGATTCATTACTCATTACTATCCGGGGCTCGCACCGTAATTATTGAAGAAGACATGCTCGCTTTGCGAACCACCCCTGCTGAAAACGCCCCAGTGACAGCACGGCTTGAGCTCGGCGTGATCGCAAGACTCGGTGAATGTAACATCAATTGGTGTCGGATCACCGCAGACGGGTATCGCGGGTGGGCGCAAAAATCCACCCTCTGGGGTGTCGGTACCAATGAAGAACGCGATTGACCCGCATAAACAACGACTGAAACTTAGCCTTAGCGCTGGTGCGCTCTCCGTCAGCGTAGCGTTGGTTCTGGTTTTCCTGAAAATATGGGCGCTACGGGAAACAGGGGCATTGTCGATCGCAGCCTCGGCGGCAGATAGTGCACTTGATCTCATCATGTCACTGGCTGGCCTTACGGCGATCATTTATGCGGCGCGCCCGCCTGACGAGGATCATGCCTTTGGCCATACCTCGGCCGAAGACCTTGTCGCGCTCGGTCAGGCGGTCTTTATTCTGATTTCCGCCGGTGCAATCTGTTGGGCCGCCATAAGCAGGCTAACATCAGAGTCCCCTGTTCAACTGAATGCCGAAGGCCGCGGAATGGTGGTCATGATTATTTCGATCAGCCTCACGGTTTTGCTGTTGCTTTGGCAGCGTCACGTCGTGAAGCGGACGTCAAATGCAGTGGTTCAGGCGGACTCAGTTCATTATCTGGCGGATTTAATCCCCAGTATCGGTGCGCTGGTGTCGCTTTGGGTTTCTTCCCGATATGGCTTTGCTTCGCTTGATAGTTTTGTGGCGCTTGGCGCTGCTGGTTTGCTCTTTTTTGGCGGCACACGAATAGGCAAACGGGCTTGGGATGCATTGATGGACAGAAATGCAGATCTCGAACTCATTGCAGCGATAGAAGCAATCATTGCCAATTGGCCAGGTGTCCTTGGCTATCATGATCTGAAATCACGTACAGCCGGATCAAAGGTTTATATTAACCTACATCTGGAACTTGACGGTGATCTGTCTTTGAAGGACGCCCACGCCATTGGTGCCGCATTGAAACGCGATATAATCAGCCGTTATCCAGAGGTTGATCTGATCATCCATAAGGACCCTGTCTAAACCACGTTCTGTTTAGATCATGCCTGAATCAATCCGCGCCCTTTCAGCAATGCCTCAACCCCCGGCATCCGCCCGCGAAATGCTGTATAGAGGGTATCGGGTTCTTCAGAGCCACCCGCCGATAAGATATGCTTTTCAAGTTTTTCCGCCATCTCCGGGTCAAACGCACCGTCCGCCTCTTCAAAGGCCTCAAAGGCGTCGGCATCCATTACTTCTGACCACATGTAGCTGTAATAAGCGCTGGAGTAGCCGTCGCCAGCAAATACATGGGCAAACTGAGGTGTCCGGTGGCGCATTTCAATTGCATGCGGCATACCTATTTCTTCCAAAATCTCAGACTGTTTTGCAATCGGATCGGATGGAGCAGCGTCTTCGTGAAAGGTCAAATCAACAAGGGCAGATGCGACATACTCAACCGTTGAGAAACCCATGTCATAGGTCTGCGCCGCCAAAAGCCTGTCCAACAGCGCCTTTGGCATTGGTTCACCGGTCTCGGCGTGTACCGCGTATTTTGTCAAAACCTCAGGTACTTCCAGCCAGTGTTCATAAAGCTGGCTTGGCAGTTCAACGAAGTCACGGGCAACGGACGTGCCCGAAATCGACTCATAGGTTACGTCCGACAACATTTGATGCAGAGCGTGCCCAAACTCGTGAAACAACGTCCTTGCGTCGTCATAGGACAACAATGCAGGTGTGCCCGCAGAAGGTTGGGCAAAGTTGCAGACGTTTATGACGATGGGCTGCTTTTCACCGCCAAGCTTCTTTTGAGATCGCATTGCAGAACACCAGGCACCAGAACGCTTTGAGCTGCGGGCAAAGTAATCTCCGATGAATACAGCGATGTGTTTTCCGTCACGCGTAACGTCCCATGCACGCGCATCACTGTGATAAAGCGCAACATCAAGCGGCTTGAACGTCAGGCCAAAGAGCCGTGATGAACAATCAAACGCAGCCTCGATCATTTTGTCGAGCTGAAGATATGGTTTTAGCTCTGCCTCATCGAGATCATGTACTGCCTTGCGGCGCTTTTCGGAATAGTAGCGCCAGTCCCAGGGTTCCAGCACACCATTTACCCCGTCGTCCTGCATCATTTGTGTCAGAACCTCAGCATCTTTATCGGCCTGTGCCTTGGCGGGCAACCAAACCTGCATCAGCAAATCACGCACGGCTACGGGCGTTTTCGCCATTTCGGTTTCAAGCTTGAAATCAGCAAAACTTTTGTAGCCCAGCAATTCTGCGCGTTCCTGACGTAGCGCCAGTGTTTCTGCAGCGATAGCCCGGTTGTCTGTTGCACCGTTATTTGCGCCGCGTGCCGCCCACGCGCGGTACGCATTTTCGCGCAGATCGCGGCGGCTGGAGAACTGAAGGAATGGCACGATGAGCGAGCGAGAAAGGGTCACCACATGCCCGGAAACACCCTTTTCCTCGGCTGCTGACTTTGCGGTGTCGAGTACAAATTTCGGCAAACCCTCAAGATCGTCAGTTCCCAATTCCATGAACCAATCTCGTTCGTCAGCCAGCAGGTTCTGCGTGAACTCGGTTCCAAGCACGGCGAGCCTGTTTGTTACCGCTTTCAGGCGTTCACGATCGCGCCCTTCAAGGTTGGCACCGGACCTCACAAAACCACGTCTTGTTAACATCAAGACACGGCTTTGCTCTTTATCTAAATTCAATGAATCACGGTTTTTCCAAAGGGTTTCAATGCGTTGAAACAAATCTACATTCATGAACACTTCAGAAGAATAAGCAGCCAGTTTAGGTGCGAATGCGCGTTGCAATGCCTCGCGTTCCGGATTGCTGTCTGAACCAGCGAGCGTGTAGAAGACAGACAAAACCTTATGCAAGGCCTCGCTGGAAAGCTCCAGCGCCTCAATTGTATTGGCAAAACTGGCTGGCTCTGGGTTTTTCGCTATCGCATCAACGTTCGCGCGGTCTTCGGCAAGCGCTGCTTCAAAGGCGGGCATGAAATCGTCGTCCGAAATCTTGTCAAACGGGGCAATTTCAAACGGTGTATTCCATTGCGATAGCAGCGGGTTTGTCATGGCGCGTATCTCCTTTGGCAGCAAGCTATGGCGCAAGCGAGGAGAGTTCCAGACCCGAATTCTAATTCTAAGCAGTCTTATCTTTATCGTGAACGCCGGAGCCGCAAACAGGGCAATCTGAACGTGGTTTCAACCCGATCCGGCGGGATTCCCCGTAGAGGGCGTCATAAATCAGCATTGCGTTGTGAAGCGGCGTTCCTGCACCCGTTATCACCTTGATCGCCTCAACTGCCATCATGGACCCAACGACGCCGGGCAGCGGACCAAGCACGCCGGTTTCCGAACAGGACGGCGCAAGCTCTGGCGCCGGAGCTTCGGGGAAAATGCACTGATAGCAAGGCGTGGCCTTGGCCGGATCAAACGTACTGATCTGGCCCTCCCATTGGGTCAGGGCCCCGGAGACAAGAGGTTTCGCCGCCGCAACACATGCCCGGTTTACAAGATAGCGGGTATCAAAATTATCAGTGCCATCAAGCACGATGTCATAGTCAGCAATCAGTTCAGCAGCGTCAGTTTCATTTAAGCGGCGATTGTACGGCTTCACGACTACATTGGGGTTTTGCGCAAGCATTGCGCGTTCGGCGGAAAAAACCTTTGGGATGCCAATATCCGCGTCCCGATGGATCACCTGCCTTTGCAGGTTGGAATTGTCGACGATGTCGTCATCGACAACGCCTATGGTCCCTACACCCGCCGCCGCGAGATACAGCAATGCGGGTGAGCCGAGCCCGCCTGCCCCGATCACCAGAACACGCGCCTCTTTCAACTTTTTCTGCCCCGGTCCGCCAAGTTCACGCAAGACAATATGGCGTGCGTATCGATCTAGTTCAGTCTCTGTAAACAAACCATTTGAAGGTTCTTCTACTGGTGCAGGCTTCGCTTTCAACCGCTTCAGAAGGCAGAAATAGCCGTAAATCAGGGCGATAGCGCCGCCCAGTACAAGCCAGCCACCGGCGGTGCCACCAATGCTCTGCCGTAACGGATTTTCGTCAGGAAGCGTTAAATGCGCAAGTAATACAGCAAGATAGAGAACGCCGATCATCGCCCAGCGCATCCGATAAGGGGCCCGCATCAGGTGCCCGATGCCCCAGAGCACACAGGAAAGAAAAAGAAAAAACGCCATCAGCCCCGCCCGGTCGACCCAAATCCGCCCTGACCACGCGCCGTATCTGAAAGGCTTTCAGCCAGCTGAAAACCGGCCTGAATCACGGGTGCGACAATCATCTGGGCGATGCGATCTCCATGTGCGATGTGAAACGTCTCCTGCCCGGCGTTCAGCACAATCACCCCAAGTGGACCACGATAGTCACTGTCGATTGTCCCGGGGGCATTTGGAAGCGTGATACCGTGTTTCAGCGCAAGTCCAGATCGCGGCCTGATCTGCACTTCGAACCCCGGCGGAATTTCGAGCCGCAGGCCTGTTGGGATAAGTATGCGCGCGCCGGGTGCAAGATGAATTCCCGTTTCACGCTGATCCGGTGCAAGGTTTGCTCTCAGATCCGCGCCCGCAGCACCCGCAGTCTCGTAAGAGGGAAGCTCAATGGCGTGATCAGCGTCGTCTGTGCGGGTCAACCGGATGAGCGGTATCATGAAAGCGCCTCGGCAATTTTGGCGGCAAGGCGTTCGGAAACGGCGGCTTTTGTCATGCGCGGCCAGTTGTTTGCCCCATCCGCGCTGATCACGGTCACGGCATTTTCTGCCCCGCCCATGATACCGGTTTCCGGTGACACATCATTTGCGACGATCCAGTCACACCCCTTTCGCTTAAGCTTGGCAGTTGCATGCGCGATCACGTCGTCGGTTTCGGCGGCAAAACCAACAACGAGGTTTGGACGACCTTTTTTCATTTTAGAAACCGTGGCCAGAATATCCGGATTTTCGGCGAATTCTAATACTGGGAGAGCACCACTGCCGTCTTTCTTGATCTTGGAGTCCGAAGCAGAAGCCACACGCCAATCAGCAACGGCAGCGGCAAAAACGGCGGCATCAGCCGGCAAAGCCGACGTAACAGCCGCAAGCATCTCATTTGCGGTGTTCACACGTTTGACGGCCATACCCGCAGGCGGATCAACCTCCGCAGGGCCAGTGATGAAAGTAACTTCCGCGCCTAAAGCCGCAAGCGCGCGGGCAATCGCAGTGCCCTGCGCACCAGACGACCGGTTGGCGATATATCGAACCGGATCAATCGGTTCATGTGTCGGGCCAGAAGTTACGATGATGTGTTTGCCCTTGAGTGGACCTGAGACAAGCGCAGCCTCGACCGCTGCTACGATTTCCAGCGGTTCGGCCATGCGACCGGGGCCATATTCGCCGCAAGCCATATCACCCTCGTTCGGACCGACAAAAAAGATACCATCACCTTTCAGGGTCGCAATGTTGCGCCGGTTCGCCGGGTGCTGCCACATACGCACATTCATTGCAGGAGCAACAAGCACGCGTTTGTCCGTGGCCATCAAAAGTGTCGATGCAAGGTCATTCGCCAGCCCACCCGCCATCTTTGCTATCAAATCTGCGGTTGCCGGAGCAACAACAACGAAATCCGCAGACCGAGAAAGCTCTATATGGCCCATTTCGGCCTCATCCGTCAGATCAAACAGATCGCGGTAAACTTTTTCAGCGGCCAGTGCAGATGTCGACAGTGGTGTTACAAATTCTTCAGCGGCGCGCGTCAGCACCGGGGTCACAGTTGCGCCGCGTTCACGCAACCGACGGATCAGATCAAGCGATTTAAACGCCGCGATCCCACCGCCAATGATCAGAAGAATGCGTTTTCCAGCAAGCATGACCAAGCCTTTCTGTTCTTTACAACAAAGGTTTACGGCCCCGGGAGCAGAGTGACAAGCAAACAAAGTTTTAGGTTGAGGCGCGTTCCGCGCCGTTTTTTCTGGCACTGCGTGCGATTTTGCGCTCCGCGCGGGGATATTTAAGGAATAAAGAAAGCGGTGGTTTTAATTGCGACGAAGGCCAGCGTCAGATTTGCATCTGGTCTTTCCGGCGATAATGTATTGTCTTACCGCTATTCGCATTCGGATTTGTTGCGACAAATTGATGACAAAGGAAATGCTCATGCTCCCTTCGCTCAGCCTTGTGGTTGGAGGTGCTGCTTCTGGTAAATCTGCGTTTGCAGAAAGGTTGGTTGCGCGTAGCGAACGGCCTAGGGTTTACATTGCGACAGCGCAAAGTTTTGACGCCGAAATGGAAGCGAAAATCGCTGATCACAGAGAAAGGCGGGGCCCGGACTGGCGCACTGTTGAAGCACCATTTGATGTAACAGATGCATTGGTTGGTGCGGGTGCTGCTGAGGTTGTGCTTTTTGATTGCGCGACACTTTGGTTAACAAACCATCTGCTGGCAGAGCATGACATTGTTGCCAAAGAAGCCCATCTTTTGGCAGCACTTACCAACTGTGCAGCACCAGTTGTTGTTGTCAGCAACGAAGTTGGCGCGGGCATTGTGCCTGAAAACGCGCTTTCGCGGCAGTTTCGAAACGCACAAGGCCAGCTTAATCAACGGCTTGCCGAGGTTTCTGACCTTGTGGTTACAGTGATTGCAGGTTTGCCAATGGTTCTGAAGGGCGATTTGCCGAAGGGTTGGCTATGACAACCTGGTGGTGGGTTCGACATGGGCCGACGCATCGTAAAGATATGATTGGCTGGACGGATGCTCCTGCGGATTTGTCTGATGTATACAGGCTTCGTCGATTGCATGAATTCTTACCTGCCCAAGCGCCGGTTATATCTTCTGATCTCAGTCGCGCATCGGACACAGCGAGCGCGATACAGGGGCAGCGGACCCGTCTGCCCCATGTGCGTGCTTTAAGAGAAATCAATTTCGGCCGCTGGGAAGCGCGTCATTTTGGTGAGATAGACAGCGAAGAGGGCTTATTGATCCGCCAGTTCTGGGAAATGCCCGGCGATATTGCAGCCCCGGACGGCGAAAGCTGGAATGAACTATCGTCACGTGTCAGCGCGTTTGTGGACGCGCATGACGCTCCCGCACATATCATAGCAGTTGCGCATATGGGCACCATTTTGACGCAGGTGCAGCGTGCGCTTGGGCTGAGTGCCTATGAAACACTTGCGCAGAAGATCGAGAATTTTTCTGTGACAGCGCTCACGCACGACAACGGTGTATGGCACGCGCGCCACATCAATCACCATCCTTGATGAGTATTAGCAAAAATATTCGTTTTATTGATGGTTGATCATTCGCTACTCTCTGGTTCCAACACATTTTAACAAAGGGTTTGCAGACATGACTTATGATCTGGCTATCGGTGATCGCGCACATTCCAGCTGGTCACTTCGTGGGTGGCTGTTGTTTGAAAATTTTAGTCTACCCTATCGCCTTCATATCGGAAGGCTTTATTCGGACGACTTGCCAAACCTGCTGCGTGACTTTGCACCGTCACGCACTGTGCCCGCGATGAAACTACAGGATGGTACAGTGGTCACAGACACACTGGCGATAGCTGAAGAGCTTGCAAGTCGCCATCCTGAAGCCGGAATTTGGCCGGAAGACCCGAAAGCCCGCGCCATTGCGCGGCGTCTGGCAGCAGAAATGCATTCAAGCTTTGGGGCGTTGCGAGAGGCTTGCCCAATGAATTTGCGGGTTGCGTATTCAAGCTTTGAGCCAAGTGAAGAGGTTGAGGCTGATTTAGAGCGCCTTGCATTGATATGGGACTCTGCGCGCGCTGAACTTGGTGTCGATGGACCATGGCTGTGCGGTGAGTATTCAGCTGCAGATGTGTTTTTTGCACCAGTGGCCGCACGTATTGCGGGTTACGGTCTGAAGGTTAGCGACAGCGCGCAGGCCTATGTTGATGCCCATCTGGCAGATCCTGCCTTTCGACGTTGGCGCGCTATGGGTCTGGTCGACGGACCGGATCAGCCTTTCTACAAACGAGATTTCACCACTTGCGATTGGCCCGGCCCAAGACCCGTTGCAGCGCATTCCGTCGCGCTTGGTACGCCGGAAAACGAAACCTGCCCTTATTCCGGAAAACCATCCACGCATCTGATGGAGGTTTCAGGTCGGACCTTCGGGTTTTGCAACTCTTTTTGCCGCGACAAGACAGTTGCTGACCCGGAAGCCTGGCCGGGATTCATGGAAATTTACCAATCGTAAACCATCCCTCTTTATTCGTTAACTCATTGGTTAATGTGGTGAGGAAGGCCCATGGTTGCACGCGCCTACACGGTCGCCTTTGAGGGAATAGAAGCGCGTAACGTAGAGGTGCAATGTGCAGTTGCACCCGGCCTGCCCGCGTTCACGATTGTCGGCTTGCCCGACAAGGCGGTCAGCGAAGCACGCGAGCGGGTGCGCGCAGCATTGACATCAATGTCCATCGCTTTGCCGTCAAAGCGGATCACCATCAATCTTTCCCCTGCTGATTTGCCCAAAGAAGGGCCGCATTTTGACCTGCCTATCGCTTTGGCGCTTTTGGCTGCCATAGAGATTATTCCGCGTGACGCTGCAGAAAGCATTGTCGCACTTGGAGAGTTGTCCTTGGATGGCTCTCTCATCGGGGTCGTTGGGGCCTTGCCTGCTGCTATGGCTGCAGCTGAAGACGACCGGGCTTTGCTTTGCCCGAGTGTTTGCGGCGCAGAGGCCGCGTGGGTGGGCGCGACAGAAGTTCTGGCGGCAAAAACACTGATCGAAATCGTCCAACATTTCAATGGACAGTCACGCCTTCCGGCCGCCGATCCCGGAGAAGTGCACCCGGTGGCAGGCAACCGTGATCTGCGCGACGTGAAAGGACAAGAACGGGCCAAACGCGCGCTTGAAA
>Ga0316204_10012022_pt1 | contig 10680 bp, 6 predicted proteins | sample 6monrhotite_MG_2_FD_205661 | JGI IMG/M metagenome (GOLD analysis project Ga0316204, IMG submission 205661) | Microbial mat bacterial communities from mineral coupon in-situ incubated in ocean water Damariscotta River, Maine, United States -... | ecosystem: Environmental > Aquatic > Marine >... | reverse complement strand
TGCGCATCGCCATCGGCCATCAAGCCTTCCCAATGATCAAGCACCCAGTGATTGCTCCCTCGCTCTCGTTTCACGTCGCGCAGCATCTTGTTCAAGTCGCTCACGGGCGCGATGGCGATGACGCATTTGTACAAGTCAGGGGTGAAAGCGGCACCTGCCAGCGCGGCGTAGCCACCATAACTCGCGCCGACGATGCAGACGCGGGATTTGTCGGCCATGCCACTATTTGAAAGGGCTTCAATGCCGTCAGTGATGTCATCTTGCATCTTCCCACCCCACTCGCCGCGACCGGCATTGAGAAATGCCCTGCCATAGCCGCTTGAACCCCTGAAATTGGGTTGCAATACGAGGTATCCGCGACTGGCAAAATACTGCGCCATCCAATCGAAATCGAGACGATCATAGCTCGATGGCCCGCCATGCGGCAGAACAATCGGGGGCAGGTTGGGGTCACTGTCCAGCGCAATTCCAGGCGGAACCGTTATGATGCCAGGTATGCCAAGCCCGTCTCTGGCGGGATATTCAATTGCCGCGACCATGGCGATTTGATCGGCCGAAATATCTCGGCGATTATTCACCAAAACACTCATGTCGCCAGTGTCAGAATCGACGACTAGCCAGACGTCACCGACCGAAGCTTCAAACATCCGATAGAGCAGTTTGGAGCGATCATCTGACCAAGAGTCCAAATATAGCGTGGCATTTGGTAGTCTTCCCAACAATGCTGCGTGCGTTTGAGCAATTTTCTCGTCGAGGAAGTCGTAGCTTGGTTCTTCACCGGAGTATTGAACACCGATCACTCGGCGTTCGCTATCAGTGAATATGACATCGATTTCTTTGCCCGGTTGGCCCAGTACAGGGCCTGAGACTTCGCCATCGAAACCGAGTTTGAGCAATTCCTCGAAACCGTCTTCGTCATCCGCCACTGCGACAAAAACCAGACCGGAATTATCCGGCATGACGCCATGGATCGATAGCGGCGGGATAGGGGCATCCTCTTCTTTGTAAAGCGTTGTCCACTTCTTATCGACGAGGTGTCTGATTTCGTACGTGTTTCGATTATTGTCATAGTCTTCGCGCACCAGAGCATTGCCCTTGCCGTCGGTAAACCAATCGATTGTTTTATGTTTACCCGGTTTGAGGCGCTTGCCGCGCCCATTCTTCAAGCTGACTTTCAGAAGGTCGAAAGTGGGGTCAGAGCCTACGGGGCCCATAAAAGCTGGCATCAGAACTTCATCAGCTTTGCTTCCGCGCCCGATAATGCGCCCTAGGCCGCTTTGGGCTGGGAAAATGCCTGTTGTGCGCTTCAGCAGCGTAATAATCTTATCGTCGTCGAGCGAAATCGCGAACGATCCGGAAAATTCGTATTCGCCTTTGAAGCCAAACGTTCTCGTCGTCTGAGAGACGTTCAGAACGACATGTTGATTGCCGTAAAACGAAACGTCACGGGCTTTCGTATTTGTGATTCCAACTTGCTTTATGACGTCACCTGAGGGGGTGAAGACCACTAATCGTGTGTCTTGTCCTGAATTGACGATCGTGGCGATTTTTGAACCATCGGGAGACATCTCCGCCGAAGAGATCAGCGGCATGCTGCCATAGGCTTCAAGGCTCGGCCTTTCTGACTGCGCCACACCAAGTGGCGCAAAGCAAAACACCATGAGTATCTGTAAAAATATAATCCGAACCAATAAAGCCTCCCTCTAGTTCAGGAAGGCTATGGCTTTTGTTTGGGGCGATCAACCGTAATTCAGGTGTCTATTTCAGAAATGCCGGGACTTCTTGTCCGAAGCCTTTGACATCGTCTGGGGCCGGGTCGAGGATGAGGTCGTCATCCTTGCGCTTATAGTCGCGTTTCGGGCGCTCATTGCGATCCTTTTTCGGACGCTCGGACTCGGCCTTTGGTGGTTTGCTTTCTTGCTTTTCCACTTGTTCGGCCGGTTCCGCGCTTTCCGCTGCTTCGCTGCGATCAGGACGAGGCTCACTGCGCTCTGAACGTTCACTGCGATTGCGACCGCGTCCGCCGCGGTCACCGCGCTCGCGTCGGCCACTGCTGCGCTCATTGCGGCCACGTCCGCGGCGTGCATCAGATTCTTCCGGCAGGTTCTCAAGCTCTTCGAGCAAGCCGTCCGGCATATATTCGGCGACGTCGGTATTGATCAGCATCATCACACCGCGCCAGCCTTTGGCATCGGCGGGACCCACCAGCGTAAAGCTTTCGCCTTCGCGCCCTGCACGGCCAGTACGCCCGATCCGGTGGATATAATCTTCGTCTTTCGGCGGCGACGAGTAATTGAACACGTGGCCGACATCCGGGATGTCGAGGCCGCGGGCGGCGACGTCTGATGCGACCAGCAATTGCAAGTCGCCATCGCGGAACCTGTTGAGCGTTTCGGTACGAGCGCTTTGCGGCAAGTCGCCGTGAATGGGTGCTGCGCTGAAGCCATGCGAGGACAGCGATTTTGCGACAACATCAACTTCGCGTTTGCGGTTGCAGAAGACGATGCCATTCTTGACGTCACGGCTTTCAATCAGCCGCCGCAGAGCTGTGCGTTTCGCCTTGTCGTCGCCGCGCGGTAATTTCACCACGTGCTGAGCAATGGTCTCGGCGGTCTTGGATTCGCGTGCCACTTCGATGCGGACCGGATCTTTCTGGAAGGTCTTGGCGAGGCGGGCAATTTCCTTCGGCATGGTCGCCGAGAAGAGCAGGGTCTGCCGATTTGCTGGCAGCAGTTTACAAATTTTCTCAATGTCAGGGATGAAACCCATGTCGAGCATGCGGTCGGCTTCATCAATAGTGAACACTTCGACGCCGGTGAGCAGGATCTTGCCGCGTTCAAACTGGTCGATCAAGCGGCCCGGCGTGGCGATCAGGACATCGACGCCGCGCATCAATTTCTGTTCTTGTTCTTTAAAGCTGACGCCGCCAATCAACAGCGCCATATTGAGCTTCAGGTCTTTGCCATAAGTCTCGAAATTCTCGGATACCTGCGCCGCCAATTCGCGGGTTGGGCAAAGGATCAGGCTGCGCGGCATCCGCGCGCGGGCCCGGCCTTTGGCCAGGCGGTGCATCATTGGCAGGGTAAAGGCTGCGGTCTTGCCGGTTCCGGTCTGGGCGATACCAGTGACGTCGCCGCCTTTTTTGATCACTGGAATGGCTTGTTCCTGGATCGGGGTGGGGTGTTCGTAGCCTGCGGCGTCAATTGCCGTTTGTATACGCGGGTCGAGGTTTAGCTCGGCGAAAGTAATCTTGTTTTCTTCAGTCAATGTATTGTCCAGTTAGGGATAGGAAGGGTCGGTCACATCAAGCTGTTCCGGAGTGAACAGCGGGGCCGACTTCGAATCACTGCGCCGGCAATCATGATGCGGTGCACATAGTATAAAAAAGCCCACCGGCAAAGGTGGGCTTCTCAGTTGGCTTTGAGATGTTGCGTTTAGGCCGCGTCTGCCAGATTTTGGTTGGCAAAGTCCCAATTGACCAGATTATCGAGGAAGCTCGCCATATAGTTCGGGCGCGAGTTCTGATAATCCAAGTAATAAGCATGCTCCCAGACGTCCATAGTCAGGAGCGGGGTAACACCAGCATCCGTCAACGGGGTCTCGGCGTTCGGGGTCTTGGTGATGGCCAGTTTGCCATCTTTCAAGACCAGCCAGGCCCAGCCAGATCCGAATTGTCCGCCGCCAGCGGCTTTGAACTGGGTCGCAAACTCATCATATGAGCCGAAATCGCGATCGATCATCTCGGCGACTTTACCATGCGGGGCACCGCCGCCGCCTGGCTTCATAGAGTGCCAGTAAAATGTGTGGTTCCAGACTTGGGCTGCATTGTTGAACAGACCGGCTTTTGCAGCGTCGCCTGAGGCGGCTTGCACAATTGCTTCCAGCGAAGCACCCGCGAGGTCAGTACCATCAATCAGTTTGTTCAGATTGGTCACATACGCATTATGGTGCTTCCCGTGGTGGAAGTTCAGCGTTTCTTCTGAAATATGCGGGGCCAGGCCATCGCGGCCATATGGGAGTTCGGGAAGGTCAAATGCCATGTCATTGGTCTCCTGGAAGATTTTTTTCGCTGTTCCTAAGCAGCGCTTGCCACAGATATGGGTGTCATGACCAGTCCTGCCAGTGAATCTCTGCAAGAAATTACCGTTCGTTTGGATCAACGGATTCAAACAGTCGACGAAGCACGCTGGCTGTCGAGCCGGTATGCCAGTGAAGACGACCGGGGCACACTGATCATTCTATATGCGTTTTACTATGAATTGGCCCGCATTCGCCTGGCGGTTTCGGATCAGACTCTGGGCAATATTCGGTTCCAGTGGTGGCGCGACGCGCTTGACGAATTGGCGCGCGGCGACGTGCGCCAGCATGATGTGGTTCTGGCATTGTCGGATCAATTGGACAGGGGGCATCTGAGCCTGGCAGATCTGTCGCCACTGATTGATCAGCACGAGGTCGCTTTCGTGGAGAATGATCGTTCATTGGAGCCGGAACCGGTGTTGGCGCAGGTCGCGGCCGGGGTGTTGTCTGGCGAGACTGTGGTCGACGACGCGGTGCAAAAAATCGCTCAAGAATGGGCCGGTTTGCGACGGTCTGTGCCCATAGACGTCTTGTTACCCCGTTTGCGGATCGACGCGTCATTGCGGCCTGCTCTCGGTCATTTTCGACTTCGCCATCTCTGGGCCCGAACGCCAAACCCCAGCGCATTGCAAAAACGTGGATGTGTTTTGATGGCAATTTTGACCGGCCGCGTTTGAAGCGTGCTGCGCGACAAAATGGTGAACAGTGTTCACTTTTTTAAAACCACTCGCTAAGTATGGCTCACCGCATCGAAGAAATGAGGCCTCCCATGTTCCGCAAATCGCTTCTGGTTTCTGTCTCAGCCTTATTGCTGGCTCTGCCTGGCCAATCCGAGACTTTGCAAGAGGCGCTCGACCTCGCTTTCCAAAGCAATCCGTTGCTTGAGGCACAGCGGGTCGGCGTTGGCGTTGCCCGTGAACAGCTCAGCCAGGCCCGCGGCGCGCGTGCGCCAAGTGTCAATTTGTCGGGCTCAGCCGGGTATCAGTCCACAGACAGCAATCAGCCGCTGGCATTTGGCACTGGCGATCAGCCGCTGGCATCCGCGCAGGTCCAGGCAACGCTGCCCGTCTATACGGGAGGTAGAATTTCAGCCGGCATCAATCAGGCACAAGCCGGAATCCTCGCCGCGAACGCTCAGTTTGATGGTGCGGCTCAGGATCTGATCCTGAATGTTGTGACCAGCTATGTTGATGTCACGCGCGATCGCGAAACGCTGCTCATTCGCGCCAATAGTGTCGCCTTGTTGCAAGAACAATTGCGCGCCGCTACTGATCGATTTGAAGTTGGCGTTGCCACGCGCACTGACGTCAAACAAGCTGAAGCCCGCTTGCAGGGGTCGAAAGCGGCCTATGCGGGGGCGCAGGCACAGCTTGAAGCGTCACTCTCTATCTATGAAGTATTCGTCGGACAATCCGCGGGCGACTTGTCGCCAACGCCTGACGCCCCCGCGATTCCGGAAGACTATGACGCTGCCTTGCAATTGGCGTTGGTTGATAATCCAGACCTGAAAGCCTTGCGCCAGGCCGAACGCGTCGCCGAGCAAGGCGTTCGCGCCGCCAAAGGCGAAACCCGCCCAAGTCTTTCGATTGTCGGCACAGCCAGCGCCCAGGAAACGTTCGACCTTGAAGCCGTCACCATTTCCCCGACTGGAGGGTTCACGAATTTGCCAGCCGACAATTACCGCGACACCAGTGTCAGCGTATTCGCCCAGGCAAGTGTCCCATTGTTTCAGGGCGGCGTTCTGCGCAGCCGTATCCGCGCGGCGCGTCTCGAGCGGGAGCAAGCCCGGCTACAAACGATCAATGCCGAGCGTCAGATAAATGCCAGTATTGCTCAGGCCTGGTTCGGCAATATCGCGGCGGAACAGGCGATTACAGCGTCCGAATTGCAAGTCGAAGCGGCTGAAATCGCTTATGAAGGCGCTCAGGAAGAGTTGAGCGTCGGCACGCGCACAACTCTGGATGTGCTGGATCAGGAGCAACAATTGCTTGAAGCGCGTCTCGGACTGGTCAATGCCCGCCGCGACGCATACGTGGCGACGCACCAGCTGCTTCGTGCTATGGGACGTCTAGAACTGTAAGTTTATCAAGTTAGAGGCGAATCGCAGCAATATCGCGTTCGTAATTGCTTGTTAACCGAGCTCGATTAGCCGGTTAATAGGTAAGCTAATGTAATGGGAACGGCTATGGCGGAGCAAGCGCAACAAGAACCGACCATGGAAGAAATTCTCTCTTCCATCAGAAAGATCATTGCTGACGATGATGCACCACCGGCGGAAGCAGCTGAACCGGCAGCATCTGCCGATGATTCAGGCATGTTTGACGACGAAGACATTTTGAGCGCTAACGCAGCGCCGATCGAATCAGAAGAAGATGTGCTCGCGGCAATCAGCCAGTCGATGCAAGAAGCGACAGCCGAACTGGAAGCGGAGACAGACACTGTCGAAGCGCCTGAAGCTGACGAAGAAGTCTTCGACTTTTCGATCGAAGAAGACAGTTTTGAAGCGTTTGATGATGACGCTTTCGAAGGGGTTGAGGATTTCGCCGAAGTCGAAGTCGAACCTATAGAGGATACGTTTGAGCCAGTCGCCGAAGCCGCGCCAGAGCTTCAACCAGAACCAGAGATTGAAGAGGAAACACCCATGGCAGCCACAGCAGCTCCGCTCACAGATACAGCCACTGTAACCGCGGCAGCCGGTGCCCTCGGCAAACTCCTCTCGAATGTCGAGTTTGGTGAAGACGCAGGCGGTGCCACGACGATTGAAGGTCTGGTGCGCGAAATGATGCGTCCGATGCTGAAAGAATGGCTCGACGCCAATCTGCCAGGCATTGTTGAGAAGCAAGTCGAAGCTGAAGTGCAGCGAATTGCGCGCATGGCTGGCTAGACCCACACAATTCCTCTGCTAAAGAGACATGGGCGCGCCAGAGATGGCGCGCCTTTTCTTTTTTCTGACTGATGACCGGACGTGTTTTGATGATCGACCAGCGTTTTGACCCAAAAGCCCATGAGCAGCGTATCTATAAGCGCTGGGAAGAAGAGGGCTGTTTCCGGCCCAGCATGGACAGCTCTGCTGAGCCATATGCGATCATGATCCCGCCGCCGAATGTCACGGGCAGTCTGCACATGGGTCACGCGCTCAACAATACGATCCAGGACATCCTGTGCCGGTTCGAACGGATGCGCGGCAAGAATGTTCGTTGGCAGCCCGGCATGGACCATGCCGGTATCGCCACACAAATGGTAGTCGAGCGCCAATTGGCGGCAAGTGGGACCAATCAAGACCGCCGGTCCATGGGCCGCGACGCCTTTGTCGACAAAGTCTGGGAATGGAAAGAAGAATCCGGCGGCACGATCCTCAACCAGTTGAAACGCCTCGGGGCGTCTTGCGATTGGGAAAATACCAAATTCACGCTGGATGATGATCTCAACGTCGCGGTGAACAAGGCGTTTGTTGATCTCTATAATGAAGGCCTGATCTACCGCGCCAAGCGCCTGGTCAATTGGGACCCGCATTTCCAGACCGCGATCTCCAATCTCGAAGTCGAGAATAAAGATGTCGACGGCCATATGTGGCACTTCAAATACCCGCTCGCGGGCGGTCAGACATATACCTATGTCGAGAAAGACGCGGATGGAAACGTCACGCTGACGGAAGAGCGCGACTATATCTCGATCGCGACGACTCGGCCTGAAACCATGCTCGGGGATGGCGCTGTGGCGGTGCATCCGAGTGACGAACGCTATGCGTCGATTGTCGGCAAGCTGTGCGAAATTCCGGTTGGCCCAAAAGAACATCGCCGTCTGATCCCGATCATTACCGATGAGTATCCGGATCCGGACTTTGGCTCTGGCGCTGTGAAGATTACCGGCGCTCACGACTTTAACGACTACCAAGTCGCCAAGCGCGGCAATATCCCGATGTATTCTCTGATGGATGAGAAGGGCTTTATGCGAGCGGACGGCAAGGCCTATGCCGATGAAGCGGCTGTGGCGCAGCGCATTGCGGCGGGTGAAGAAGACTTTGACGAAGCCAAGATTGCGGCGATGAACCTGGTTCCGGATCAGTATCGCGGGCTCGACCGGTTCGCTGCGCGTGAGGCGGTGATCGCTGACATCTCGGCTGAGGGCAATGCCGTTATGGTGCCGGATCCGAAGCACAAGGATGAGGAAACAGAAGCGCCGCTGGTCCCGCTGGTCGAGAATAAGAAAATCATGCAGCCCTTTGGCGACCGTTCCGGCGTGGTCATCGAGCCAATGCTGACCGATCAATGGTTCGTTGATGCTGAAACGCTCGCCAAGCCAGCAATTGAAGCGGTGCGAACGGGCAAGACCAAGTTCGTTCCTGAAAACTGGGACCGAACATTCTACAACTGGATGGAGAATATCGAGCCCTGGTGTATCTCGCGCCAACTCTGGTGGGGACACCGGATCCCGGTTTGGTATGGGCCCGATGGAGCTTCCTATTGTGCGCCAACAGAAGAAGAAGCCCAGGCCGCCGCTGGCGAAGGAATAGTCCTAAGCCAAGACGAAGACGTCCTCGACACCTGGTTCAGTTCTGGCCTCTGGCCATTCTCGACACAAGGCTGGCCGGAACAGACAGACGGCCTCAACACATTCTATCCCGGCGCGACGCTGGTCACCGCTTTCGATATTATCTTCTTCTGGGTCGCTCGGATGATGATGATGGGGATCAAGTTCATGGACGGCGAAGTGCCGTTCAAGGACGTCTATATCCACGCCATTGTCCGCGATGAGGCGGGTAAGAAAATGTCCAAGTCCGAAGGCAATGTCATTGACCCGGTCGACTTGATTGACGGCATCGAGCCAGACGCCCTGGTCGCCAAACGAACGACAGGCCTCCGCCAACCGGAAAAAGCCCCGCAAGTCGAGAAGGCGACGCGCAAGCGCTACCCGCAAGGCTTCGAAGCTTACGGCGCTGATGCCCTGCGCTTCACGCTGGCCGCCATGGCGACCAAAGGGCGGGACATAAATCTGTCTGTAGACCGCGTCGCAGGCTATCGAAATTTTGGCTCCAAATTGTGGAGTGCGACACGGTTCGCACAAATGTACGAAGCCAAGTTTGAAGCGCCAGTATACCCGGAAACACTCGGGTTGGCGCTGAATCAGTGGATCATTGGCGAGCTCTATAAATGCTGTGATCAAGTTTCTGAAGCGATTGAAGATTACCGCTTCAACGACGCTGCCGATGCCGCTTACCATTTCGTCTGGGATGTCTTCTGCGACTGGTATCTGGAGCTCTCGAAACCCGTCTTGCAAGGCGACGATGGGTCGGAAAAGGACGAAACCCAACTGGTCCTCGGCTGGACACTTGAACGAATCTTTGCGCTTCTCCACCCGTTTATGCCGTTCATCACAGAGACGCTCTGGGAGCAGACAGCGGAGCGTTCGGACTTCCTGATGCAACAAAAATGGCCTAGTCTTGACGATGGCTACGCCAATCAGGCCGCCGGCGATGAGCTTGGCTGGGTGTTGAAGACCATCTCCCAAATTCGCTCTGTCCGCGCCGACGTGAACGTTCCAGCCGGCGCCAAAGTTCCCGCCAGTCTGACCGGCGCCAATGACGAAACCGCGCGCCGCCTGGATGCCCACCGCGATGTCATCATGCGGCTGGCCCGGCTCGAAAAGTTCGATCTCGCCGATGCTGCGCCAGCGGGTTCGGTTAAAACCGTGATTGATGAGGCCACTATTGTTCTGGAGATCGCAGACCTGATCGATGCCAGCGAGGAAATTGCCCGTCTGGACAAGCAGCTCGGTAAATTGGGCGGCGAGATCACGGGTCTGGAAAAACGCCTCGGGAACGACGCGTTTGTGGCCAAAGCGCCGCCCGAAGTGGTCACTGAACAGCGCGCGCGACTGTCAGACTTGCAAGGCACACGCGACAAACTTAGCCTCGCCCGGGAGCAACTCGCCGCACTTTAAAAAGCCATCAACTGCCAGCTGTTGCCGCTTGCGGGCTGCAAAAAGCCGGTGTGCGATCGAAAGTGGCGGAAACGACATCGAACCTGACGAGATCCTTTGTGGTCCATCGCCAGCCTTTTAATCCGGCCAGGTTGTCCAGAACAGTCCGTGCCGGGTTAAACTCAGGCTCAGCGATGCGCGCATGGCTCGGATAGTCAAATTCAGGGCGGCCCATGAACATAACGTCGCCGCCTTTGACGCGGATTAAAAAACTCTCCTCCGCCAGACAGTAAGATACAGTCTGTAAGTCTGGCTCGTCTTCGATCGAAGGCTGTCGAAACTTAACTTCGGAGAGCACGTACAAGCCGCGTGGTAGAATAACACTTTCGGTGAAGTAGTCCTTAGCGGTGTCTTCGAAGGGCTGACCCTGTGCCCGTTTTGGCAATTCTGTAACCAGACGCAAATAGTCGCGGTTTTCCTCACCGAGCAGGGGTTCGAGGCGACCTTCGATGAGTGCCACCGGGACAAAAACCAACTCCATTTCCGAAAAACCGGGGCGCTGAAAATCTTGCGCGCGGCGAATGATTGGATTGATGTGCAATTCGCCTTTGTCCGGCGGGAGGGTTTTGACGACCACGGTGTTCAAGCGCCGCTCACGATCTTGCGGTTCAGCAGTGGCAATGG
>Ga0316204_10012020_pt1 | contig 10682 bp, 8 predicted proteins | sample 6monrhotite_MG_2_FD_205661 | JGI IMG/M metagenome (GOLD analysis project Ga0316204, IMG submission 205661) | Microbial mat bacterial communities from mineral coupon in-situ incubated in ocean water Damariscotta River, Maine, United States -... | ecosystem: Environmental > Aquatic > Marine >... | reverse complement strand
TTTTTGAGATTATTATAGTTCGCACTAACATTTTCTCAAAAGGTCGCGGGGTGCGCTACTACTATATCTGCATATAGTTTTTACTCTAGTTTTTGTTGTTCATACCCACAAATTCTGCTGAAGAGCCATATTTAATTAAACGTTAAAATAAAACTAATGAATTAGTGCGTTAGTGAAAGTGGAGTGCGTATACCCTGTCCGCGAATCAAGGCAAAGCAAGTTATTAACACAAGCAGCACCAGGTTAAATGATCCGGCACCGTTGCCATCGACGCGTGGCATCGACGAATCTGCATCCTTCATTATTGCGCGTTGTTTAAAGTGACTGATTTCATCATCAAATTTAGCAACCATGTTATTGAACGCCGCTTCGAAGCTGGCATAACGTATGTTACGTTTCTTTTGTGCACTGCCGACCAATGTCGTGCTTGTTATGGCGTTATCGACACCGGGCACGCGGAATAATAATTGCCTGCTTTTAACATCAAACACGGCTGTATCCACAAAGGTCTGGGTGTCAAAGTCGCTGCCATTAACAACGTAAGCACCCACAATGGTTAGATAGAGCAATGAAAGTTTGTTGTCGTCGGTGTGAACCACCTGGTCATAGGATACAAGGGCAATGGTGTCGAGGTTGAAACGTTTTCCTATTTGCGCCACATGCTCGATACCTTTCCCAGATTTGAAATACATCTCAGGTATGATCTGTACTTGAGAAACAAAAGGATATTGTTGAAACTTTTGTTTCACACGGTCCAACAACAACACCTTTCTCGCTTCGCTTAACCCCGGAATATTTCCTTTGCTTGGAATGAATGCCAGGCCCACATGTAACGGTAACGTTAATGAGGATACGCTTACTGGTTTTTTCAAGGGCAGGGGATTGCTTGCTTGAGGGGGGCTGGGTTTCCCGGTAACCACATTGGCATTTTTGCCGCCTAAATCGGACGTCCAAAACTGAGTGGTGCCATCCGAACCAGTCTGCTTATTTGAGTGGTTCAGCTTAGTAGCTGCCACTGGTTTATGCAGGACGGATGCTGGTGTTCCGGTTTGCCCATTGGGATAAAGATAATCCAGCAAGCTACTTGATACGTTATGATCGGTATTAGATCTGACGGCATTATTCCACGCTGCGGTGCAACCGGATAGAAAAATCAATAAAAACAGTACTATAAAGACTTTAAGTTGAGCCACATCTGCACCTTTTTAATTAAACGTTGTTCAATATAGGGTTAAAAAAATAATACTAAAAGCGCCGTGCGCCATATTGTGAAGCATTCAAACACGAAATGTAGTCGTGTTTCGTTGACTACTAAACGCTGTTCAATTAAACTTTAGCATAGCACTGAACAGTGTTCAATATATTTTTAGATTTAATGGCACTTAACGTAAGGGGCATAGCAATTCATAAAAAGATGAAATATACCCAAAGCGTTTAGGATTTAGGTATTTAGTGCGCGTCATATTTTTGTTCTGGCACCAACAGTAGGTTCTTTAAGAAAGCCGAAATGACGAGTAATAGTCGGTCTATTGCGAGGAATTTCAACGCCGCCAGGACAGAAATAGGACAGCAATAAAGCCTAAATCCTAAACGCTTTGGGTTATGTTATCTCAGTAGCAAAAGACAGCCTGGTATTACTCGTAACGATCATCAGCAGTGATGTCATCGTGAAGAATGGTTTTAAATGGCAACGTTATATTGCTAACGCGATCATTCTGAACCTAACTGACTAAGAAGGGGGCAAAATAATGATTGCCGTGCCTGATTGAAAGCGATTAACGACAATGATTGACCATACCGAGCAACCATAACGATTAATAACAACGATTAATCACAAGACCGTTATAACATGGCGTACTTTTTAATATTTTTTAATAAATAAGCATGGTGTGGTCATCACATACGGCTACATTTTATGATTCTGACGTGCATGTCCCGCGTCAAGTCGTAGCGTTAACGGGGTTTTAATGCGTTACTACGTGTAAACAGAACGTAAACAGAATGTAAACAGAACGTATACAGAACTTAAACAATACATTCACTAAACGTTAACGAAAACATTCGCTAAACATAGACAACACATTTAAGATACAATACGGCGCTTAGAACGAACCAATGTTTCTGACGTTAGGCTGTATTTTGACAAGTATCTGCATTTAAAACAGAGGCGACCATGGCAAGACGAAGCGATCACAGCAAAGATGAAATAAAAGAAATGGCATTGGTTGCGGCTGAGCGAATTATTAGCGAAGAAGGGTTTACTGGATTAAGTGCGCGCAAAATTGCGAAACAAATTGGTTATACGGTAGGCACTTTATATTTGGTGTTTGCCAATCAGGATGACTTAATCATACATGTCAACGCACGAACCCTGGACAAGTTATATGCAGCATTGTGTCAGGCAAGTGATAAGTGTCGCCAACCAAAAACGTGCATCATTGCCGTTGGGCGTGCGTACGTGGAGTTTGCCACCCATTACCCACGTCAATGGACAATGATTTTTGAGCACAGTCTACCGGACAAAAAAATGCTTCCCGACTGGTTTAACCGCAAGGTGATTGCGATGTTTGATTTGGTGGAACAACAGTTGCAACCACTGATGGTCAATCAGCCTAAACGGAAGTTATCACAAACCGCGCGTACCTTATGGTGTGGTGTTCATGGAATTTGTGCGCTGGCCGTTACCAATAAACTGGAATTAACCGATGCCGAATCCATTCAGCAGTTAACGGATTCATTAATTAAATATTATTTAGCGGGTTTAGTGCTTGATTTAGAAGGAGAAAAATAATGGGAGTGCCGCGTCGTTTATTACGCTGGATATTAATAAAATGTTATAACGTTGATGTAAATGGGCTGAAGAATCTTGAACAATTGGGTGATAACGCAATCATTATAGCCAATCACACCTCCTATCTGGATGTTGCGTTGTTATATGCCTTTTTGCCAGTGGAGTTAACCTTTGCGGTTAATACCCAGGTCGCTAAATCATGGATGCTGCGTATCATGCAGCCGTTTTTTGAGACATTTTCCATGGACCCGACCAACCCATTGTCGATGCGCAGCTTAATTAAGCGTGTACAGGCAGGTGGCAATGTGGTGATATTTCCCGAAGGACGAATTACGGTAACGGGCTCATTGATGAAAATTTACCAGGGGCCAGGCCTGGTGGCGGTGCGTAGTGGCACCAAGGTATTGCCGGTCAGTATCGATGGCGCTCAGTATTCGCCTTTTTCACGCCTGGGAGGGCTGGTTCGGCGACGTTTATTCCCAAAAATTACGGTTAACATTCTGGCGCCACAAAAGCTCGATGTGGCGGAACATTACCGAGGCCGAGCACGCCGGGAAAGAGCCGGTAAAATGCTTTCAGACATAATGACAAATATGGTGTTTGAGACCAGTAATTACAAAACCTCTCTATTTGACCGTTTATTGGATGCCCGCAAAATTCATGGTGGTAAGCATGTCATTGCCGAAGATGTTCAACGCACGCCCATTGACTATGATACGCTGATTACAAAGTCGCTGGTGCTGGGTAAAGCCCTGACGAATTGTAGTCACCGTGACGAATATGTGGGGGTGTTGTTACCCGGTGCATTAAGTACCCTGGTGACGTTTTGGGGTTTGCATGCCTATGGCCGTGTACCCGCCATGCTGAATTTTACCGTTGGCGCGAGTGGTATGATTTCAGCATGTGAAACCGCTCAAATAAAAACTGTGATAACGGCTAAACGCTTTGTGCGCATGTCCAATCTGGACGACGTGATTGATGAATTGTCACGCAAGGTGAATGTATTATACCTGGAGGATATTGCAGATAAAATTCCGTTATGGACCAAGCTCCGGGGCATGCTAATTGCGAAATTTGATCGTGGTTTAAAACGCCGCCATCGGCGGCGGGGCGTGTCATCCAATTCACCCGCCGTTGTCTTGTTTACCTCGGGTTCAGAAGGCACGCCAAAAGGAGTGGTGCTATCGCATCAAAATCTACTGGCCAATATGAACCAAATGGCGTCGCGTATTGATTTCAGTGCAAAAGACATTGCACTAAATTCCCTGCCATTATTTCATTCCTTTGGTTTAACCGCAGGGACTTTATTGCCCACGTTAAACGGTATGAAAACGTTTTTGTACCCGTCGCCGTTACACTATCGGGTTATTCCGGAAATCGCCTACGATATTAATGCCACCATTATGTTTGGCACCAATACTTTTCTTGCCGGTTATGCGCGTTGCGCCCATCCCTACGATTTTTATAGTGTACGTTATGTATTTGCCGGTGCGGAAAAACTCAAAGATGAAGTGCGTGAGCAATGGGAATCCAAGTTTGGCGTGCGGATTTTTGAAGGGTATGGTGCCACCGAAGCCAGTCCGGTTATCGCCGTTAATACCCCCATGGGTAACAAGCCCGGCACGGTGGGGCGTTTATTACCGGTCATGGAACACTGCTTGGAAAAAGTACCCGGCCTGGAAACGGGGATGCGCCTGTTTGTCAAAGGCCCCAACATAATGTTGGGGTATCTGTTACATGATAATCCCGGCCACCTGGTAAAACCCAACACGCCCTATGGTACCGACTGGTACGATACCGGTGACATTGTTGAATTTGACGATGAAGGATTTATCAACATCAGTGGCCGTGCCAAACGTTTTGCAAAAGTGGCCGGGGAAATGGTGTCACTCACTGCGGTTGAAGCACTTGCCAGCAAGGTCTGGCCCAATAGCCAGCACGCCGCCGTTGCAATACCGGATGATCGCAAAGGTGAGCAGGTTATTCTCATGACAACGCAAAAAGATGGCGACCGCGCCAAAATCATGCATCAGGCCCAAAAAGACAACATTGGTGAGATTAATGTGCCCCGTAAAGTGATGGTGGTCGTGGCGGTGCCGGTATTGGGGACGGGTAAAACCGACTATGTCAGCGCACAAGCCCTTGTTGAAGTAGGCGCATGAAAAAGGACGTTTATCTGGTACTGGTTGCGCAGTTCCTAACGGCGTTTGCGGATAATGCATTATTGTTTGCGGCGATAACATTAGTCCTGCAGTTGGCGGAGCCTGCGTCCTGGTATATACCGGCATTGCAAGCATCGTTTCTGGTGGCATATGTTGTTATCGCGCCGTGGGTTGGGCCCTATGCCGATGCTCATTCAAAGCCGCGGGTGCTGACATTGGCCAATGCCATTAAAGCCGTCGGCGCAAGCATGATGTTGTTTGCGGTAGAGCCTTTGTTAGCCTATGCCATGGTGGGGTTAGGGGCGGCGGTCTACAGCCCCGCCAAATACGGCATCCTGCCCGAGCTGGTGGGTGAGCAACAATTAGTGAAAGCCAATGGTTTAATTGAAGGTTCCACCATACTGGCCATACTGGCCGGTAGTGTGGTGGGTTCCATTGTGTCGAATCAATCCATTTCCATGGCGTTAGCGATGGTGGTCATAATGTATGTTTTATCCGGCATCATTGCCTTATTTATTGCCCGAACCGCGATCATTCCTGCGGATTTATCTCACGCACTGCCAACCTTTGTTGCAAACACCCGCAAGCTCTTATCCACACCACGGGCGCGTTTTTCGACCCTGGGCGTCAGCTTGTTTTGGGCCGCGGCGACCGTCTTGCGCGTATTGCTGGTCGCGTGGGCACCGGTGGTTTTGTTGATCACTGATACCACCGACATTGCATTTTTAACCATGTTTGTGGCCATCGGCATCGCGATTGGCGCCGTGGCAGTACCTAAGCTAATACCACTGGCATTTTTGCGGCGCGCGCGTGTGGCGGCCTATCTAATGGGGGTTGTCATTGTATTATTAAGCTTTGTGGATTCGTTGTGGCTTGCCCGTATTGCATTATTGGCGGCGGGTATTGCCGGGGGCATGTTTGTGGTGCCAATTAATGCCGCGCTACAGGAAATTGGCCACAAATCCATTGGGGCGGGCGGAGCGGTGGGTATCCAGAATTTCTTCGAGAATCTTGCCATGCTGATTGCCTCTGGTCTTTATGCCATGGCGGCAGGTTTGGGCGCCGGGCCGGTTGCCACCATGTTGGTGCTGGGGATATTGGTGGTCATTGCCACGAGCATTGTATCCTGGCATTTACCGCCGGACACCGGGGATATTGCTGATGCCATTCCCGGTAACGTTAAGCATGATGAATAGGCGTGCATTTTTAACCCGCATCGGTAGCGTCGGCTTGGGCGCAGCCGGTTTATTGAGCATTAAGGCTTGTCAATATTGGCCCCATGAGGGGATGCGAAATCATTGTCATCCGGGTGGATTACCACCGCATTTACGTGATCATGAATTGGTGAAAGCAACGTGGGAGGGGATAGACGGGAACCAGGTTTGGGATTGTCATGCCCATTTAATTGGCATCGGCGATAGCGCCTCGGGGGTGTGGCTTAACCCAAATTTGCAGTCGTTATTACACCCGGTACTCTATACACAATTTAAATTTTATTTAGATGGATCGTGTGCGGAAAAGATTGGTGCAGCCACGGTGGATGAAGGTATGGTCAAGCGGTTGCGGGATTTACATCAGGATTTACCGCCAGGGTTTCGCTTTATGTTACTGGCGTTTGACTATGCCCATGATGAGCATGGTACGGTGGTGAAAAAGATTACCCCATTTCATACGCCCAACGCCTACGCATTACGCACGGCAAAACTCCACCCGGCGCAGTTCGAGTGGATTGCCTCCATTCATCCCTACCGCGACGATTGTGTTCATGCGTTAGGCATTGCTATCAGGAACAACGCCAGGGCTGTCAAGTGGCTGCCAAGTGTTATGGGTATTGATCCAAGCAGTAAATTGTGCGATCGATTTTATGAGGCGCTGGTAACGCATAATCTGCCGCTGCTGACCCATGTGGGGGCCGAGCATGCCGTAGATGTACCCAATGGTCAGGTAATGAATAATCCGCTGTTATATCGGCGTGCCCTTGATATGGGGGTGCGAATTATTTTTGCGCACTGCGCTACCCTGGGCGAAAGCGCCGATATCGACAAAGGCCCCAATGGCCCAATGGTTGCTAACCTGGATTTATTTGCCCGCTTGATGTCCGAACATCGATATGAAAAACAATTATACGGTGATATCGCCGCCATTACCCAAGTGAACCGTGATCGGGATATGATAAAAAAGATAGTGGAACATGAAGAATGGCATGATCGCCTCATTTATGGTTCTGATTATCCATTGCCAGGGGTAATGCCGGTGTTTTCACCACGTAATTTCGTGGACTGGGGTTATCTGCCGGCGAAGGAAGCGCAGCTGATGTCGCAGATCAGGCACTATAACCCGATATTATTTGACGTGATGCTAAAACGCCGGATTACGGTTAATGGTCACCAGCTTAGCCCTCGGGTATTTGAATCCAGAAGGATATTCTTGCAGCAGGGTGATTTATCCGCAGATCAATTAAAACAATCCATTTAAAGAAAGGCGAATGATCCGGTAAATTAAGCTACTATACCCATGCAAGAGAACCAATCGAAAATCCACATAGAATCAAAAACGGAACCAAAAATGGAACAAACCAACTTTACCAATTCACTATTGGACTTTATAAAAAACGCCCCAACGCCATTTCATGCCGTCGCGAATATGCAGAAAATCCTGCAGCAATCAGGCTTTGTTGAATTAAAGGAAGCGGATCATTGGGATTTATTGCCGGGTCAAAACTATTACGTAACCCGTAATGCTTCTTCAATCGTGGCATTTCGCGCCGGAACCGATGATGTGATTCGCAGTGGTGTGCGCATGGTGGGTGCTCATACCGACAGTCCCTGCCTGAAAGTGAAACCAAACCCCGAAAGAAATCAAAAAGGGTATTGGCAACTGGGAGTGGAAGTGTACGGCGGGGTGTTGTTGAACCCCTGGTTTGACCGAGATTTGTCCCTGGCTGGCCGCGTGAGTTATGTCACTAAATATCGGCAGCTCAATAGCGCCCTGGTTGACTTTGAACAAGCCATTGCGGTCATTCCCAGTTTGGCGATTCATCTTGACAGAGAAGCCAACTCATCACGCAGCATTAATGCACAGGAAAATTTACCCCCCATATTATTGCAATTACCCGGGGATGAACAAAAGGACATTCGGGCGCTCTTAAAGCAAAAACTGCTCAATGATGACCCGGAATGTAATGTGGAAACGGTTCTGGATTACGAGTTATGTTTTTATGATACACAGGCGCCCGCGCTGGTCGGCCTGGAACAGGAATTTATGGCCAGCGCAAGACTGGATAATTTGCTCAGTTGTTATGTGGGGCTGGCCAGTTTGTTGGAGGCGGGCAATAAAATGACATCCTTATTGGTGTGTAATGATCATGAGGAAGTGGGGAGTCGATCAGCTTCCGGCGCACAAGGGCCGTTTCTCAAATCCGTGTTGGAGCGAATCGCCGGAGATCAGCAAAAGTTAAGCCGCATGATTGATGGATCATACCTGGTGTCGGCTGATAATGCCCACGGCGTTCACCCAAATTATATTGACAAGCACGATGAAAACCATGGCCCGATAATGAACCAGGGGCCAGTGATTAAGGTCAATTCCAACCAACGCTACGCCACCAATAGTGAAACGAGTTCGTTATTCCGGCACCTTTGCAAAAAAGTGGATGTGCCGGTGCAGTCATTTGTGGTGCGCAGTGATATGGGGTGTGGCAGTACGATAGGCCCAATATCGGCCGGCGTTATCGGCGTTAAAACTCTGGATGTCGGAGTGCCGCAACTGGCAATGCATTCAATTCGGGAAATGGCGGGTACACTGGATGCGTATTATCTCTATAAGGTATTGCGTGAATATTATGGGGGCGAATTTAGTTAACGTGGATTTGTTGTATCCCTCAATAATGAATTGAATCTGTTTTTGGCAGTCCAACCGATATTTTAGAACACAAAGGTTCATATCAAATGACGAGCACCACGGTGTTTATTGGCGAACAGCTGGCCGCATATGGTTTCGGCGCCGCGCATCCCTTCGGTGTGGATCGGCACGACGCATTTGTGAGTGAATTTTACCGCCAGGGCCTGGATAAAGCCGTTAACATGGCAGAACCTGAAATTGCCACTGAGCAGCAGCTGGTTAGCTTCCATACCCAGGCCTACATTAATCAGGTTAAACAACAGTCTGTCACCGGCCAGGGATTCTTGGATTGTGGTGACACGCCTGCTTTTAAAGGCGTTTATGACGCGGGGTGCGCGGTGGTGGGTACGACCCTGGCAGCCGTACGGCAATTAATGCAAGGCACCACCCGGCGTGCTTTTATACCTATCGCAGGGCTACATCATGGCCGGCGCGATTCCGCAGCCGGTTTTTGTGTGTTTAACGACTGCGGTGTTGCCATCGAAATACTGCGCAAGGAATATGGAATACAAAAAATCGCCTATGTGGATATTGACGCACATCATGGTGATGGCGTTTTTTATGCATTTGAAGCTGACCCGGACTTATGTTTTGTGGATTTTCACGAAGATGGTAAAACGCTATACCCGGGTACCGGTAGTGCTGACGAAACCGGGCAGGGCGCGGCAGCGGGCACAAAACTTAATATTCCCATGCCCCCCAACGCGAATGATGCCCTGTTTATAACACTGTGGGATGCAGCGGAACGTTTTATTGCCGAGGCAAAACCTGAAATTCTTTTATTTCAATGTGGTGCCGATAGTGTGGGGGGTGATCCCATCACGCACTTAAATTACACCGCGGCGGCTCATGCCTATGCGGCTAAACGTTTATGCGCTTTAGCCGATGAGTATTGCCAGGGACGTATACTCGCCATGGGTGGCGGCGGTTACAATCGGGATAATCTGGCAAAGGCCTGGTGCGCGGTGGTGGAAGCCATGCGTTAACCACGGCAACGGCACAGCGGTGGATATCAGGTATGGAAAAACGATTACTGGAACAAAAGCTGGAAGAACTCAAATCCCGGCAGCAACAAATTAATGACATCTGGGATAAAACAGGCAATCGTCAGCTACTGCATTTTTTTGTCGACATCATTCCGCGCACGCTAAATGTCGAGCGTTGCAGTATTTTTGTTCTGGACCCGGAGGAAGATAATGTTTGGCTGCAGTGTGGCACTGGCGTACAGGAAAAGTCCATTCAGGTCGCCAAATGGAATTCCGTCGTGGGAGAGGTTATCGAAACAGGCAAGCCGGTCCAGGTTGACGATCTCAGCGAAAAAGTGGGAGTGCACGATGTCGTGGCACTTAATACCGGTTTTTTTGCGCGGGATACCTTATGTGTTCCGGTCTGTGGCGTCACCAGACAAGGGGTGACTGGCGTTATACAGGTGCTCAATAAAATGGGTAATCGTCATGATGCTGACGCTGAAACTCACCAGCCTAAATACAGTGACGAGGATAAGCGAATCCTCAACGAAATGGCATTTCATTTACAAATGCAAATCGAAAATATTTTTCAGCGCCAGGAGCTCATTAAAATTTCGCAGGAAATGAGTGGCCAAATCACAATGCTGGAACGAAATATACAATCCATGTCCAGCGCCTGAATTGTTTCTGCCAAGGGTGGCGTGTTAAGGGTATATATACCCAAAGCGTTTGAGATTTAGGCTTTATTGCTGTCCTATTTCCGTCCTGGCGGCGTTGAAATTCCTCGCAATAGTCCGGCTATTACTCGTCATTTCGCCTTTCTTAAAGAACCTACTGTTGGTGCCAGAACAAAAATATGAC
>Ga0316204_10012019_pt1 | contig 10682 bp, 7 predicted proteins | sample 6monrhotite_MG_2_FD_205661 | JGI IMG/M metagenome (GOLD analysis project Ga0316204, IMG submission 205661) | Microbial mat bacterial communities from mineral coupon in-situ incubated in ocean water Damariscotta River, Maine, United States -... | ecosystem: Environmental > Aquatic > Marine >... | reverse complement strand
CCTTTTTTATGCGGTCACCCACGGTAAATTTGGTAGGGCTATCGGCGGTTAAATGGCCGTGAAGCGTATAAAAAGTGATTCCTGCTTCGGAGTGTTTCAAAATTATCAGGCCGCCATATTCCTTATAGCCAGCGTCGTTAATGGCGGTAAATACTTCACCATCAAATAAGGCGTGTACGGGCGTGCCCGCTGGCAGCCAAAAGTCGATGCCTAAATGAACAGTCCTACTCTCGGGACCGCTGTTCCCTTCTTTATCATAGGCCGTGGACGTATACAAAGGACGTGGCTCGAGATAACCATTGGCTATAATTTTCTTCGGATGTTGTTTTTGAATCTCTTCAATGCGATAACTGAAAAGAGAGAGGTTATTAAAGTCGTGTTTGTTCCCGAGCCAAGTACTAGATACTTTCATATCGAGCAGATGAACACCAATGTTTGTTTTGTCGATTTTCGCATTTTGAACAGGAGAAGCCGAAGGAAATAAATGCGCTAAGGAGATGTGCTGTTTACTCGCCCATTGATGAAAATCACCAACAGCAGGATGCGCCGTCATGCCTATTGCATTTCTAAAACTGAAATAGGCTAATTTGGCATCAATTTGAGCCCATTTTCTCAAGGCATCCCAAGCTGGTTTTTCACTGATAAGGTGATAGGTATTGCTGCTGTCTTCCTGCTTGCGAATGGCTGCTTTTGTGACCGTTGTGACTAATCGCATCCCGGTAAGCGTATACAAACACTGCAATTCTTTCTCAGTAATTGCATACTTAGTTTGATAGCCCTTGATCACGTCCACTGCGGCCACTAAGGGATCGGGAAGCGCCATGATGGCATAGGCCAAAACAATCGCCAAATCGTTGATGGTGGGTGCATATACAGCATCGCCAAAGTCGATAAAACTGACCACTTTTGGATGGACTAGATCTTCTGACACCAAGATGTTGTAATCATTGATGTCATTATGAATCACACTTTTTGGCAATGCTTGGTAGACGTGCTGAAGCTCCACAAACGATTCTTGAAATTGGGTTACCACGGCTTGTTCTTCCGAAGTAAACAAATGAATATGCTCGGTGGTCCAAAGGGAATCAGCTAAATTCCAATCAAAATGTCGCTCGGCATTTGGATGGGTAAAATCTTGTAGAGCGATGGACAGACTTGCTGACTGTGTGCCTAACTGCTCACGAAGTTGGCTGGTTTTGGGGTTTATTTTTGCCCAAAGTCTGCCGTCTAACCAGCGCAACATGCGAACCGTTCTATTGCCACCGTTTGTGGTATAGACTCCCATCAAAGCACCGGTCTTATTTGGAACCATGGTGGGAAGTTTTAATTCCAGTTGCTTTTCGGACACATGCCCCAACAATTCGTTTTGAAAAGACAACTGTTCGATAGCAAAACCCGGCTGTGCTATTTTAAGAAGAAAGCTTCCTTTGGTTGCTGTTTCCAGCTTGAAGTTTTCATCTTCATCACCTGGCATCTTAACGGCACGGGCGGCGATTCCGTAGTGGTCAGCGGCTATTTTTTCTGCTTCGGAAGTGGAAATCATTTTCGAACTAATTTTCAGTTAAAAATAGAAAAACAAAAAGGAGTGCCACTCAAATTTCTAAGAATAATTTGTCAAGTTTAAGGGTTTGCTGCACAAGCTAAAATGAAAGCATCGTCAAGAAGGAAGATGGCTCTTAATAGAGATGCTGATTTCGAATGAGAATTGATTGTTTGGGGTAAGTTTTTTTAACCCAACTCCGTTGTTAAACGCATCCGCAATGCACGTCATAGGTTCAATGGCAAGCGCGGTTCTATTTTTTGGGGTATATAGTTGCACATAGCAATCTTCAGGAACATGCATCTGTAATTGGTAGTTTGGACTGTTTAAAATGATGTTGCCGCTACGAAGTTTATAGGCCGTATCCAATTCGGCCTCCGCCAAAATAATACGCTCCTCCGTATACACTTCCGAATCGACAGGAACCATCTTTGGGTCATTTAAGTACTTTTTTTCTGCTGAAAAGGCCACGCTACAACCGCCATAAGTGCCTAACTCAAAATAAGGGTGCCAGCCCAAACCAAAAGGGAATGAATCCTTTCCTACATTCGTGATTTCAAAGCGCAATTTTATTCCAGATTCAGAAAAGAAATACGTAATCTGGAATTCATACGGAAATGGAAATCCAGTGCTGGAATCATGCCTATAACGCATTGAAATAGATTGCTGGTCTATATGTTTTATATTAAACTTCTTGTCACTTACCAAGCCATGGATGGCATTGTTATAGAAGGGTTCGTTAATATCCAACTGAAAATCTACCTCATTGAAGCTGTATTTTCCTTGCGAAACTCGGTTGGGGAAAGGAAACAAAATGGCAGAAGGATAGGCAGTTTGGTAGGTTTCGAGTCCGACGGCATCCATTGAAATCTCCTTAATTAATGAGATACCTTGACAGCTTAATTCTTGAATACTACCCCCTAAATTTGGAAAAACTTTACAAGAAAATCCTTCAGCATAGAAATAATAATGCTCAAATTCGGGTTGTGTATGGGCAATGTATTTGTAGGTCATCTTTAGTTTTGGACAAGCGAAATTCGAAAGTAAACAGAAAAACCAAACTAGCCAAAGCCCTATAAAATACTTTTCTGTTTTTTATAAAAGGCGTCTGCCTGAAGTTGCATGAGTTCTCGCGCTTTCTTCCGTTTGTAATCGTATAATTCTTGCTCTTCAGCAATATCCGCATAGACACGATTATTTAGATCACGATCCGTAGCCACTAAAACATCACGCTGTGCTTTTTGTTGGGTCACCCAGGATGCCACAGCCCCTTCTTGTTCGGCAAGTTTTAGATCATAGGCGCCTTTGGGAGAGAGTAATTTGGCGATAATAGGAGAGGTCTCCACCGCTAAAAACAATAGAAATATAAAGAAGGAAGGTAGCCACGGGAGTTTATCGAGGGCGTTTACGCGTGCCATGAGACCATCAAACCCATCAATAATGGGTTGTGTTTCGGTTACTTCGGTATTATATTGATCGGCCAACAAGGCAATTTGAGCTTCGTTCGCTTCTATTTTCCCATTATTTGAAGTGCGTAACTCTTGAAGTGCTAGGAGCTCTGCGTCATGTTTATCACGTTTCTCTTTGTACACGGGGCCTTTTCCTAATAGTTCGGTTCCAGCCGTCCCTTCGGCTTCAGAGATGTAGGTGTCGTATAAGGCATTTACTTCTGCTTCCTTCGCGATGACTTCTTGTTTTAGCGACTCGTTGTCCGTTGCTAAAGCTTCCATAGCTGGCGTATATTGTAGGGCTAATTGATTCTTGTTTTCGAGCGTTAAATCATTTTTTTCTTCCAGTAATACTTGATTGATTTCCTTTTCAAATATCTTAATCTCCAATGGTTTTGAAATAACAATTGCAATGATGACAGCCAATAAAATACGCGGGGTTGCTTGCAGTAGTTCATCAAAAAAGTTGTCTCGCTTTTTGATGGTAGAAACGATAAAACGGTCGAGGTTGAAGATGAGCATTCCCCAAACACATCCGAAGAAAATCGCCGTGAATAGACTGTCAAATACGGTGTAAAGGGCATATGACCCGGCAATGGTTGCCATAACTGCGGTAAAAAACACAGTGGCACCAATACCTGCATATTTCGTCTTTTCACCTGCAGAGCATTCTTCGAGAATATCGGTATCTGCGCCTGAGCAAAAAATAAAGAACTGTTGTAACATAACTAGTTGATTTTTTGGAGTGTATTGTGACTCCTTGATTGATGAATGAGTCTATTAGAACGCAGTTTTTAGAAATTTGTTACAAAAAAAAAGCCCACAATTAGGTTGAGGGCTTTTTTTATTTCAAGAATAGTGACTAACAATTGTCATCATTCAAATATACTTTAATGGTACCATCACTGCTATTTACACTTTTTATGCGTATTGATGGCTTTTCTTTAAATAACAGTAGCGCTTCTTTTTTAGATATTTCTTTGTCCTTCAAAAAGAAGGCATCTCCTTTTTCGAGTGTGTTTTTAAAAGCAAATTGAGGATCTTGAGTGGGCCCATTGGCAACTCCTTGCCCTGAATTTTGATACAAATACACAATTGGTTTTCCAGCCTTAGGCGTGACTTTATTCATTCTCGCAATGCCGAGTGGGTCTTTTATTAAATCGAGCGCCACTGCCGTTGATATTAGTTTGTCATTATAGAAAAAAGTAGCTCCCTCATTAATAGCATCTTCCAGCTGCTTAAATGCAGATGGATCTGTATTTCCTGTGCTGTTGCTATTGGTGTTATTAATGTTATTGTAGTTATATTTTGCTGCATTACTGGTACTTGAATTCAAAATAAGGCTATAAGAACCGTCTATGTTTTTTCGGGCTGAAGTAGATAATGATTTGTTGTTCTGTAACAACTGATTTGCTTTTTGAGGGGAGATGCTTTCTCCGTTGTAGAAAAATGGGTTCTTGTTTAAATTGGTGATCGGTTCCCCTTTAATATTTACCGTAGTTCCATAACGGTTGTAGTAGGTTGTTTTATCTCCCGCGCGGGCATAGAATAATTGTTCGCCTCCACCAACACTTCTGGTGTTGCCAGTTTCAAAAGCAACACTTTTTCCTTTCTTAATTTGAATAGGAGCCTTCGTAATTTTGACTACAGGGTTTTTGGTGTCTTTCCCTGTGCTTTCAATATTCAAATCCTTGTGCTTCTTTAACAACTCAATGGCTTTGTCTGAAGTTATTTTTTTTCCTTCATAATAGAAGGTAGCTCCTTTTTTCGCCATGCCAATTACATGGTCAAGTGGGTCTTCAGGGGCTGGAGGAGGAGGAGGGGGCGGTGGAATATTGGCATCTCCATCATTTACACCTATAATGACTTCAATAGGTGGCGGCGCATCGGCCATACCTGGAGCAGGTGGTGGTGGTGGTGGTGGTGGAATGTTTGGAAAGGGTTCAGCATCTTTACGCTGCTCAATGGTCATAAGGTCATAGATATAACGCATTCGCGTAATTTCTTTGCCATTAATCCGCATGTTATCCTTTGGCATGTTGTTGTATTTTTTTGCCAGTTTGTTGTATTCCTTTATCTGTTCTTTCGTTGCCTTTACCAAAATTTGGCCCACAGGAGCCATGGGAGTATTTCCTTTTCCACGAACTACTTCTTGATTACCTGCCACAAGACGATAGAAGCCGTACGCTTTCAGGTTATCAAAGATGAATTGCACCTCTTCTCTTGAAGGTCCTTTGGGATTAGTAATATGAATGTTCATCATATGGTTGCGAATGGCTGGAGTAAGATCTTGATGCAGTCTTCCAACAACCTGTGCAAGGGTGTTTTTAGTAGCGCTAATACCCTCTACTAGGTAGGTGCCATTTTCCTCAATTTGAATTTCGATACTTCTTGCTGTAGGAATAGCGGTAATATCTTTTTCTTGCTGTATGCCACAATCAGGAAACGGTTGCGCATCATTTCTCTGAGCTACATTCATTCTTTGATAAATAGTCTCTAGTTTTTTTAATTCAGAAAGAGGCATCACTCGATTCGTTGGGTCTTCCTCAAATCGGTTATTCCAAAAACTCGCGAGTGTATTGTACTGTTGGATTTCTTTAGGTGTAGCCTTTTCAATGGTTTCTTCGGAAAAAGACGCGGATTCTTTAAGCGCGATTTGAGTAGAACTAAACCCATAAATAAGAAGGGCCAACAGCGGTAATAGAACCAGGCTTCTTAGCCATACGGTTCTTTTTGACGTGGATGTTTTCATAACTGTAAATCGTTTTTTGATGAATGAATAATTAATTGAGTTTGCCAATTCAGGCGCGGTAGCATTTGATGAGAATGCTAATAAAATAGTTTGGTAGCTGGCTGTTTCAACACCTTTGTTGAGCACAGCACGATCTGCTAAAAATTCGTGATTGAGTTTGATGCTGTGTTTGAAAAAGTATACAAAAGGATTGAACCAAAACACAATTTGAAGTAATTCGATGAGGATGACATCCAAGCTATGCAGTTCTTTGGCATGTGCTTGCTCATGCAACAAAACTTCTTCGGGAATTTCGTGGGCTTCAAACTTTCGTTTGTTCAGAAAAACATAACTAAAAAAGGTATGTGGTGTTGTAGGTGTCTTAAGTAAAACATGAAAAATAGAATCATTTTTAAACAATGGATTCCTTCTTATTTTCTGAATCATGGAATAAAGGTTGCGACCAAATTTCAGACTAAAAAATAATACCCCGAGCAGATAGATACTCCAAACTACTGTAGGCCAATAATTAGGTGCTATTTCAGCAACAGTAGGCATCTCTGTCATAAATTCAGAAGTAGTGATTGGAATCATCGTTGTTTTTACCTCAATGTATTTTGTAAAGGTGACTAATGGAATTAAAAATGAAGCCACTACAGAACCCAATAAATAGAAACGCTTGATTTGATGCATGTTTTCACGCTCGAGAAATGCTTTGTAAAAGGCATAGAATATTCCTAGGCAGGCGGCTGATTTAAGCAAAAATATGACCATGATTATTTCTTTTTAATTTGTTGATCAATAAGAGTCCGTAAATTTTCCAACTCTTCTTTGGAGAGATTGGTTTCTTCCGTAAAGAAAGAAGCAAATTGCGTTGCACTGTCATTGAAGAAATTCTTAATCAGTCCATTGACGTGTTTCGAGAAGTAGTCTTTCTTTTTTACCAATGGAAAGTACTCACGGGATCGCCCTAGTTGCACATAATCTACAAAATCCTTATCCTGCATTCGTTTTAACAAGGTGGCAATAGTAGTTGTTGCTGGCTTTGGGTCGTCATAAGCCTCAATCAGATCTTTCATAAAAGCTCGCTTCTGTTTCCAGAGGATTTGCATAAGTTGTTCTTCGGATTTTGATAATTGCATAGGGTATACTCTATTTTACTCTACAAACGTAGAACAAATATTTTAATTCTACAAGTGTAGAACGGAATAATTTTAAAATTAGTGCCTTTATTTATTATAGGGATATTCATTCACCCAATGAAATTTACGATTCAGAAGTTCAAATTCACTCATCGGTTTTCTGTGTAGTATCATAGAGATTGTGTCGGAAGCAAGTGTGCCGTTGAGTTCCATTTTTTCTGATGTAATAAAACGCACGTTTAGCTTATAGCTAATCGTGTCAGGTTTTGTGATGCGTAGTACCACCAAGTTCCGCTCTGATTGGTCTTCAAATTGATATCGCACTAGACTATCATTCATTTTTTTTGCCACAGCGGTTTGTTTCTTATCCAATATCAGATACCGCCAACGGTAGCTATCTCCGAGTAATGGAGGTAGGGTTTCATTGTTTTTCTTGAATTGATCAACTTCCCAAATGCCATAGAATTTAGAATCCATTTTGAGTTGATCTGTAATGTCAAATTTTGCCATGCTTTGCACAGTGACTGTTCCTACAATAATGAAGAGGACCAATACTTTTATAACTGATATGAACGTTTTCATACGTTTATTATACGGGAGATAGTGGGTTACGGATTCCACCGCTTTGTTTCTAAAAAACAAATTGATGATCCGTTTGCTGTCTGCTAGAAATAACAAGAGCGCCATCAATATAAGATGTGTAGATAGTATCTTGACCGGTATGTCGTAGGTGAAATTCATCATGGCAACATTGATCATTACTCCCATGATCACAATACTACCGATGGTAATGGTACGTCTATACAGGAGCAACACTCCTCCAATAACTTCAGCCAACCCGATAAAGATATTGTAAGCGAATGAATGGCCCATAAAAGTCCATGCCAATCCCATGGGAGACATGGCGCCGACCGGTTCTAATAGGCGGACTAAACTCGGGTCTGGAAACTGTCCTTTGAATATTTTTCCGAAACCATAAACAATCATAATGTTGAAAAGGAATACCCTTAGGATCACCTGAAACCAATAAAACAATTTGTTATAGGAAGGTCTTTTTCGATCAAAAATTGACCAAGCAAGACCAACTGCTATTGCCAAAAAGGCATTGAAGGCCAGCACAACATAATGTGACGTCATATCGCCACTTCCGGTGCTTTTCATTTCAAATTGTCCACCCCATCCAAGTATTGAATCCGCAAACCATCGCAAAGGAGCTTGCAAGAGGGTTTGAGTAAATAAGAGTAGTATAAACAAACTCACATATGCAAATAGAAATCGGAATGTTATTTTTTGAGCATTGCTCCAGTGCTCTGTAAATTCTTGTTTAAATAACATATGGTGGTTTTAGCTCTTCATAGGTGATTTAAAACATCACTTTGTTACAGTTTGGATTGGATTTACTGAATCTGATTTTCGCTAAGCCCCTTAAAATACTTTAATATATCTTTGTCTGCTAAGTAAGACAACCGAAATGAGTCTAGAAAGAGAAGTAAACAAAAGAGCCGAAGGTAAATGCGAACTCTGCGGTCACGAAGAGCACCTCTCGATCTATGAAGTGCCTAAGACTCCCGAGCACATAGAGGGTGCCGACACTGCTTTTTTGGCTTGTACAACTTGCATTTCACAGTTTGACGATGAGGATAATCGTGATGCGAATCACTGGCGTTGCTTAAATGACAGTATGTGGAGCGGCGTTTCTGGGGTGCAGGTAATGGCTTGGAGGATGTTGCATCGTTTAAGGAAAGAGGGCTGGCCTCAAGATTTACTAGATATGATGTATTTGGATGAAGGAATGGAGGCTTGGGCCGCGGCCGCAGGAGATGCCGAAGATAAATCGGATGCCCTCATTCATCGCGATAGCAATGGAGTTGTGTTGCAGGCAGGGGATAGTGTTGTATTGATTAAAGATTTAAAAGTGAAAGGGAGTAGTATGGTGGCCAAGCAAGGAACCGCGGTGCGCAGAATCTCCTTGGATCATGAAAATGAGACTTATATTGAAGGCCGTGTGGGTGATCAGCAGATTGTCATCATTACGGAATATGTAAAAAAGATTTAAAAAAAAGGCCAGAAACATCACTTCGTTTCTGGCCTTTAGTTGATTTGAACCTTATTTTTAGGCCTGTTTCATTTTTGTAAAATAGTGATAGAACTGAGGGATTGTTTCAATTCCTTTTAAGTAGTTCCAAATTCCGAAATGCTCGTTAGGAGAGTGAATGGCATCGCTGTCCAAACCAAAGCCCATCAAAATGGTTTTGCTCTTTAATTCTTTTTCAAACAAGGCAACAATAGGAATACTTCCACCACTGCGTTGTGGAATTGGTGTTTTACCGAAGGTAGCTTCGTATGCTTTTGAAGCTGCTTTGTATCCTAGACTATCAATTGGGGTCACATAGGCTTGTCCGCCGTGATGAGGTGTAACGGTTACTGTTACTCCCGTGGGAGCGATGCTTTCGAAATGATTTTTAAACAATACCGTGATGTCTTCCCAGTTCTGATTTGGAACCAATCGCATGCTAATTTTAGCAAACGCCTGGCTCGCAATAACCGTTTTGGCGCCTTCGCCCGTATAGCCACCCCAAATCCCGTTAACGTCCAAGGTGGGTCTAATGGAGTTCCGTTCATTGGTGGTATAGCCAGCCTCACCGTAAACATCCTCAATAGCCAGGGCTTGGGTATAGGCTTCTTTGCTAAAGGGAGCTTCCGCCATCTTTGCTCGTTCCGCTTGGGTTAATTCATCTACTTGATCGTAGAAGCCAGGTATGGTAATATGATTGTTATCGTCGTGTAAGGAAGCAATCATTTTCGTGAGCACATTGATGGGGTTCGCTACGGCACCGCCGTATAGTCCACTATGTAAATCTCTGTTGGCTCCAGTTACGGCTACTTCCACGTAACTAAGTCCGCGTAGTCCGGTGGTAATAGAAGGAATATCGTTCGCGATCATTCCAGTATCGCTAATAAGAATAACATCGTTGGATAATTTTTCTTGGTTGCGTTCCACAAACCACCCTAAACTTTCACTGCCCACTTCCTCTTCTCCTTCGATCATAAATTTAACGTTGCAGGGTAATTGACCCGTGGAAGTCATATACTCCATTGCCTTAACGTGCATGTACATTTGGCCTTTATCATCACAACTCCCTCGGGCAAAAATGGCACCGTCGGGATGAAGTTCAGTTGTCTTAATTACCGGCTCAAATGGTGGGCTATCCCAAAGGTCTAGTGGATCTGGCGGTTGTACGTCATAATGTCCATATACCAAAATAGTAGGCAGGTTGGGATCGATAATTTTTTCACCATAAACGATAGGGTATCCGGGTGTTTCGCAAATTTCAACATGATCACAACCGGCTTTTTCCAAGCTCGTTTTTATAACTTCTGCTGTTTGAATCACATCATTTTTATAGGCAGAATCAGCACTGATACTTGGAATTTTTAATAATTCGATCAGCTCGTTTATAAATCGTTGTTGGTGTTGTTCGATATAAGGTTTTGCACTTTCCATATGTAGTTTTTATGAAGGAATGCTAAGGTACGAAAAGGCGTAATTTTAAAGTAAACTTTGTTTGTAAATTATAAATGTTGTGTATATTTGCCGTCCCTACGCGGGCGTGGTGGAATTGGTAGACACGCTAGACTTAGGATCTAGTGCCGCAAGGTGTGAGAGTTCGAGTCTCTCCGCCCGTACTAAGAAAGCTTCTCATAAAATGAGAGGCTTTTTTTGTGGGCTATAGTTACCAATCAATCCGCTGAGGTATCGAAGCGGATTAATTAACCAAAGCGCTAGACTTAGGATCTAGTGCCGCAAGGTGTGAGAGTTC
>Ga0316204_10012018_pt1 | contig 10682 bp, 9 predicted proteins | sample 6monrhotite_MG_2_FD_205661 | JGI IMG/M metagenome (GOLD analysis project Ga0316204, IMG submission 205661) | Microbial mat bacterial communities from mineral coupon in-situ incubated in ocean water Damariscotta River, Maine, United States -... | ecosystem: Environmental > Aquatic > Marine >... | reverse complement strand
CGACGGTATTTTCGTTATAAAACCGATGTGCCGATCATGAATACCTACAGCTTCCTGTCTGCTGAATATGAGACCCTGCGGGACCAGTGGAATGGTGTGGATTTGGAAATTTTCTACCACAAGCCACACAGCTATAATGTAAACCGCATGATGGAAAGCACCCAGGACAGTCTGGCTTATTTCAGCAAGGAATTTGGGCCTTACCAGTTCAAGCAGCTCCGCATTTTGGAGTTTCCAGCCTACCGCAAGCTTGCGCAGTCTTTCCCGAACACGATTGCCTATTCGGAAGATATTGGTTTTCTGGCTGATGTAAGGGGCGGCAGGGAAATTGATGTGCCTTATTATGTGACCGCGCATGAAATTGCCCATCAGTGGTGGGCGCATCAGGTTATGCCTTCAAATACGCAAGGCGCGGCGATGCTATCGGAAACGCTGTCGCAATATAGTGCGCTGATGGTGATGGAACACAAATACGGGAAGGATCAAATTCGCAAATTTCTCAAGTTCGAACTGGATAGCTATCTTTCAGAGCGAAATAACGACGCCGGAGGCGAAGTGCCGCTGCTACGCGCTGAGGGGCAGAATTATATTCATTACCGGAAGGGTTCGGTAATTATGTATTCGCTGAAGGATTATTTGGGAGAAGGCGTTGTTAACCGTGCCTTGCAGCGGCTTATAGAGGACTATGCTTTTCGCTCAACTCCCTATCCAACATCGGCTAATTTCCTCGCTTATTTGAAAGAGGAAGCCGGGCCCCAGTATCATGGTTTGATCTTGGATTTTCTGGAGAAAATCACCCTGTATGACGTGAAGCTTACAGATAGCCGGGTTGAAGAGATGGCCGATGGTCGTTTCAAGGTGTCGCTTGGTTTGGAAGCCCGGAAATTCTATAGTGACGGTGTGGGCAACCAAAAGCAGGCCACTTTTGATATTCCGGTTGATATTGGTTTGTTCGTTAAAAGTCCGTCTGATACGGGCTTCGGCGCGAACGATGTGCTTATGCTTGAAAAGCGGCATGTTGCAGACGGTAAATCAACCATCGAAATTATCATGGATGAAAAGCCGGTGTTTGCAGGTATTGATCCCTACAACAAACTGATAGACCGTGACAGCGACGACAACCTGCGGCCTGTTGATGAAATCACTGAGGCGGCGCGGCCTGCTTCAGAAAGGAGCCCTGCCTAGGGGATTTCATCCTTCATTCTTTCCAGCATTTTCTTTTCATAGAAGGCTGGGAAAAGGCGGCTTGCTATCCATGATAACTTGGCGAGCCGTCCAATGATTAACTGTCGTTTCTGCTGCTGAATACCTGTGATGATTGCTTGCGCAACAAATTCAGGCTGCAGGGCTGTGCCAGCTGTTTCAGTGGCAGAACCAGGGCGTGACAGGCCTTTTTCCGGTGCTTGGTCCTGGTTGCTGGTGTTTGACTGGGTTGAGATGAATGACGGGCAAACCATCATTATATGAACACCGTCTTCAACCAGTTCACTGCGCAGGCTTTCAAAAAAACCATGCAAGGCGTGTTTGCTGGCAGCATACGCCGTGCGGGCAAACAGAGGCGCGAAACCGGCAACACTGGAAAGCGCAACTATGGTGCCCTTTGACTTTTTGATCATGGGCAACACTGCTCCGGTTAGCATTATGGCACCCGTGAAGTTTACGTTCATTACCCGGCGTGTTACCTGTGCCCCGCTTTCGCTGAACCGGCTGAAATGTGTAACGCCAGCATTGTGTACAAGCAGATCAAGCCTACCGCACATTTCTTTAATTTCATTCGCCAATTCTTGCAGCGTGATCTCATCGGTAATATCGCCTGCGCGCAGTATTAACCTGGGTGTGTCCGGGTGTTGTAGGCCTAATCGTTCAAGCGCGTTTTGGTCCCGGTCAAAGGCTATAACTACTGCGCCGCGTGCAAGCAACGCCGCGCAAAGCGCTGCGCCCAATCCGCCGCTGGCACCGGTGATCAAAGCAATTTTACCATCAAATTCCATTGTTGAGTTGCCTCCCATAGCAAGATCAAACGGTTTTATAAGCGCGAACGGCGCGTAAGTTCACGGCTGCTAGCAGGCCAAACAAAAGCACTAACGAGGCACTTAGCTGCAGGGCAGTGATCACACCGAACGTTTGCGAAAAAACACCTGCCATCAAACCGGAGAAAGCGGGCATCACCTGGCTGCTTATTGTGTAAACCGACATCACTCGCCCGCGAATATGGGCAGGTGCCTTGTGCTGCAGCCCAGCGACAATCAGGCTAACCGCGAACCCGCCAGCAAGCCCCGCTGCTACCAACGCCGCGCCTGCTGCAAAACCGGAAGGAGCCAGCGAGATAGCGAAAATAGCCAAAGCACCCATATTGATGCCTACCAAAATTGCTGCACCCAGTGATATTTTGGATGATAGCACCATACACAATATGCCGCCCACAATTAGGGAAACCGCCAGAACACCCAAGAACAAGCCTCTGTCCATCTCGCCGAAAGCCAATACCGATGTGGCAAACCGGGGCAACAGCACCTGCATTGGCCCCATCATGGCATAAACCAGAAGTGAGCAGAAAAGCATTTGCCGCAGCAGCGGTGTTGAATTGATGCCGGAAATGCCTTCTTTAACCTGCCCCAGAACGGATACTTCAGCGCTTGTGGTGGCGCGGGTTTTAATGCCGGTTAGCATTAAGGTGGCCACTAAAAACAGTGTGGCAATAGAGGTGAAAACACCGGTCCAGCCGTGAGATGTTTTAACAAGCGCTATCAATATGGGCGCAAGGCCAAAGCCGATCATAATCAGCAGATTAAAGATAACAGTCGCTTGATGAAGCGCTTCCTGCGGTACAATTTGCGCTAACCCGGCGAGCCTGCTGGGCGCAATGAAGGACCAACCAACCCCGACAAGGAATGTGGTGAAAATATAGGCGGTAATCTGAAGGGATTGATCCGGGATTAAGCTGTGCATCGCCAAAAACAGACCGGCAGCCACAGCGAATATCAGCTGCGCGAACACTACGATGCGCACAGGCGACATACGATCGCTGTAAACACCTGCAAACCAGCCAAGCAACAGGGGTGGTCCAAAGCACAGCCCAAAACCAATGCCGGACAGCAGGTCGGAGGCAAAGACCTCCTGCGCATACATAATGGCGGTGTAATTGGTGATATGCCCACCAACAAAGGCTAGAAAGCACGAGCAGAAATACATAAGGCTTTTGCGGTGCATAATTATTGCCGTTCTTTGTTTGTGGCGGGTTTTGTAAAATATTGGCTCAGGCCTGCAACTGACAGCCCAGCAATGATATGCCATGTGCCCCAGAAGGCGGCGATAAGCAGCATGTCGCTGTTGCCAGCAAACTGGCTATAGATAAGGGTGATAGCAAGCGAGCTGTTTTGTATGCCCACTTCTATGCCTACAGCAAGCTTGTCTGCCCGGTTCAACCTACCAATGTGAGCAGCCAGAAAACCAAGCGTAAAAGCCAGCGCATTGTGCAAAAGAACAATAGTGAAATAGGCCCAGAAATTAGCCAAAAAACTGGTGAGATTTTGCCCAACCGCAACAATGATGAAGATAAACAGCACGAGCACCGAAATCGGTTTGATCAACCTGTGGGCCACGTCAGCAGCGGTAGGCGCATTGTGCCGCACCGCTTGTCCAAGCGCCAGCGGCAGCGCCAAAACCCACAGTAGCATTTTAAAAATTCCGGCAGCATCCACCTGTACCAGTTGCAGCAAAGCGGATGCCTCAGGGTTAAGAGAGGCCCAAAAAGCAAAGTTAACCGGGAGCAAGACAATCGCGAGCAAGCTTGAAAGCGCTGTCATGCTTAAGGATAGCGCCACATTGCCGCGCGCCAGCAGGGTGATGAAATTTGATATGGCCCCACCCGGACAGCAGGACACCAAAATCATGCCCAGCTCCACAGCGGGGTTTAGCTGGGTGAACAGAGTTACAACAAGTGTTGCAGCGGGCAGCAAAAGGAATTGTGCAATCAATCCGGCGACAGGCCCTTTCGGTTTTTGCACCACTCGCAAAAAGTCATTAGGGCGAATATCAAGCGCCAAACCAAAGATCATCGCGCCCAGTATCAGGCTAAGGTATATTTGCTGGTCTGCTGCCATTATTCAGACTTAACAAGCGGCAGGCTTTTGTTGGCATCAGCGGGGGTAATATGGATAACCGTTGGTTGGCCGTCTTCAATATGCCACGCTGGGAAACTACCGTTTGAGGTGAAGATGGAACCATCTTTGGCAACAACCACATCGCGGGTAAAGCTACGCATACGTGGCAGCGGGAAAACGGCCCATGTATTCTTTTTCACATCAAAGCGCATCATCGTATCTGATGCTGTGCCGTTTACCCACACATGGCCGCGAACCTTATCAACCGCCAGTGAATAGGGGGTATCGCTTCCAAGTGGCAGGGTTGGCAGGTCAAACAACGTGAATTTTTCTGTTTCCGGGTCAAACTTGGCAAGGCGGCCACTGGCGAACACAGAAATCCACACATTGCCTTCGCCGTCGGTACGTAACCGGCGCGGGCCAAGGAACGGTGTTTTATACATATTCAACTCGCCGGTCTCAGGGTCGATATGGCCGATTTCATCGGAATGCAGGCGGGTGAACCAAACCGTGCCATCAGGCGCAATATCAATTCCGTAAGGCAGCGGCAGACCTTCCGAGTTTTCGCTGATCGCCATGTCGTGGGTGTCCATGCCCATTTTGGCAAGCTTCATAATTAGCGGTAGCGCTGTGATGGTCATTTTTTCTTTGAAGCTGCGTGTTGGCAGGTCGTAAAAAGTGAAGTCAGCAGTTTTGCGGTTAAACATGGCGATCTGGTTTGAAACCGCCATGGTGAACCAAACCCGGTCTTTTGCGTCAACACGAATTGTATGGGGGTAAAAGCCCTGCGGAAGGTCGTAAAGAATGAATTCGCCACTTTCCGGTGCAAATTCAACCAGCCGACTGCTGTCAGATCCGGTTAAAAACAAATGCCCATCAGTGGGGGATTCGTCCAGCGAATGTAGCCCCACATATGTGCCAACACCGGGATAGTTTTTCAACCTGCCTCCAATGTTGCCGCCAAGTGTATCGTCCGCGCGGTGTGGAATTTTATGGGTAACCGTGCGCCCTGTTTTGGGGTCCAGCTCAATCAGGTTATCCTGCAGGTTATCACCCACATATACCAGCCCGCTGTCTGACAGGAAAACGTCATGCAGCTGCGATGATCCTTCGCCCAGTTTCCATTCGGTGATGGTTGCGTGCTCAACTTCTTCCGTCCATGGACGCGGGGCAGGGATGCTGGCCGGATTGGCTTCCAGCCTTTTGTGTTCGGCAATAATAAGCGCAGGCAGTTTTTCCTGTGCGTCGGTCATCAGCCGCGAACCATACCGGAGCATGCGGTTGATAATCTTTTCCCATTCTTCCTCGGTGCGGTCCACGCGGACAATGGGCGAACCCTGCTGGTGGCAGAAACTACATTGCAGCCTGAAATGTTCCTTAAAGCGAGTATCTTGAAGCTCAAGTTGTGAAACCCACGTATTGGCGGGGTAGCTTTCAGCCAATTCACGCGCATCTGTTTCTGCCAGCAGCTCCAGTGCTACGGCGTTCTGCCCTGCAGGAAGATCAATTTCAACGTCTGTGAAGCCGGATTTGCGTGCGCGCAGGGTGAAGGCCATTCCTTCAGGAATTTGTATTTTTCCGCGTCCTTCACCGTTGGTGAAAGCTGTATATTCAGGAACGGCAAAGCCTTCTTTTTCAAACTCGCTGCGTAGGGTGATCATCACGCGGGGTACGGGCGTGCCTTGCTTGGTAGCAACCAAAACAGCAAGGTCCGCTGCCTGCACCGCAAAACCGGTTATGCCAAAGAAGGCAAAGCTTAAAATCCAGAGGATGAGATATGCTTTTAAATGTTTCATTTTTGTTGAACCTCAAATTCCCAAGCTACAGTTTTTAACTTTTGCAGGCTTACTGAAAAGCTTTTGCCACCAAGGGTTTTGCTTGTTGATTTGTTTGTAAATGAAACGCTGGCGTTCAAATCTTCAATGCCGGAACCACAGTCAAAAATATAATCAACACTCACCCGGTAAAGGCCTGCTGCAGCATGCGGAATGGTCGCGCTTTCACGGTGTAGTCCTGTAGGTGCCAGCGTGTCGCAGGTGGTCTCGTTGTTGATATGATAGCCAGTGCGCGCCTTGCGGTTGCCAAAATAAATGGTTTCCCCGGAAGGGCCGGTTAAAAACAGGTCCAGATCAACAGGTGCCTGCCACGAAAGGAGCACCACAAGGTCTTCGCTTGCACCCTGAACCACAGCCGGTGCATTTGGGTGCGCTTCCTGCGCTGTGGCAGCTGTTGGGGCAAGGCAGCAGGTCAGCGCTATAAGGACAAGCTTTTGGCCGGGCTTCATGCGCTGGTCTTGCTTTCTTTTTGCTCCTGCCGCGCCTTCAGAAAATATTCAAATGTTTCCAGCGAGGTTTTTTGCGGTATATAGCCGAAACCCTCTTTTAGTGCGCTGTTATCCAGCACAGGGCGGTACTGAATGAACTTCACATGTTCAGCGCCCAGTTTGCCAAACCCAAGGAAACGTGCGGTGCTCAGGATACCGCGCAGCAACCATGCAGGCACTGTGAGACGGCGTTTTTTCAGGATGCGGGCAATTTCGGCTGAATTTAACGCACCGTCGCCAGCAAGGTTATAGATGCCTTCTTTGTTTTCCAGAATGCCCTTTTCAATAATCGCAATTACATCGGCGTCCCACATGAAAACAAAGCCGCTACGCGACCCTGCAATGTTTAGAACAAAAGGTTTCTCAAACAGGGCGGTTATCTGGTTGTTGGTAGTTGCCCCCAGTATGGTGCCGGGCCGCAGTACAAGTTGCTTCAGGGACGGGCAGCTTTCACGGTAACGCGCAAGGCTCTCCTCAACCATCCGCTTGTGGCGGGAATAGGCGAAGCTGTCGTTGCCGCGCAGGGCGTCGGTTTCACGCAGCCATGCGGGGTTGTCGTGGTGGTACCCGTAAGCGGCCCCGCTACTGGTAACGATAAGCTGTTGAACGCCAGCCAGTTCGCAGGCCTTAAGCACATTCTGGGTACCCAATACATCAATGCTGTAATCCAGATCAACATCGCCGCCAGCGCCCACCACAGATGCCAGATGCACCACAGAGTTTGGACTGTTATCTTGAATGATTTGGGTGAGGGTATCGTCGCGGATATCGGCCTGGTGGTATATCACACCGTCCACTTGCTGTTTTTCAGGAGTGGGGCGCAGGTCAACAGCGATGATGCGCAGGGGTTGGCCGCATACCGCAAGGCGCTTGATTAATTCACTGCCAACATAGCCTCCGGCTCCGGTAATCAAAACTGTTTTCATTGCGTGCCCCACTAGTTTGCTTTTCCAAATATTTTCAAACGGCCAGTTGAACAGCACGATAGAAAATATCGATCAAATTGCATAATCCGACATAACTATTATAAGATAATGAAAAATATTCATTAAGGGTATGATATGGCAATTGATATTCGGCATTTAAAGCATTTTGATGCGGTGTACAGATTGCGTAGTTTTGTGCGCGCGGCAGAAGAACAACTTGCCACTCAGTCAGCTTTAACCAAAAGCATCAAGTCGCTGGAAGCCAAGCTGGGCGAGCGATTGTTTGACCGCACCACAAGTTCGGTGAAACCAACAGATGTTGGTGAACGGTTAATATTACAGGCAAGAGACGTGATAAATTCGCTGCATGTGTTTGAGCAGCAATCACACCAGCTAACGGGCATTCACACAGGCAGTATTAATATTGGATCGGGGCCGTATCCGTTGCAGCAATTGCTTACGTCGGCCATTCAGGCCTTTTCAGCCGAGCACAGCGCGATACAGATTAAAGTGCATACAGGCGGCCCGAACGTGTTGCTTTCCAAACTTATTGACCGCCAATTGGATATGGTGATCAGTGATATCAGCAAATTTGAAACGATGTCATTTTTTGATCAGATAGAGATAACTGAACTGCCGGTTGAACCGTTAGTGATTGTACACCACAAACACCACCCTATTGCTGGCAGGCCGCTGGATTTGCAAAATCTAACCAACTATCCGTGGGCGCTGCCGCAGCATTCACCGCATTTTGTCCGGCTTGTGAGTGGCCATGGCAGCAAGAACGCTCTTGCGCATCCCTTTCCGCAGTACGTGATTGAGGTGCCTTCTGCCTGTGTTGAACTAACACGCAGGGGGTATATTTTAACGGCGGTTCCTCTGTCCTATGCCCGTAAGGTATGTGCAGGCCAAGACCAGGGTCAGAACACAGAGTTGGAATTGGCAATGCAACCACTGCCGCCAGCGTTTCAAACAAATGATGGTATTCATACGCTTAAAAATAAAACACTCAGCCCTGCAGCGCGGGCATTTTTTGGCTTTGTTAAAAAAGAAGCATTGAAGCGGGCGTAACCCGTTAATCAGCTTGTTGCTTTGTGGCGGCCAAAAGTGCTATTTGTACGGCGTTTTAAAATACTTAATTTCAGGGCGGTATTGATGAAAATAACTGGTTCAGAAGCTGGCACGTTTGACCGAATGGTACTGCGTCGCCCGGATGATTGGCATGTGCATCTGCGTGACGGAGCAATGCTGGAAGCCGTTGCGCGCTATACAGCCCGGCAGTTTGCCCGCGCAATCATTATGCCCAATTTGGCCCCGCCAATAACAACGGTGGCAGCCGCTGAAGCTTACCGTGCACGTATCAATAAAGCCGTTGGGGAAGACCTGAATTTCACCCCGTTGATGACATGTTATCTCACCGATACAATTGAGGCAGGTGAAGTTGAGCGCGGTTTTTCAGCAGGTGTCTTCACTGCTAGCAAGCTGTATCCGGCGAATGCCACCACCAATTCCAGCTTCGGTGTAACGGATATTCGAGGTATCTATCCGGTGTTGGAGGCTATGCAGCGCATTGGTATGCCGCTGCTGGTACACGGCGAAGTAACCGAAAATGATATTGATATCTTTGACCGCGAAGCTGTTTTTATTGAGCGCACCCTTTCGAAATTGGTGCATGATTTCCCCGGCTTGAAGATTGTGTTCGAGCATATCACCACAGGGGATGCCGTTGGGTTTGTTACAGAAACAGGTGCTAATGTGGCGGCTACAATCACACCGCACCATCTTGAGTTTAACCGCAGCGCCATGTTTAAAGACGGCATGCGCCCGCACCTTTACTGCCTGCCTGTTGCCAAGCGTGAGCTGCACAGGCTGGCACTCAGGAAGGCGGCAACATCTGGTTCGTCCAAGTTTTTCCTGGGCACAGACTCCGCGCCGCATACGGTGGGCAATAAAGAATCTTCTTGCGGCTGTGCGGGCATTTTCAATGCACCGTTTGCAATGGAAAGCTATGCCAAAACGTTTGAAGAAGAAGGCGCGCTGGATAAGCTTGAGGCTTTTGCTTCTGAATATGGTCCGCAGTTTTACGGCCTGCCATTGAATGAAGACCGCATCATTCTTGAGCGAAAACCTACAGAGGCACCGGATTATCTGGAAGCTGGTGATAACCGTATCGTGCCGTTTCACGGCGGTAAAACGTTGGCATGGACGTTTGCCGGGGTTGAGGCTGAGTAAGCGTTTTAGCCTACCAATAAAGCGGATACCGACGCGCAGACGAAAGATTGTTCACAGCAATAGCTGCAAGCGTTAGCAGCACAGCTGAACTGGCGACCGGCAGCATAATATAATCCCAGCTCGCAGCGGTAGCTATTACAATTAAAGGATTGGCACCAGCGGGCGGGTGCACCGTTCGGGTAAGCTGCATGGCAGCAATCGCCGTAGCAACCGCAAGACCCATAACCCACCAATCAGTGCCGAACAGGCTGAGAAAAACCAGTCCAACAAGCGCGCTTACAATATGCCCGCCGATAATATTACGAGGTTGGGCAAGCGGGCTGTCGGGTACGCCGAACGCCAAAACTGCACTGGCACCAAGCGGGGCCATTAGCAAAGGCTCGCTTGTTGTGGCTCCAATTAAAGAGACCAGACCAATGGCGATAGAGGCCCCAAACCACGACCAGAAAACATGCAAAGCCTTTGGTGCTGGCGGTTTCCCGCCCCCGCCGCGCATTTTATACAAATAGTCCATGGGTGTTTCTCTTGTGTTTTTTATAGGTCAATGACGAGGGGTTGTCGCGTTTCTTCGTTGTCTTTCGGATCAGCGGGAACAGCGCAGCAAAGCAGAATATTATCGTCCGGTACTGGGTAAGCTGGCGGCGTTTCGTACGCGGCACGGCCTTTTAAAAGCGGTACCATGCAGCTACCACATGATCCTGACCTGCAAGAAGACGGTGCTTCAATGCCCTTGTTTTCTGCCATTTCCAGCAGGGACTCTTTGTTTGCATCCCATTTTGTTTCGATGCCGGAATGACTGAATTTAACGGGTTGAAGTGGGTAGGTCTTTTTGGGCTCGGCGGTTTTGCGTTTCAGGCTGGAGGGACCAAAAGCTTCGAAGAAAATCCGGTCTTCAGGAACACCATTTTCCGCGAGCCAATCATACGTCGCCTGCATAAAACCACCGGGGCCACAGAGATAAAAATCACCGTCCAATGGCAGGTTGTAGGCTGAAAGCCAGCCGGGGCTTACCTTTCCGCGTGATGCTGCTGGGATGCCTTCTAGGTCAGGGGCGCTTGCTTCGCTGAACCTGAGCGAGAGATTAAAGCGGCTATGGTC
>Ga0316204_10012017_pt1 | contig 10683 bp, 13 predicted proteins | sample 6monrhotite_MG_2_FD_205661 | JGI IMG/M metagenome (GOLD analysis project Ga0316204, IMG submission 205661) | Microbial mat bacterial communities from mineral coupon in-situ incubated in ocean water Damariscotta River, Maine, United States -... | ecosystem: Environmental > Aquatic > Marine >... | reverse complement strand
TTCGGCGAGCCTGACAACTACATAGAAGCCAACCCGTTGGTCACACCGGCACACATCGTTCCCGAATGGTACTTCCTGCCCGTCTATGCGATTCTGCGGGCGATCACGTTTGATATCTTCTTCATCCCGGCCAAGCTGGGTGGGGTTATCGCCATGTTCGGTTCGGTGTTGATTTTGGCCGTATTGCCATGGCTGGACCGGGCCAAAGTTCGCAGCGCCCGGTTCCGTCCCATATTCAAGCAGTTCTTCTGGATTTTCTTCGCCAACTGCATCCTGTTGGGTGTTGTCGGTGGAAAGCCCGCTGAAGGCTACTGGATTCCGATTGGACAGGCGGCCACCGCTTATTACTTCCTGCACTTCCTGGTCATCATACCGTTGCTTGGCAAGTTCGAGCGCACCCTGACCCCGCCGGAAAGTATCAGCGCGTCTGTGCTTAAAAAAGGAGGAGCCTCGTAATGGACAAGCTTCTTAATATCCGCCTCTCGCGGACCTTCGCCGCCGTCGCCATAAGCCTTGGCCTTCTGGCCGGTTCCGCCCTTAACACGGCAGAAGCTGCGGGCGGGGCTCCGAAGCCTCCGGCGCAGGCATGGTCGTTCAATGGCATTTTCGGATCCTTTGATCGCGCCGCATTGCGACGTGGTCATCAAATCTATGCCGAAGTCTGTGCCAGTTGCCACAGCTTGAACCTTGTTGCCTACCGCAACCTGACGGACATCGGATTTAGCGAAGACGAAGTAAAGGCGATCGCCGCTGAATTCGAAGTCGAAGCCGGCCCCGATGACGAAGGCGAAATGTTCATGCGCCCGGCACTGCCATCGGACCAATTCGTTAGCCCCTTTGCTAACGCAAATGCGGCTCGGGCCAGCAACAACGGCGCCTTCCCGCCAGACCTTTCGCTAATGGCAAAGGCACGTTTCAACGGCCCTGATTATATTTATGCCCTGATGACCGGGTATAAGGAAGAAGCGCCCGAAGGTGTCGAACTGGCCGAGGGAATGAGCTACAACGCATACTTCCCGGGACACCAGATTGCCATGGGGCAACCGCTTGACGATGAAGCCGTCGAATATGAAGACGGTACACCGGCAACCTTGGCCCAGCATGCCAGTGACATCACGACTTTCCTGACCTGGACGGCCAGTCCGGAACTGGAAGAGCGCAAGTCCCTGGGGATTAAAGTGATCCTGTTCCTGATTGTTTGGACCGGAATGCTGTACGCCTGGAAAGTCCGGATCTGGAAAAAACTGCACTAGATCCCGGCGAGCACAAATCAAAAAAGGCGCGATGGCCCAAACGGTCATCGCGCCTTTTTTATTTCCACGGTACTATTGCGCTACGGTCCGATGCCCCGACGCACACTGGTCATGGTCACCCAACACTTCTATCACCCGGCAATCTGATATACGCCCCCCCTTGCACTGCACGATCATACGTTCCAGTTCCGTCTTCAGGGATTGCAGACGAGAAATTCGCTGTTCGACCTCGGCCAATTGCTCACGCGCAATACCATCGGCGGCTTTGCAGGATTGATCGGGATCATCGCCCAGGCTCAAAAGAGCGCGTATGGCTGCCAGTGGAAACCCCAGTTCGCGGGCGTGACGGATAAAAAGCAAGCGGCCGATATGGTCAGGTTCATAGACCCGTTGATTGCCTTCAGATCGGTCCGGTGGTGGCAGGATGCCGATTTCTTCGTAATATCGGATCGTTTGAACCTTGCATCCCGTGGCCTTGGCAACCCGGCCGATGGTCAATTGTTGGGACATATTGAAAATACCCCTTGTAGCTACAGTTACTGTAGCTATTAGACTCTCAAAGATAACGATCAATTGCAAGTGGAGACCGGGTTAATGAGTGGCATCGGGTGTCAATGTGAAGAGAAATTCGATGGCGTGTCCGGCGAATTCAAACGCGCCCTGTGGCTGGTCATCGCCATAAATGCGACCATGTTCGGTGTCGAAATAGCGGCAGGTGTACTTTCAGGATCCAAGGCGCTACAGGCCGATGCACTCGATTTCCTGGGAGATACCGCGACGTACGGTTTAAGCCTTTATGTCATCGGCATGTCGCTGCGCGCGCGGGCCACTGCAGCGCTGATAAAAGGCATAAGCCTGGCGGCAATGGGGGCCTGGGTGCTGGGTTCGACAGTGCATCAGCTGGTTGTCCTGGACGGCCCGCCACAAGCCCAGGTGATGGGTGTCGTCGGGTTTTTGGCCCTTGCCGCCAACCTTGCCAGTGTGCTCTTGCTAAGGCGTTTCAAGGATGGTGACGCCAATGTCAGGTCCGTTTGGCTGTGCAGCCGCAATGACGCCATTGGCAATATCGCCGTGATGCTGGCCGCCCTTGGTGTTTGGTATAGCGGCACGGCATGGCCGGATTTGATCGTCGCCATTTTGATGGCAGGGCTTTTCTTTTGGTCCGCAGTACAGATCATTCACCAGGCCGTGAACGAGCGCCGAAAATAATCCATAGCCTAAGGACACATAAATCTGGTACTTAGTAGCAGTGACCGTCGACGGTTGAATCCGCGACGGTCATTCCTGTTTTGAACCGGTCCGGACTCCCCCCATGGCAACTCGCAGTGAATATAAGAACGTCGGTGTGCTGTTTGGCAGTCAGGCGATGTTTATGACCAACCAGGTCGTCCTGATCACCTTGAGCGGTCTTGTCGGGCAAATGCTGGCGAGCGATAAATCGCTGGCGACCCTGCCAGTGTCCACTGTCGTCGTCGCCACGGCGCTGACCACTATTCCGGCGTCCATGCTAATGAAACGGGTCGGTCGTCGCGCCGGATTTATGCTGGGTTCGCTGATTGGACTGATGGGCGTAGCCCTGTCGGTATACGCCATTTGGATCGAAGCCTTCTGGCTATTCGTTTCTGCCACCTTCATCATGGGAATCAACGGCGGATTTTCACAATACTACCGCTTTGCCGCCGCCGATGTCGCATCTCCCGAGTTCCGCAGTCGGGCGATTTCACTGGTTATATCCGGTGGTATTGCGGCTGCCGTCATCGCCCCGACCATCGTTCGCCAGACCAATGATTTACTCCCCATACCCTTCATCGGCTCCTACATCGCCCTGTTCGGGGTCGGCCTTGTGACCCTGTTCTTGCTCTCATTCCTCAGTATTCCGAAACCGACAGTCGCCGAAATGCATTCATCTGGCCGCCCCTTGCCGCATATCACCGGCACACCGGCTTTCATCGTCGCCGCACTTGCAGGCACCATCGGCTATGCCGTGATGAGCCTGATCATGACGGCGACCCCGCTTGCCATGCAGGGCTGCGGCTTTGGTGTATCTGATTCGTCTTTCGTTATTCAGTGGCACGTTATGGCGATGTTCGTACCGTCGCTGTTTACGGGTAGCCTGATTCACCGTTTCGGGGTGTTGAATATTATCTTCATCGGCCTGGTGTTGTTGTTTGCCTGTGTTGCTCTGGCGGTCAACGGTATCGATCTGTTCAATTTCACAGCCGCCCTGATCGCCCTGGGACTGGGCTGGAACTTTACCTTCGTCGGCGCTTCGACCCTGCTGACAGAAACCTATCAGCCGGCGGAACGGGCGAAAGTTCAGGCGACCAACGACTTCCTGGTGTTTGGAACCGTCGCAGCCGCATCGCTTTCTTCGGGTGCGTTGCTGTACGCCTATGACTGGAATATGGTCAACTTCTTTGCCCTGCCCTTCCTGACGGTCTCAATGATGACCGTGATATGGTATGCCATCATCCGAAAGCGTCAGATGGCCCTTAACGAACAAAGCTGAGGGCTGCCCCGCAGGCTTCCTGTGGGGCAATGAGCAGGCCTTCTGGCGCTTGCTCGCAGGCAACGCCCGTGGTGTCCATATACAAGGCGGTGGTGGCCATATCGGCGACCTGCACAGCCAGTTCCACCAGGCCTTCAGCCTGATCCGAAGAAATCAGTCGCAGCCGCCCTTTCCCCAATACGATGTCCGCTTGATCATCGCCCAACCGGACCGATCCTTCGCCAAAAAAACGACCATAGGCCTTGGCCGCTTCCGCTATATCGGCGACCGCAATGGTCAAGGAGGCAATTCCGATGGCCCCGTTGGCATGCACCAGCCAATCGGGACGGCGCATCAATTCAGGTGTCAGGTGCTGGCAAAAAAATCCGGACAGCCCCGGCAGGGCGTCCGGTGCCGGGTGCAACAAGCGAAAGCGCGGCTCAACCGTACCTTCGGGCAGTTCCAGCAAGCGTTTCAGGTTCGTCGGCTCAATATCCAGTCGTTGCCCCAAAGCATCGATATCATCGCTGGAAAAGCACATGCCGAGCAGTCCTTCGCCATGACGATCCAGAAACTTGTCCAGATTATTGGTGAACTGGCTGGCATCGACGATCCCCAGCAGTTCCAGGTAATCATCCGGAAACATGATGCAATAATTGGCCGTGCCCCAACCAATATGTTTACCACGCGGACAAACGGTAAAACCAAGCCGTCGATAGGATCGCCGGGCCGCTTCAAGGTCGGCGACACCGATCAGGGCATGATCGAAGCGATCAGGCAAGAGCCGCAGCCTTGTATCGCTTGCACCAACGGCTCAGCCCCATGACGATTAGATCAATGCCATGCGGAACCAGCCGTGGTTCTTTACCGGACCACAAATTTTTCAAATCAGATTCTCTTATTTATCTTCTTCAATGGCACCACCCATCATGGCCATCAGTTGGGCTTCCATAGCGGCACGTTCCCTGGCAATTTCTTCATCTGGATCATCGCTCGCCTGTTCTTTTTCGGAATTTCCCATCATGGTTCTCAGTTTGTCTTCGAGAACCGATCCGTTGTCCTTGATGGTGTCAAACTCGACGGCAAAACCATCTTCCAGTTCACGGACCACTTCGCCGGTCAATTCGCCGATTTTTTCAAGATGCAACCTGACAAATTGCTCGGTTGTCAGGTCAACCAGCGAATTGATCGCGACACCACTTAGGGAAATATCATGGGCTTCGCCGTGAATGACCTTGCCATCTACTTCAACGCGTACATCCGCGTTCACACTCTTGCGGGTGCGTGAACGTTTTTCGATAAAATCCTCATCCAGGTCGTTTTCATCGCTCATGAAACGTTTTCCGGATAAAGTCCTGCCAGCCCGTCCTCGGAGGCCTCGGCCACGCCGCGTTCGGTGATTAAACCCGTGATCAGACGGGCCGGGGTAACATCGAAAGCGTAATTGGCTGCGGCACTGTCCTTTGGACATATGACAATGGTTTCAATTCGGCCATCCTGCGTTCGGCCGGTCAAATGAGTGACCTCTGTCGCATCACGCTGTTCGATCGGCACATCGCGAACTCCATCCTTGATGGTCCAGTCGATGGTCGGGCCGGGCAAGGCGACATAGAACGGCACGCCGTTATCATGGGCCGCCAACGCTTTCAAATACGTACCGATCTTGTTACACACATCACCTGCCGCCGTGGTCCGATCGGTACCGGTTATGCACAGGTCGACCTGCCCGTGCTGCATCAGGTGGCCGCCAACATTATCGACGATCAGGGTATGGGGAACGCCGTGCTGGCCAAGTTCCCAGCACGTCAACGACGCGCCTTGATTACGTGGCCGTGTTTCATCGACCCATACATGAACGGGAATACCGGCATTATGCGCCTTGTAAACCGGGGCCATGGCCGTGCCCCAATCAACGGTGGCAAGCCAGCCGGCATTGCAGTGGGTCAGCACGTTGATCTGCTCGGGTTTCCCCTTCTCGATCCATATTTGTTCAATAATACCCTTTCCATGTTCCCCAAGGGAGGAGCACATCGCGACATCTTCATCGGCGATTTCGGCGGCCCGCGCATAGGCCGCTGCCTCACGTTCGCTTGGCACCAGTGGCGCCAACACTGCGCGTAGGTCATCCAAAGCCCAGCGCAGGTTGACCGCCGTTGGCCGGGTTGCATAAAGCACCTTGTAGGCATTTTCCAGGCCCGCATCCGTCGCGTCTTCCCGAACCCCCAACGCCATGCCGTAGGCCGCCGTTGCACCAATCAGCGGCGCCCCGCGCACCAGCATATCGGCGATGGCACGGGCGGCATCATCCAGGGTGTCCATCTGGACGATGATGAATTCATGCGGCAGCCGGGTCTGGTCGATAATTTCAACCGTCCGCCGGTTGCCTGCGACCCAGATAGTGCGAAAAGGTGTGCCATCAACTTTCATGTGGTCAGCCTTTCAAGACCCGTCCGGCGACGGCGTCCAGTTTTTCGATCATTGCAGGATCGCGCGCTTCAGGGGCGGTAATAACGGCCATTTCCAGTGCGGTATGACACCCTTTGGCACAATTTTGCGAACGCTCCGCTAGTTTTGGAGCAACCTGGCGAACAAGCGAACGGCCCTTGTCGGCATTATCAAGCAAAACCTTGATGATGGCATCGACGCTGACATGATCATGGCCGGGATGCCAGCAATCAAAATCGGTGACCATGGCCACGGTGGCGTAACACATTTCGGCTTCCCGGGCGAGTTTCGCTTCGGGCATGTTGGTCATGCCGATAACGTCACATCCCCAGGACCGGTAGAGTTCCGATTCAGCCAGGGTCGAGAACTGCGGGCCTTCCATGGCCAGATAAGTGCCGCCGCGCTGATAGGGGATGCCTAAGTCCTTGATGGCGTCTTCAACGGCATCACCAAGCCGTCCGCAAACCGGATTGCCAAGCCCCACATGGGCGACCAGGCCGGTTCCGAAAAAGCTTTTCTCGCGGGCGAATGTGCGGTCGATAAACTGGTCAACAATAACAAAATGGCCCGGCGGCAGTTCCGCCTTCAAAGAACCGCAGGCGCTGAGGGACAGGATTTCGGTGACCCCGGCGCGTTTCAAAACATCGATATTGGCGCGGTAGTTCAGTTCTGACGGCGGAATTCGGTGGCCGCGCCCGTGGCGGGGCAGAAATACCATCTGCTGACCATCGAGTTCGCCAAACAACAACTCGTCGGATGCCTCACCAAATGGCGATGATACGCGTTCCCAGCGCGTCTTCACCAAACCATCGATCTCGTACACACCACTTCCACCGATAACCCCGATCACCGGGGCCGTTGCCGTTTCTGCCATCTAACCATCCATCCTTATAATGCCGAATCAGCGCTATTTTTTCAGGTTACGCAACAACCTTCAAGCCAGCTTCTCGCCGAAGAAATCCAATGTGTGGATCAACGCCCGGCGAGAGCTTTCGGCGTGGAAATCAGCCCGTTGATCACAAGTGAAGCCGTGACCGGCAGGATACGTATAAATGGGCACATCGGGATGCGCCAGCCTGACCCGTTCGACCCCTTCCATGGGAATAAGGGGGTCGTTTTCGCCAAAATGCAGCATCGTTGGCACGCCGGGTGTTTCGTCGACAAAATCCGGGATTTGCCGCCCGTAATAGCCGACGGCGGCACCGATCTTCAGGCGACACGCCGCCAACCAGGTCACCGAACCGCCCCAGCAATAGCCGACAACCCCGACCTTGCCATCGGGCCGCAGCGCCAAAGCCGCCGCCCAAATATCTTTCACAGGGTCATCCCAGCCCAGTTTTTCGATCAGGTCACGGCCTTCGGCAATGCCTTGTTCGGTATATTCAAGTTCGGTTCCCGGTGCCAGCCTGTCAAACATGGCCGGGGCAATGGCTGAATACCCGGCCCCGGCGAATCGGTCGCACACATCGCGGATGTGGGAATTGACCCCGAAAATTTCCTGAATGACAACCAGCCCCCCCTTCGAAGGGCCTTCGGGGTCGGCTCGATAAGCGGCCAGAAAGTGTCCGTCTTCGGCCTGCAATTCGATAAATTCTCCCATTTTTCTTTATTCCCTGTTTGTGATTATCTAGCGACTCCGCGATTAGGCAAGCCAAAGCATAAATTAGACGACCGCTGCAGACAAAGGCCTATATACTCTGCGACTCCTGAACATAACCTGAAATAACCGGCCCCCTATGTCCTTAACGCCTGAAAACACCCATCTCGCTCAATTGGCGGCCGTCTTCGAAGGCATTCCCCACTGTCGGCAACTGGGTTTGAAAATTATATCGCTCGCCCCGCGCCTTGCGACCATGCGACTGGACTACAGCGACCGCCTTGTGGGCAATCCGCAAACCGGGGTTTTCCATGGCGGAGTGATTTCCACGGTGATCGATACCGTTGCCGGACTGGCGGCTTCAGCCTCGGTACCGGCGAATTCTGCAGTGGCGACGCTGGACTTGCGCATCGATTACTTAAAACCGGCCCTGCCCGGCAAAGCCGTAACCGGAGAGGCCGAATGCTACCGGCTGACCAAGAGCGTGGCGTTCGTGCGCGCCCTGGCCCATCAGGGTGACAGGGATGATCCCGTCGCCCATTGCGTCGCCTCGTTCATGCTGAATTCCACCGGATTTTCCATCACAGAAGCCAAAAAAGCATGACCATGCTGGACAAGATCAATCAATACAAAGAACGCGGCGACTTTGCCGCCATCAGTTCACTCATTCCCTATGCCGAAATGATCGGCCTGGAGGCCGAGACACAGGACGAAACCATCACCACGATTTTGCGCAAACGAGATGAAAACATCGGCAATTACGTGATCGGCGCAATCCACGGGGGAGTCGTCGCCGGGTTGTTGGAACATGCCGCCATTTTACACCTGCTCTACGCCCTGGATGTAGCGGCCATGCCGCGCATCATCAATTTGTCGGTTGATTATTTGCGCCCCTGCCTGAACCGCGATACATTCGCCAAGGGATCGCTGGTCAAACAGGGGCGCCGTATCGCCAACGTGCGCGTCGAAGCCTGGCAAGACGACCCGGCCAAACCTTGCGCCGCCGCCCACGCCCATTTCTTGATTACCTGAGGTTTATTTTATGAAACAGCCGATCAAACACCTCCTGTTTGCAGTTTTTGCTTTTGGAATTTTCAGCCTGAACCCCGCCTTCGGACAGTACACCGGCCCTAAACCTGAAATTCTTGATTTGAAAGTCGGTACAGGTGACGTTGCCGTTCCCTTCACCAAAGTGACGGTCCATTACACCGGATGGCTGATGAATGGCACCCAATTTGATTCATCAAAGGATCGGAACAAACCCTTCGAATTTACTTTGGGATCCCGGCGTGTCATTCCCGGATGGGATATGGGAATTGTCGGCATGAAGGTCGGTGGCCTGCGGCAACTGATCATCCCGCCCGAACTGGCCTATGGCAAAAAAGGCGCCGGCGGCGTTATCCCGCCAAATGCCACCTTGAAATTCCAGGTTGAGCTCCTGGCCGTTTCGGAGCCCGCATTCAAGAATGTGACAAATGACGAGCTGAAAGACCTGCTGGCCCAAAACGTAACCATCGTCGACATTCGCACCGAACCGGAATGGCACGAAACCGGCATCATCGAAGGCAGTAAAACCATCGTGTCATTTCAAAGAGATGGTCGCATGAACCCCGGTTTCATGGCCGAATTCAAGAATGTCGTAGGGAAAAACGACCCGGTCATCCTGATTTGCCGAACCGGTAGCCGCACCTCTGTGCTGTCCAACGCCTTGGCCACGTCAGAAGGCTATACAAATATTTATAACGTCACCAAAGGAATCACGGACTGGATCAAAGAAGGGAACCCGGTCGTTAAACCGTAATTACGCCTTGGGCGGCGGCGGCATGCCGTCGAAGCTCTTGGTATTTTCATCGATGTGATCCCAAGATGCCGCTTCGGGCGTAAACAGCGACACCTTCGCTTGAAAATTGCCGGGATCATCAAAACCACCGACCCGCAGGACGACGGCTTTCGCATTACTGCTACTGGTGCCGTATATGGGACTGGCGCATTTCGGACAGAAATAGCGGGTCATGGCGTTGCCGCTTTCGGCCTTGTATTCATAGGCAGCCATTTCGCCGGTGACTGTGAAGCCTTCTGCTGGCACGACCAGGTTTGTCGCATGTCCGGTGCCGGTAAATTTTTTGCAGTTATTGCAATGGCAATGGGCACCGACAAAGGGCTCGCCCGTAAATTCATAACGCACGGCACCGCATTGGCAGCCGCCGGTGATGGTATCAGTCATCGAAAAACCCTCCCTGTTTGCTTACCTTAACTGCGGGCCACTATCCTTGAGCGCCGGTCGGTTTGCAAGAGAACCCGGGAACAATTGTACGTGATCAAGAATCAGACATTGAAGCGAAACAGCATCAAATCGCCGTCTTTGGTGATGTAGGTCTTGCCTTCCTGACGCATCTTGCCCGCATCCTTGGCACCTTGTTCACCGTTGCACGCAATGAAATCGTCATAGGCGATGGTTTCAGCACGGATAAAGCCTTTTTCGAAATCGGTGTGGATAACACCGGCAGCCTGCGGCGCCGTAGAGCCTTTGCGCACGGTCCATGCGCGGGCTTCCTTGGGACCAACGGTAAAGAAGGTGATCAGGTTCAACAACTCGTAACCGGCGCGGATGATGCGGGCCAAACCTGTTTCTTCCAGCCCCAGGGTTTCGAGAAATTCACGCTTGTCAGCTTCCTCTTCCAGGCTCGATATTTCTTCTTCGATGCGGGCAGAAATCACGACACTGACCGCGCCCTGGGCAGCGGCCATATCGGCAACCCTGGCCGATACCGCGTTGCCTTCAGCCGCCGAATCTTCTTCGACGTTACAAACGTACAAAACCGGCTTTGCGCTCAGCATTTGCAGCATGTCGAAAGCCTTGCGGTCATCATCCTGAATTTCCATGGCGCGGGCCGGACGTC
>Ga0316204_10012016_pt1 | contig 10683 bp, 10 predicted proteins | sample 6monrhotite_MG_2_FD_205661 | JGI IMG/M metagenome (GOLD analysis project Ga0316204, IMG submission 205661) | Microbial mat bacterial communities from mineral coupon in-situ incubated in ocean water Damariscotta River, Maine, United States -... | ecosystem: Environmental > Aquatic > Marine >... | reverse complement strand
AAACATCTTGAATATTTAGATCAATTATTAGAGCAGTCAAAAATTCCGGTCATTATTAATGATGTATCTGCATTGACTTTAAATGAGCCTAAAGCATCATTTAAATGGAATACTAAATTATTACAAAAAATTGCAGATATAACCGGGAGAAATAATTGGGATGAAAATCTTTTAACCAGATTATCTGATAAGCATAAAATTTCATTAACAAATAATAATCAGAACAAATTAGCAAAAAATGTTTGGGTTTTGGGAGCTTCATTAGGTGGCCCTGATGCGCTTAAACGCTTTTTATCCGAAGTTCCTAAAGATTTACCAGTCGCTTTTATTGTTGCGCAACATTTAGGTGAAAATTTTGTTTCATTACTTGCTGAGCAGTTAGATCGTTATACTGAATTTAGCGTTATTGTGCCTAATGTAGGACATGTTGTTCGGCACCATGAAGTACTCGTTACTCCAACAGATAAACGTTTGATTATTAATCCTATTGGTGCGGTTGAATATGCAAACATTACAAATATAACAAATTATAAGCCATCAATAAATGATGCAATTAGTGACGTAGCATCACGATATAAAAGTACTGCTGGTGCAATTATATTTAGTGGTATGTGTGATGATGGCGTTGAAGGCTGCGAAGATTTAGTTTCAAAAGGTGGTCAGGTTTGGTTACAAAGCTCTGAAAGTTGTGTGATAAGTGCAATGTCAGAGAGTGTGGCAAAAAAAGTTCCTGTTGATTTTAGTGGAACACCTGAAATGTTAGCAAAGCAACTTGTGTCTTTATATAAAAACACACACTGAGGTAATAATTATGGCAGACACAAAAGAAATAATAGCTGCGGGTCAAACGAGAGGAGTTATCCATTGTTTAACAATTCCTTTGAATAATGAAACTGCTATATTACCTAACTCAGCAATTGCTGAAGTTATAAGCTTTAAAGAACCAGCACCCGTTGACGATGCACCAGAATGGTTTCTTGGCTATGTTGACTGGCGTGAAAAAAGAGTTCCATTGATTTCGTTTGAATCAGTAAGTGGTAAAGAACTAGCCGCCGCAAAAAAAAATAGTCGAATATGTGTTTTAAATACACTTAACGGCAGCACTCAGATCCCTTATGTTGGTATTTTATCTCAGGGTATTCCTAGTCTTGCAATTGTGCAGGAACAAGGCATGGAAGATAAAGAAAGTTCAGATGAAAGCAGGCCGGCAGTTGGTGCTTATGTAGAGGTAGGCGGAGTAAATGCTCTAATCCCAAATATTGATGAGATTGAGCAACGTTTGATTCGTTTAAATTTGCTGTAATTTTATTCGAGTAAATCACCCCAAAGCAATTGAATAGCAGTAATAGCTGAAACTGCAGCGGTTTCTGTACGTAAAATACGTGAACCAAACTTTACGGAATAAAAGTTTTCTTTTTCATCGAGTTCTAAAATTTCTTTCGAGCTTAATCCACCCTCTGGTCCTATCACCAGATTAATACAATCACTTTCTGGTTTTATTTTCTTTAATGATATTGTTGCTAAAGGATCAAAGACAAGACATATTTTATTAATTGATTCAGCCCATTTTGTTAAAGTCGTTGCAGTATTAATAACAGGTAATACACTTCTACCGCTTTGTTCGCAGGCACTAATAATAATTCCTTGCCAATGCTGTATGCGTTTTTGCATTCTTTTTTCATTAAGGTTGACGATGCAATGTTCTGTAAATAAAGGTGTGATTTCTGTTACCCCAAGCTCTACTGCTTTTTGAATTGCAAAATCCATGCGTTCACCTTTAGATATTCCTAATCCAAGATGTATCATCAAGTTTGATTCTGTTTTGTTATAAATTGATGATTCAATTTTTATGAAAGCATTTTTTTTATTGACTTGTTGTAGAGTGGCATTATATTCATGGCCTGCGCCATCAAAGATAATAAGTTTTGAGTTATCTTTCATACGCAAGACTTTAACAGTATGTTGAAAAGCATGATCAGTTAGTTCAAGTGGCAGGTGGCTGTTTAGATTTAATGGAAGATATATTCTTGGTATACGCATGAGTTAAAGATTATCTGATTTATAAGGCAAAAACAAAAATGGCGACATTTTGTCGCCTTTTTATCAGAGGGAGGGATTTTATATTTTATTCCAGTTTTTAATAATATAAGCCAGGGCGAGCAAACTAACGCCTATTGCCAACCACGTTTGGTTATCATCATTAAAATAGTAGCCATTTTTGGCGATTTTAAAACTGAACAAATTATAGGTTGTTAAAAGTACGCCCGTTAAAAAAGCAATTATTTGTGCAAGTTTAAGAGCTAAAGTTTGAATCTCATTTTTATTCATAATATCCCCTTTTATCATTATTTAAAATTATGAATACATGATAGTACTTTTGTTGTTAAATATAAGTGAAAATCATCACGAAATAACTTATAAGCCTAAATTATTCCATATTGCTAATGTTGGTTTTGTCATGTTCATTGTATAAAAATGCAGTCCAGGCGCACCTGCTTCTAACAACTGGTGACACATTTCACTAATAACTTCTTCACCAAACGCTTTGATGGAATCTTTGTCATCACCATAACTTTCAAGACGTTTCCGAATCCAGCGTGGGATTTCAGCACCACACATGTCTGAGAAACGGGCAAGTTGAATGTAATTTGTAATTGGCATAATGCCTGGAACGATAGGGGCTGTTATACCTAAATCTTCACAGTCATCAACAAAACGAAAGTAAGCATCAGGGTTAAAAAAGTACTGGGTGATTGCACTACTTGCACCGGCATTTATTTTTCGTTTGAAATTATTTAAGTCATCTTCGGCAGAAGTTGATTGAGGATGAAACTCTGGATAAGCGGCAACTTCAATATGAAAGTGATCATTGGTTTCTGCACGAATAAATTCCACTAATTCATTTGCATAACGAAATTCACCAATGTCTTGTGTTCCTGAAGGCATATCGCCACGTAACGCAACAATGCGATTAATATCTTGATTTATGTACCCATTCAAAATTTCACGGATATTTTCTTTTGTTGAGCCCACGCATGATAAATGAGGTGCAGCATCGAAACCGGCTTCTTTAATTGAGGTAACAGTATCAATAGTGCCTTGCTGAGTACTACCACCAGCACCAAAGGTAACAGAGAAATATTTTGGGTTTAATTCACCCAGTATGTCTCTCACTTTAATAAGTTTTTCCGTGCCTTCGGGTGTTTTCGGAGGGAAAAACTCAAAGCTAAATTGTTGTGGGTATTGTTGTTGGCTTTCCATATTGATTACCAATGCTAAATTAATAAATAACTATAAAACCGAATCGTTAAAAATATAACGATTGCAGCTTTATAGTTAACAACAGCTTATTGTTTAATAACGATAATGGTTCGGTTTGAATGGACCTTCAACCGGCACACTAATGTAATCAGCTTGCTCTTTAGTTAACGTACTTAGATATGCACCAACTTTTTCTAAATGCAAACGTGCAACTTTTTCATCAAGAAATTTAGGAAGAATATAAACTTCATTCTTATAGTCTTTTGAATTTTTATAGAATTCAATTTGCGCCATAACCTGATTAGTGAATGAAGCTGACATTACAAAACTTGGATGTCCTGTTGCACAACCTAAGTTAACTAAGCGACCTTTCGCTAATATGATAATCTTCTTACCATCTGGGAAGATAACGTGATCAACTTGTGGTTTAATTTCAGACCACTCGTATTTTTCTAAAGATGCAATATTAATTTCTGAATCGAAGTGACCAATGTTAGAAACGATAGCTTCGTTTTTCATTTTAACCATGTGATCATGGTCGATAACATTCATGTTGCCAGTTGTTGTAACAAAGATATCACCTTGTGAACAAGCTTCGTTCATATCAACAACACGGTAGCCTTCCATTGCAGCTTGAAGTGCACAGATAGGATCAATTTCAGTAACCCAAACAGTTGCGCCCATGCCTTTAAATGCTTGTGCACAACCTTTACCAACATCACCGTAACCTAAAACAACAGCAATTTTACCGGCAATCATCACGTCAGTGGCACGTTTGATTGAATCGATTAAAGATTCACGACAGCCGTATAAGTTATCGAATTTAGATTTAGTCGCAGAGTCATTTACGTTCATTGCAGGGAAAAGCAGTTCGCCTTTTTCCTGCATTTCGTATAAACGATGAACACCTGTTGTTGTTTCTTCCGTTACACCTTTAACACTGGCTGCAGTATCTTGCCAAAGTGTAGAACCATCTTTAATGGTACGACGTAATACATCAAGAACAGCTTTGTATTCTTCGTTATCGTCATCTTTTGTTGCTGGGATAGCGCCTGCTTTTTCAAACTCAACACCTTTGTGTACGAGTAAAGTTGCATCACCACCATCATCTAAAATCATGTTAGGTAATGTGCCATCAGGCCAGATTAATGCTTGCTCAGTACACCACCAATATTCTTCAATGGTTTCACCTTTCCAGGCAAAAACAGGAATATTTTGATCAGCAATTGCAGCAGCAGCATGATCTTGAGTTGAGAAAATATTACAAGACACCCAACGTACTTCAGCGCCTAAAGCAATCAATGTCTCGATAAGTACAGCTGTTTGGATAGTCATGTGGATACTGCCCATAATGCGACAGCCAGCGAGAGGTTGTTCTTTGCCAAACTCTTCGCGAAGTGCCATTAGACCTGGCATTTCAGTTTCAGCAATTTTAATTTCTTTGTGACCCCATTCAGCAAGTGAAATATCGGCAACTTTGTAATCGGTAAAATCGGCATTCATGCGTCATTCTCCTATAAGTAGTTAATAAGGAATGAGCGCCGTTTATCCAATTTAATGGATCTGCCTTTTCCAAGCCTGACGGATTTAACCGCTGCAGCGCCCCTCAAAAAAAACAGTTAGTTCTTAAATCTCGGTGTGTATTGTAGTCGTAGTAAAAAATAAATCCACCGCAAGGCTGCGAAGAACGCAAATAATTTGTAAATTATATTCGGTGTTCTTCGCATTCTATTACAATGTGCGTCTAAATATTAAACACCGGCGGCATCACGTAAGGCGTCTGCTTTATCAGTTTTTTCCCAGCTAACATCTAAATCATCACGGCCAAAGTGACCATAAGCCGCTGTTGGAGCATAAATAGGACGTAATAGATCAAGCATTTTAACTAAACCACCAGCACGTAGATCAAAATGTTCTCGTACTAATTCAACAATTCGTGAGTCATCTACTTTACCTGTACCAAATGTTTCAACACTAATAGAGGTAGGTTCAGAAACACCGATAGCATAGGAAATTTGAATTTCACAACGATCTGCGAGTCCTGCTGCAACAATATTTTTTGCAACATAACGGCCGGCATAAGCCGCAGAACGATCCACTTTTGATGGATCTTTTCCAGAGAAAGCCCCACCGCCGTGACGCGCCATACCGCCGTAAGTATCAACAATAATTTTACGACCGGTTAAACCGCAATCGCCAACTGGACCACCAATAACAAAACGTCCCGTTGGGTTTATGAAATATTTAGTATCTTTGTTTAACCATTCAGCAGGCAGGACTGGTTTAATAATTTCATCCATTACCGCTTCAATTAGGGCATTTTGTTCAATATCTGCACTGTGTTGGGTAGACAAAACAACAGCATCAATACCAACCGGTTTATTATCTTCATATCGGAATGTAACCTGACTTTTTGCATCAGGACGTAACCAGGGTAGTGTTCCATTTTTACGAACTTCCGCCTGGCGTTTAACTAATCTGTGAGCAAATGTAATTGGAGCTGGCATTAAAACATCGGTTTCATTACTGGCGTAACCAAACATCAAACCTTGATCGCCTGCACCTTGTTCGTGCGACTCATCTTCATCAACGCCCATGGCGATATCAGCAGATTGTTTATCAATTGCGGTAATAATGGCGCAAGATTCATAATCAAAGCCCATTTCTGAACTGTTATAACCAATTTCTTTAATACGGTTACGTACCACGCTATTCATATCAACCCAGGCAGAGGTGGTGATTTCGCCGGATAAAACGACCATGCCAGTATTAACCATGGTTTCACAGGCAACCCGTGCTTTAGGATCCTGCTCTAAAATAGCATCTAAAATTGAATCCGAAATTTGATCAGCAACTTTATCTGGATGACCTTCTGATACTGATTCTGATGTAAATAAGTGCTCACTCATGTGTTATTTCCTTCATAAAAAAACCCGCTTTAGCAAAAGACTAAAGCGGGTTTTGGAATTTGGATCGGTATTCCGCTTTAGCCGTATTTATTAAGCGCCCGCAATCTGAATTCAAATCGGCGCTGTAACTGCGGTTATTATAGCTATTGTTTGGCTTATGTCAAAGTCACTGCTTTTAATATGAATTTTAGGTATGCTAAAGGGCTTGTTTACACATAAATAGAGGGGTTTTCTCATGGTCAGTTTAGAAACACCAGTATGCGAATTTGATAAAGCAGCAATCGATTTTTCATTGCCAGGTGTAGACGGTAAAGATTGCTCATTAGCCGATTGTGCGGGTGAAAAAGGATTGTTGGTGATGTTCATTTGCAATCATTGCCCTTACGTAAAAGCCATTATGAAAAGATTAGTGCGTGACACGAAAGAATTAAAAGTGCGTGGAATAAATACGGTTGCGATTATGTCGAATGATCCCACCGAATATGCGGAAGATTCATTTGAAAATATGCAAAAAATTGCCAAAGAGTTTGATTTTTCTTTTCCTTATCTAATAGATGAGTCTCAAGATGTCGCTAAAGCCTATGGTGCCGTTTGTACCCCTGATTTTTTTGGTTACAACGCAGATTTAAAACTGCAATATCGTGGCCGCTTTGATGCGAGCCGCAAGGAAACAGCGGCTGAGGATGTTCGACGTGATTTATTAGAGTCGATGTCTGAAGTGGCGGAAACAGGAAAAGGGCCTGCAGAGCAGATTCCGAGTATGGGGTGTTCCATTAAGTGGAAAGTGTAAATGAAAATAGTTAGTCCAAAAGTTAAATTACCTGATTTTGGGCTTCAAACGCACATAAATTCAGCTTATCTACCCTGCTTAAAGTCTTATTAGAATGTTGATTTGGCTTGCCCGCAGGGGGTAAAAAATGGGAGAATTGCCGGCTCCATTTTCCTCTGTTTGGGGTTGCCTCGAAATAGGGGCGTTAGCCGCTATTTAAAGAGGTGTGGGTGAAGATTATCGCGGTATTTATATCAGCTTCAATCTCGTAATTTGGAACCAAATTTAATGTGGTTGCCAGTGTTTTTTAAGGTGAGCACAAGGTCATTTATTGTATTTAAAACAAGTACATAGAGGCCAAAAAGATTTTTAATTTTAAAATATAACGTTATGGAGAGAGCTATGTCATCTCGCAAAGATCTTGCTAATGCAATTCGTGCTTTAAGTATGGATGCAGTTCAAAAAGCCAATTCAGGTCATCCGGGTGCCCCTATGGGTATGGCGGATATCGCTGAAGTATTGTGGAACAACAATATGAACCACAATCCAGCAAACCCAGACTGGACCAACCGTGACCGTTTCATTCTTTCGAATGGCCATGGTTCTATGCTTATATACTCATTGTTACATTTGACCGGTTACGACCTTTCAATTGATGACTTGAAAAATTTCCGCCAGTTACATTCAAGAACTCCAGGTCACCCTGAATATGGCTATGCGCCAGGCGTTGAAACTACAACAGGTCCATTAGGCCAGGGTATTACAAATGGCGTGGGTATGGCGATTGCTGAAAAAGCAATGGCGGGTCAGTTCAACCAGAAAAATCACAACATCGTTGACCACAACACTTATGTATTCTTAGGTGATGGTTGTTTGATGGAAGGTATTTCTCACGAAGCTTGTTCACTTGCCGGTACCTTAGGTTTAGGTAAGTTGATTGCATTCTGGGATGACAACGGTATTTCTATCGATGGCCACGTTGAAGGCTGGTTTACTGATGATACGCCTAAACGTTTCGAATCTTATGGCTGGCACGTTATTGCTGATGTTGATGGACATGATCCTGAAGCATTACAAAAAGCAATTGATATGGCTAAAGCCATGACTGATAAACCAACGATGATTTGTTGTAAAACAACGATTGGTTTTGGTTCACCAAACAAAGCGGGTTCACATGCATGTCACGGTGCGCCATTAGGTGAAGAAGAAATCAATTTAACTAAAGCAGCTTTGGGTTGGGATCACGCTGCATTTGAAGTTCCTGCCGATGTTTATCACGGTTGGGATTGCAAAGAGAGTGGCGCTAAAGCAGAAGCTGAGTGGAATGAAAAGTTTGCAGCTTACAAAGCGGCATTCCCGGAATTAGCAGCAGAATACGAACGTCGTATGGCGGGTGATTTACCTGCTGATTGGGCAGCTAAGTCTGCTGAATACATCGCGTCTGTTAATGCTGATGCGAAAAGTCCAGCTACACGTCAGGCATCATTAGCGTCTATCGAAGCTTACTCACCAATGTTACCTGAAATGTTTGGTGGTTCTGCTGATTTGGGTTGTTCTAACCTGACTGAATGGTCTGGTTATAAGCCAATGATCAACAATGAAGATGCTAACTATATTAACTATGGTGTTCGTGAATTTGCTATGTCAGCAATTATGAACGGTATTGCGTTACACGGTGGTTTAATTCCATTTGGTGCGACATTCTTAATGTTCTCTGAATATGCACGTAATGCTTTACGTATGGCTGCATTAATGAAAATTCGTAGTATCTTCGTATACACTCATGACTCTATCGGTCTGGGTGAAGATGGTCCTACACATCAACCTATCGAACAAATTCCTACGCTTCGTATGATTCCTAACATGGCCGTATGGCGTCCATGTGATGCGGTTGAATCTGCAGTATGTTGGCAGCAAGCCGCTGAGCGTAAAGCAGGTCCTTCTACTTTGATCTTCTCTCGTCAGGGTTTAGCACATCAAACTCGTACTGATGCACAGATTGCTGATATCGCGAAGGGTGCTTACATCTTAAAAGATTGTGACGGTACTCCAGATGCAGTCATCATTGCGACAGGTTCTGAAGTTGAACTTGCAATGGGTGCAGCAGAAGCAATGTCTGGTAAAAACATTCGTGTTGTTTCAATGCCTTCAGTGAATGTATTTGAAGAGCAAGATGATGATTACCAAACTGCAGTATTAGGCCTGGGGATAGCGACAGTAGCTGTTGAGGCTGCCGTTACAGCTGCTTGGTACAAATATGCTGATGTTGTTGTGGGTATAGACCACTTCGGTGAGTCTGCTCCAGCTGACCAACTCTTTAAAGAATTTGGTTTCACTGTTGAAAACGTAGTGGGTGCTGTTGAATCAGTAATGTAATTTAATAGGTCGGTGTTTATATATAAACACCGACCTATTTATATAAATTTAAGCTTTAGTATTAAATTAAAAAATTTTTAACTTTTAAGGGGAAGTAACAATGACAATTAAAGTCGGTATTAACGGTTTTGGCCGTATTGGTCGCATGGTATTCCGTGCTGTATATAATGAATTTAAAGACATCGAAATCGTTGGTATCAATGATTTATTAGATGCTGACTACTTAGCATACATGCTTAAGTATGATTCAGTTCACGGCCGTTTCGGTGGTGAAGTTTCATATAAAGAAGGCGCAATGATTGTTGACGGTAAAGAAATCCGTTTAACAGCAGAACGTGATCCTTCAGACCTTAAATGGGGCGACGTAAAAGCAGACATCGTTATCGATTGTACTGGTTTCTTCTTAACTGAAGAAAGCTGTCAGAAGCACATCGATGCAGGCGCGGGTAAAGTTGTTCAATCTGCTCCTTCTAAAGATGGCACTCCAATGTTCGTATATGGTGTTAACCACGACGAATATGCTGGTCAAAAAATCGTTTCAGCAGCGTCTTGTACTACTAACTGTTTAGCACCTATTGCTAAAGTTATTAATGACAAGTGGGGCATCAAACGTGGTCTTATGACTACAGTTCATGCTGCAACTGCAACTCAAAAAACTGTAGATGGTCCTTCAATGAAAGACTGGCGCGGTGGTCGTGGTATCTTAGAAAACATCATCCCATCTTCAACTGGTGCTGCTAAAGCAGTAGGCGTTGTACTGCCAGAACTGAATGGCAAATTAACGGGTATGGCTTTCCGCGTACCAACTTCAGACGTTTCTGTTGTTGATTTAACTGTAGAGTTAGATAAAGAAGCTTCATACGAAGACATTTGTGCTGCAATGAAAGCAGCTTCAGAATCTGGTCCTATGAGTCGTACTCTTGGTTACACAGACGAAAAAGTTGTTTCTACTGACTTCCGTGGTGTTGGTTTCTCTTCAATCTTTGATTCAGAAGCAGGTATCGCATTAGACGGCACATTCGTTAAGTTAGTATCTTGGTACGATAACGAATATGGTTATACATGTAACATGATGCGTTTCGTAGAGCACGTAGCAGCTAACTAAAATAAGCGGATCTTTTGTCCTCTGGAGGCGTTGCGGTCTAAATTTAAAATGCTCACGTACTTATTGTACGCTCCGCTTTTAAATTCAAACCGCGCCTACCCAGTGAACAAAATCTCTCGTTTATTTCCACTTAGTTAGTTTGAGTGGAAAAACATTTTGGAATGAAGCTCAATCAATAATGGTTGAGCTTTAATTCAAGCTTAATAGTAATAATAGTTTTAAAGATATTTAACGCACCGATATTATTTTAGTGTCTCTGCGTT
>Ga0316204_10012014_pt1 | contig 10684 bp, 7 predicted proteins | sample 6monrhotite_MG_2_FD_205661 | JGI IMG/M metagenome (GOLD analysis project Ga0316204, IMG submission 205661) | Microbial mat bacterial communities from mineral coupon in-situ incubated in ocean water Damariscotta River, Maine, United States -... | ecosystem: Environmental > Aquatic > Marine >... | reverse complement strand
CCTGAACTCGTTTCAGGATCTATTGCTTGAGATACTGAAACAAGTTCAGGATGACGATAAAAGTAACGATATTTCAATCTTCCTAAATAAATTATTTAGCCAGATTAATAGTAAAATAGTAAAATAGGAAAAAAGTATGCCAGCAACACTAATGAATGATCGAGATCTTGAATTTATGCTGTACGAACTGTTTAACAGTGAAGCCTTAATTAATCGAGCACGATATCAAGATCACGACCGTCATACTTTTAATGAAGTGATTAATACCGCAAAAGCAATTGCAGAAAAACACTTTCTTCCTATAAGACAAAAATTAGACACTCATCAACCTACCTTTGACGGTAAAAAAGTGCATTTAATACCAGAGCTTAAACCAGCCATTGACGCTTTAAATGCATCAGGGTTAGGCTCTGCAACCGCAGATTATGAACTTGATGGTATGCAGCTGCCCCCAATTATTGCTAGCGCAGCCAATGCTTATCTTACCGTCGCTGGCGGTGTTGGTTTAGGTTACAACATGCTCACCAGTGCTAATGCCAATTTATTGCAAGCACACGCAAGCCAAGCACTAATTGATAAATGGGTAAAACCCATGCGAGCAGGGCGTTTTATGGGCACCATGGCGATGACCGAACCAGGTAGTGGCTCAGGCTTGGGTGATTTAACGACCAAAGCTATTCCACAAGACGATGGTACTTATCGCGTATCTGGCAATAAAATTTTTATTTCAGGTGGCGATCACAACCTTAGTGAAAACATCGTGCATTTAGTACTTGCTCGTATTCAAGGTGCACCAAAAGGCGTAAAAGGTATTTCGTTATTTGTAGTACCTAAATTTTTAGTGAATGACGATGGTTCAATTGGCGAAGATAATGAAGTAGCACTTGCTGGTTTATTTCACAAAATGGGCGGCCGCGCCCAAACATCTACCGCGCTGAGTTTTGGTGAAAAAAATGGCTCTATTGGTTATTTAGTGGGTGAAGAACATCAAGGGCTTAAATATATGTTCCACATGATGAATGAAGCACGAATTATGGTAGGGACAAGTGGCGCAGTATTGGCAACCGCGGGCTATCAATATTCACTCGATTATGCAAAAAATCGTCCACAGGGTCGTTTGCCATCTTGTAAAGATCCGCTATCGCCGATGGTTAATATTATTGAACATGCCGATGTACGCAGAATGTTATTAGCGCAAAAATCTTATGCCGAAGGCGCACTTGCGCTTGTATTATACGGAACGCAATTAAGTGATGATGAAAAAACCGCACCAAGTGAAACAGATCGAGTTTATGCTCATACTTTACTTGATTTTTTAACGCCAATTATTAAAACATGGCCGTCAGAATATGGTGCAAAAGCCAATGATTTAGCCATTCAAGTATTGGGAGGTCATGGTTATATTAATGAACATCCGGTAGAGCTTTTTTATCGCGATAATCGCTTAAACACAATTCATGAAGGTACTACAGGTATTCAATCACTCGATTTACTAACACGTAAAGTGCCGATGAAAAAAATGGCGGGGTATATTGCTACGTTAGCTGAAATTGAAAAAACCATTTTAGCCATAACAAACGATCAAACATTAGCTAGCTTAACTGGTTATGCAAACGACTTAACCGATGCTATTAATGCATTAAAAACCACAACGAACACATTATTAAGTGCGATGGCGAGTAAAAATATTGATTTAGTGTTATCAAATTCAGTTAAATATCTTGAAGTGTTTGGCCACATCATTATTGCTTGGTTATGGTTAAAACAAGGCATAGTAGCGAGTAAAGCACTAGCAAAACCACTGCACGAAAGTGACGAAAACTTTTATCATGGCAAGCTTCAAGCTTTAAACTATTTTTATCAACTTGAATTACCACAAATACATTTATGGTGTAAAACGCTGCAAAATTTCGACAGCACCAGTTATGATATGAAACCTGAGTGGTTTTAATTAAAATGTAAATGCATGAATATTATGTAAAAAATCGACATTCATTCTAGGTTGTAAATCATCATGATTGACGAACCTAGAATCAAACTAAAATTATAAGTTCCATTTTCTAGCCGAAAAATGACAATAATACCCATTTAATTGATCGAGTTTAGGGCTGTGGTTAGATAAGCTTTATTTATACCGAAGTCTTTTATAAAAGGGGCTGGTTCTATTTTCTACGTAAATTACTCAACTGATTATTTAAATTAAAAATAATAGTTATTTTTTAGAAAAATTCTTAATAATTTGAAACAATATCAGAGTCCAACTCTGTAATAAACTTAAAGACGATGTGGTATTGTAGTTATCGCTATCATAATTTTATTTGTATTAACTAACACCAAATTAAATGAGATAATATGTAAAGAATTAAGTTGAACATTTCAAACACCCAAAAACAATCTTTTTGAATAAGGCAGGAAATAGATTTGTCATTAAAATGCTATAAAAATTTTATTAACGGTGCCTACTTGGCAAATGAAAGCGGCGAAACCTTTGATGTAAAAAACCCAGCAACTGGCGAAGTTATCTATAAAGTAGAAGTAGCCGATGATAAAATCAAAGCTCAAGCAATAATCAGTGCAACAAGTGGTTTTAAAGTATGGTCTGCTATGAGTTCAACCGAACGAAGCCGAATATTACTTAAAGCTGTTAATTTATTACGCGATCAGAACGATGACTTGGCAAAAGTTGAAGTGCTCGATACAGGAAAGCCATGGCAAGAAGCTTCGGTGGTTGACGTGTCTTCAGGTGCTGATTCTATTGAGTTTTTTGCTGGACTTGCACCTGGGATTGAAGGGAATCAACAACCCGTAGATGGCGATTTTTATTATACTCGTCGCGAACCCTTGGGTATTTGTGCTGGTATTGGTGCTTGGAATTATCCTATACAAATAGCCTGTTGGAAAGCCGCACCCGCATTAGCTTGCGGTAATTCGATGATTTTCAAACCATCAGAAGAAACGCCTTTAGGGGCATTAAAGTTAGCAGAAATTTTCACACAAGCAGGCATTCCTGACGGTGTTTTTAACGTTATTCAAGGTGCTGGTGACGTCGGCGCCTGGTTATCACATCATCCAAAAATAGCAAAAGTGTCTTTTACTGGCGAAGTTGGCACTGGTAAAAAAGTAATGTCTGGTGCCGCAACATCGCTTAAAGACATAACCATGGAGCTTGGCGGCAAATCACCTTTGATCATTTTTAACGATGCCGATATCGATAATGCCGTATCTGCAGCGATGTTAGGAAATTTTTATACCCAGGGTGAAGTATGTACAAACTGCACTCGTGTTTTTGTACAAGCGTCGGTATACCCTATTTTTATTGATAAACTACTCCAACGTACCCGTGCAAATATAATTGTTGGTGATCCTATGGATCCTAACACTAATTTTGGCGCATTAATTTCATCGAATCATTTCAAGCAAGTACTCACCTATATTGAAACTGGTGTCCGAGAAGGAGCAACCCTACTTCATGGTGGCAAGGCACTACAACCAAAAAACTCGCCTAATGGTTATTTTATCGGTCCGACTATTTTTACTGATTGTGAGGATCACATGACCATCTGTCGTGAAGAAATATTTGGCCCTGTAATGAGCGTACTTACTTTTATTGATGAAGATGAAGTGATCAAGCGAGCCAATGCCACTGAGTATGGCTTAGCGGCAGGTGTATTTACTCAAGATATTACCAGAGCTCACCGAGTTATACATCAAATAGAAGCCGGAATCTGTTGGATCAACAGTTTTGGGGCATCACCTGCACAAATGCCTGTTGGTGGTTATAAACAATCAGGTATTGGTCGTGAAAATGGATTGGCAACTTTGAACCATTACACTCAGTTAAAAGCCATTTATGTTGGTTTGCAACCTTTAGATAGCCCGTTTTAACCAATAACGTTGTACTTAATATAAACCCAAGGTAAAAATCCTTATGAGCTAGGCTCTTTTAGGTTGGACTTTAGCCCATTAATATTAACAGCATAAATACAGACTTATAAAACCTTAGAAATCAACACATAATAAAAGTTACAAGAGATATCTATTTAATATGAAAAGTGAAAATTTTGATTACATCATTGTTGGTGCTGGTTCAGCTGGTTGTGTTTTAGCCAATCGCTTGAGCGAAGATGGTAAAAGCCAGGTTTTATTGCTTGAGACAGGCGGCACAGATAAAAGTATTTTTATTCAAATGCCAACTGCTCTGTCTATCCCAATGAATACTAAAAAATATGCTTGGCAATTTGAAACGCAACCCGAACCTTATCTTAACAATCGCCTCATGCATTGCCCTCGCGGTAAGGTGTTAGGCGGCTCATCTTCTATTAATGGTATGGTGTATGTGCGGGGACATGCTAAAGATTTTGACGAATGGCAACAGCATGGCGCTGAAAATTGGGACTACGCACATTGTTTACCATACTTTAAAAAAGCAGAAACGTGGGCATTTAACAGTGATGAATACCGAGGAAATAGCGGCCCACTGGGTGTTAATAACGGTAATCAGATGAAAAACCCACTGTATCGTACCTTTATAGAAGCAGGTGTTGAAGCGGGTTACTTATCCATTAAAGATTATAACGGTGCACAGCAAGAAGGTTTTGGACCAATGCATATGACGATAAAAAATGGTGTGCGTTGTTCTTCGTCGAACGCATATCTTCGTCCAGCAATGAGTCGAGCTAATTTAACGGTTGTCACCCACGCATTAGTTCACAAAGTACTACTAGTCGATAAAAAAGCGGTCGGTGTGCGTTACGAACGTAAAGGCAATATAGTTGATGTAAAAGTTAATAAAGAAGTTATTTTGTCTGCTGGTTCTATTGGCTCACCACAGTTATTACAGTTGTCTGGTATTGGTCCTAAAGCGATCTTAGAAGCTGCTGGTATAACAGTAAACCATGATTTACCGGGGGTTGGTGAAAACTTACAAGATCATCTGGAGTTTTATTTTCAATTTAAATGTAAAAAGCCTATTTCGCTTAACGGACAATTAGGTTTATGGAATAAGTTCTTAATTGGTACACGCTGGCTATTAACGAAAAAAGGCTTAGGTGCTACAAATCATTTTGAATCTTGCGGTTTTATTCGTTCAAAAGCTGATATTGAATGGCCAGATTTACAATATCACTTTTTGCCAGCGGCAATGCGTTATGACGGTAAAGAAGCTTTTGATGGTCATGGATTTCAGCTACATATCGGGCACAACAAGCCAAAAAGTCGTGGCACAGTTAAGGTAAAATCAGCTGATCCCAAAGCGCATCCTAATATTTTATTTAATTATCTTGAACACCAAGAAGACCGTGAAGCTTTTCGTGCTTGTGTTCGCTTAACAAGAGAAATAATTCATCAGCAAGCATTTGATGAGTATCGTGGTGACGAAATACAACCTGGCATTCATATTCAAACAGATAAAGAAATTGATAGCTTTGTCCGTGAATTTGTTGAAAGTGCTTATCATCCATCGTGTTCTTGTAAAATGGGCAGTGATGATTTAGCCGTTGTTGACTCCGACACTAAGGTACACGGCATTAAAGGACTACGCGTTGTTGATTCTTCAATATTTCCAACCATTCCTAATGGTAATCTAAATGCTCCTACCATTATGGTCGCAGAGCGTGCCTCAGACTTAATACGTGGGCAAGAAATGTTAAAACCATCTATCGCCACTGTGTATGTTTCAAATGATGCACCAATAAGGCAACGTACAAATAAGCCCAATCGAGTGGTAGATGAAGCCTATTAAATTTTCTTTTTTTGTTGAATTTTAGCTTGTAGGCTTAAGTGCATAATCACAAAAAATAACGTTGAAGAGATCTAAATAATGGTTTTAATCTAAACCATAAAAAGGTAAAGCATCACTATGTTTTTTAAAACTATTATTAAGCAATACATATGACTATTTGGCTTTCAGCAGGTATGTTATTCACTTTTTCAGCTATTGCTTTTATATTGTATCGATGGGGAAATATTCGCTGTATCGGTGTAACACCAGTTAAAACATTTACCTTTATTGCCATTTTATTTACTTCGGGTCTCGATGCTGGCTTGATCATGTTTCCATTAACAGAGTTTTCTATATACGCAAATATATCGAAGCACCCAGAATATTCATTTACCAATCCTTTGTCGATTGAATTTGGTTTTTGGGCTTTTCTTATTTGGGGAATTTATTTCTTAACCTGTTTTTATTTCTGTGTTATTGAACCTAAAGTAAAATTTTTTGAATTACCTCTAATCAAACTAATTAACAATGTGATTATCATCGGCACTTGTGCATTCACTGCCTATTTGTTGCTCATCAATTTACCTTGGTACATGCCCGAAGTTGGTGATGGTAAATCTATTATTGGTAGCTTTTATTTAGTTGTATTCTTTGTTATTACTACTGCGGTCTATTCAAGTACAGACATACGGTATGTTCGCTTGTTAAGCCTAGCATCAACCTGGCTATTTATTGTTTTAATTGTATTTATGTGGTCACGCGCCTTTTTCTTTGCTGATTCAGGTATTGGCGAATTCTTTACTACCTTAGCCTTGTTGGGTAGCTACTTTAATCATATTCATGAATTCGCTTTACCGATGAATGCTTATCATGAATTCTATCTTTACTGGTGGTTTGCCTGGAGTATTATGATCGGACAATTTACCGCTCGTTTTGTTGGAGGACTTAGAACTTACCAAGTTTTAGCAGCAATGTTGTTTCTGCCAGCGATCCCTATCGCGATATGGTTTGCGGTATTGTATTATTACAGCTTAAATGGCATTGAAACAACAGGGTTTTACAATATAGCCATGGCAATTGTCGGGATAACTTTTGTTATTAACTCCCTTGATTCTTTAATTCGATTATATACGGATAACTTGAATTTAGGCGTGGCCCGAGTAGGTAGACTAAAATATTTTGTGGGTAATGTTGTTGCATTAAGCTTATTGACCCTGTTATTCAAATTTGATTTTCTGAAAATTCAATGGATTGGAGCGGTAGTTATTGGGCTTTTCTTTACATGTTTGGCTTATATACTGTTTATGAAATTAGCTCATGTGAGTAAAATTAGCTCATCACCAATTGAAAATAAGCTTGATTTCAATAAAATTAACTTAATGTAATAGTTAATTGATTAACTTCTTTGTCATTTATTTAGTATAAAATGGCTTAGAAGTTAAAAATTAATTAAAATAATGTCAATAAGAATAAAATATTCTTGTGTTTTTTTATTTAGAACCTGTATCTATTGAGGCACTAATCACAATTAATTTCCCAGCTACAAATTTGTTTAAAATAGCGTAATAAACCACAAATTGTATAGATCAATTGTTTATTGGTTAAATATACAGCACTAACTATTCATAATATAAATAGTTAGGTATCAAAACTATTCATTTGTTTAATTTACAAGCTCGAACTAGCATAGATTATCACCTAAATTACAATCAGCACTGTGATCTGTAAATAAAAAGGGCAGGTAATGTCGATAATCATTAACAAAGATGAAATAGCCAATTATATCAACTATCAAGCACAGCCAACTTCTTGGCACCAAATTACTCAGCAACAAATCAATCAATTTGCTGATTGTACGCTTGACCACCAGTATATTCACGTAGACGAAGAAAAAGCGAAATTGACACCTTTTGGTTCAACCATTGCTCACGGTTTTTTAACCTTGTCGATGTTGTCTCATTTTGCTGAAAGCTTTAGTGTTATTGTGGATGGTTTTTATATGGGGCTGAATGCGGGCTTTGATAAAGTGAGGTTTTTACAACCGGTTACCGTTAATAGCCGCATTAGAGCACACGCCAAAATACTTAAAATTGAAGAAAAAAAGCCAGGACAATTTCGAATTTGCACGGAAGTAACGCTTGAAATTGAAGGTTGTGAAACGCCAGCACTGGTTGCTGAGTGGGTTTCGGTACAAATGGTTAAATAGCGCGGTTTTAGTGCTTATTTTTATAAAATGAATAAATAAAAGTAGTTGAAGGAAATATCATGACAATCAGTTTTGAAGGTCAAGTTGCCATTGTTACTGGCGCAGGTAATGGTTTAGGGCGCTCTCATGCTTTAGCGTTAGCAGCAAGAGGCGCAAAAGTCGTTGTGAATGATTTAGGTGGCGCACGCGATGGTAGCGGCGCATCGTCTGAAGCTTCACAAGAAGTGGTTCGTTTAATTCAGAAAATGGGCGGTGAAGCCATTAGCCATGGCGCTAATGTAGCTAAATTCGACGAAGTTGAAGACATGGTTAAACAAACTATGGATAAATGGGGTCGTGTCGATATTTTGATCAACAACGCTGGAATTTTGCGTGATAAATCGTTCTCAAAGATGACTTTAGATGATTTTAAACTGGTGATGGACGTTCATGTAATGGGCTCGGTTAACTGTACCAAAGCGGTATGGGAAATCATGAAAACACAAAATTATGGACGTATCGTCATGACCACGTCATCAAGTGGTATGTATGGTAATTTTGGTCAATCTAATTATGGTGCCGCCAAAATGGCGGTATTGGGTTTAATGAACACCTTAGTGATTGAAGGCGCTAAAAATAATATTTTCATCAATGCACTTGCGCCTACTGCAGGTACGCGTATGACCGAAGATTTAATGCCTGAAGACATTGTGAAAGCGTTTGCGCCAGAAGCAGTAACCGCAGGTATGCTAACTTTGTGTGATGACAAAGCACCTAATCGATTTATATTGTGTGCGGGAGCAGGCGGTTACTCAAGTGCAAGCATCTTTGAAACCGAAGGCTGTTTTATTCCACAAGCCTCACAAACACCTGAAAATGTACGTGAACATTGGGATGAATTAACCAATCAAAATAACCAAGCAGCGCTATTATCAGGTGCAAAGCAAGGTGAAAAATTTGTGATGAAAGCGATGGCTTTTATGAAGTTACAGCAGAAATAGCAGAACTAGCATAATAGAAAAGATAACAAACAACATAAATAAATAACCTCAAGAAATAATTAAACAGCAACAAGTCGACATAATGATAAACATTAAGGAACTAACATGAGAGAAGCCGTTATTGTATCAGCCGCACGTACCCCTATAGGTAAAGCCTACCGCGGTGCATTTAATGATTTGTCTTCGCCAACATTGGCAGCTGTTGCGGTAAAAGCTGCTGTAGAACGAGCAGGTATAGATCCAAACGAAATTGATGATTGTATTTTTGGTGCAGCGTTAACTCAAGGTAGCCAAGGCATGAATTTTGGCCGTCAAGTCGCAATGGCCGCAGAACTGCCAGTATCTGTTGGCGGAATGACTATAGACCGCCAATGTTCATCAGGCTTAATGTCTATTGTTACAGCGGCAAATCATATTGTTTGCGATGGCGCACAAATAGTTGTTGCGGGTGGTTGTGATTCCATTAGCCTTGTTCAAAACGACAAAATGAATATGTACCGCGCGGTTGACCCAAGTGTTAAAGCTTATCGGCCTGCGATTTACATGCCTATGTTAGATACCGCAGAAGTTGTGGCTGAACGCTATAATATTTCACGCGAAAAACAAGATGCCTATGCTTTAAAATCTCAACAACGCACCGCTGCAGGGCAAGAATCGGGTAAGTTTAATGATGAAATTGTGCCAGTAACTTGTACCAAGTTAGTGATGGACAAAGTAACAGGCGAGGTGAGTAAAGAAGAAGTTACCTTAACGAAAGACGAAGGCAATCGTCCATCAACCAATTTAGAAGGGTTATCTGGCTTAAAAGCGGTTAAAGACAACGGCACTATTACCGGTGGTAACGCTTCACAATTATCTGATGGCGCCGCCGCTGTTCTTGTTATGGAACGCAGCCTTGCTGAAGAAAGAGGGTTAAAACCATTAGGTGTTTATCGCGGTATGGCCGTTGCTGGTTGCGAACCTGATGAAATGGGTATTGGGCCGATTTATGCGATTCCAAAATTACTTGAACGCAACGGACTAACTATTGACGACATTGGCCTATGGGAAATTAACGAAGCTTTTGCAGTACAAGTACTTTATTGTGCAGACAAATTAGGCATTCCAGAAGATCGATTAAATGTAAATGGTGGTGCTATTTCAATAGGCCATCCTTATGGAATGAGCGGCACAAGAATGACAATGCATGCGTTAATTGAAGGTAAGCGCCGTGGTGTTAAATATGTAGTGATAAGTATGTGCATTGGCGGTGGTCAAGGCGCAGCAGGATTGTTTGAAGTGCTCTAAACTGTAACGGAACATTCAATAAACAATAAACAATAAATTAGAAAATCAGAAATAATAAATAGAAAGCCGCTAAATTTTTTTAGCGGCTTCACCAATAAGTTAGAAGGGTATAAAGATGGAAGAATCGATGAATAAAACAAAAACAATTAAAACATCGTCAGAAAATCTAGCTGAAAGTTTGTTGGATGGTGTTACAGAAAAAATTTGGCTTGAAAAAAGCTACCCACCAGGCGTTGAGTTTGAAATTGATCCTGATAAATACAATTCATTAGTTGATTTGTTCTTAAAATATACCTATTTATATAAAAACAAGACCGCCTTTATAAATATGGATGTTGGCATTACCTATAAACAATTGCGAGAACAAGCCACAGACTTTGCGGCCTATTTACAACAAGATTTAGGCTTAGTAAAAGGTGATAAGTTCGCGATTATGATCCCCAACACCTTGCAGTATCCCATCGCATTATTTGCTGCATTAATGTCGGGCTT
>Ga0316204_10012013_pt1 | contig 10684 bp, 6 predicted proteins | sample 6monrhotite_MG_2_FD_205661 | JGI IMG/M metagenome (GOLD analysis project Ga0316204, IMG submission 205661) | Microbial mat bacterial communities from mineral coupon in-situ incubated in ocean water Damariscotta River, Maine, United States -... | ecosystem: Environmental > Aquatic > Marine >... | reverse complement strand
TCATCGCCAGGCCATCGTCATCAACGGCCGGGCGCTCTTCACCGACACTCCGGGCGGACACCACGGCATCGGCGCGGACATGTACGCCCGCTTCACCGCTCCCATGCGCGAGATCGTCGGCATCTTTCTGCACGCCGAGGCCGCCGAGAAGCTCGCGGGCCGGTCCGCCCCCCGTCCCCCCGGCGCCATGAGCGACGAGGAGGCCCGCGACGCCATCATCCAGGCGGCCGCGCGGTCCCGCTCCCTCCAGCGCGATCTCGACAAGACCGCCAACCGGCTGGTGCTGGACCAGCTGTTCGGCGAGGACGTGTCGCGGTCGGCGGCCGAGCGGCCTGTGCGCGCGGGGCTGGTGATGGGGCTCAGCCGGGGCAAGCTGCATGTGCAGCTCGACGACCCGGCGATCGACGTGAAGCTCTACCTCATGTACCTGCGGGACACGCTCGGGGATCTCCGGGCCCAGGGGGCGACGGTGACCCGCGGCGACGCGATCCTGCTGCGGGTGGGGGACCGGATCCGCCTGCGGGTCGCTCGCCGTGATGGCGAGCGAGACCGCTGGGTGCTGACCCTGGCGGATCCGGCTCCGCCGGTCAGTAGCGCAGGCTGATGGTGTCGATGTAGACGCCGCTGAAGGAGCGGATGCACAGGGTGCCGCCGTCCAGCGAGGCGTAGGTGTAGCTGGTGGAGGCGATCAGCGTGCCGCCGTCGTCCTCAAAGAGCCGCCCCTCGACCTCGGTGCCGGCCATGAACTCCACCTCGGCGTAGTACCACTTGCCGGTGGTGAAGCTGACGGAGACGTGGTTGTACTCGGCGTAGCTCCAGCTGGCGTTGTCCTGCATCATGATCTCGCCGGTGTTGGGCCCCACCGCGAAGGACTTGCAGCCGGTGGAGTCGGCGTCGAAGCCCAGGTAGGCCCGCCCGCTGCCGGACACATAGAGCCAGGCCGAGAGGATGTCGCCCTCGTCCCCGAAGGTCGGCGAGGTCTGGTAGTACCAGTCCGTCTGGTTGATGCCGTAGTCCCCGTCGTGGGCGTAGGACGCGTCCAGCGTGCCCGGGTAGGAGTCGGAGGAGGCCAGCACCCAGTCCGTGTCAGGCCAGATGCCATCCTCGAAGTCCTCCAGGATCTCCTCGAAGATCACGTCCGGGTCGTCATCGTCCGGATCGCCCTCGCAGGGCGCGTAGCCGTCGCCGTCGAGATCCTGCTCGTCCTCGGGGATGACGCCGTCGCAGTCGTTGTCCAGCCCGTCGCAGATCTCCTCGGCGTCCGGGTTGGTCTCGCCGTAGGTGTCGTCGCAGTCGGTGTTGTCGAGCACGAAGAGGTCGGCCCCGTCCGAGGGGTCGTCACAGAAGAGCGTGCCGGGATCGGCGTCGTCACCGAAGCCGTCCTCGTCCGCGTCCGGGTACCAGAGGTCGGCCAGGGCGTCCTCGCCGAGGTCGTCATCGTCGTCGATGCGGGTGTCGCAGTCGTTGTCGAGGCCGTCGCAGATCTCGGTCGCGCCGGGGTTGATGCCCCCCGCGCCGTCGTCGCAGTCCTCGCCCTGGGCGATGTAGCCGTCGGGCGCGTCGCAGGACTCGACAAGGCTCTCGTCGACGCCGTAGCCGTCCTCGTCGCTGTCGAGGTACCAGCTGCTCGGGTCCACCGGATCCTCATCGACGGTGACGTCGCAGTCGTTGTCCACCTCGTCGCAGGTCTCGTCCGCGCCCGGGAACACGCCGCCGTCGGTGTCATCGCAGTCGAAGCCGCTGGCGCTGAGGATGTAGCCGTCGGTGGCCTCGCAGGTCTCGATGCTGTCGGCCTCGTCGCCGAAGCCGTCCTCGTCCACGTCGGCATAGAGCACCGTCGCGTCGTCGGCGTCCTCATCCACGGCGGCGTCGCAGTCATTGTCCACGTCGTCGCAGAACTCCGTCGCCCCCGGGCTCGCCGAGGTGCCGGTGGCCACCGAGTCGTCGCAGTCGTCGTCGCAGGTCGAGAACCCGTCCGCGTCGAGGTCGTCCTGGTTGAGGGACGCGTCGCTGTCGTCACAGTCGGTGTTGTCGGTGAGGTAGCCGTCCGGGGCGCCGCAGGCGTCGAGCGTCGCGGCGGCGTCGCCGTAGCCGTCCTCGTCGCTGTCCGCGTAGAAGGTCAGCGCGTCGGTCGCGTCCTCGTCAATGAGTGTGTCGCAGTCGTTGTCGAGCTCGTCGCAGGTCTCGTCCGCGCCGGGGTAGGAGACGGCGCCGCCGATGACGGCGTCGTTGCAGTCCCCGTCGCAGGTGGTGAAGCCGTCGGCGTCCGCGTCGTCCTGGTTGAGCGCGGCGTCGCTGTCATCGCAGTCGGTATTGTCGGTGACATAGCCATCGGGCTGGGCGCAGGCATCCAGGGTGCTGGCGGCGTCGCCGTAGCTGTCCTCGTCGCTGTCGGCGTAGTACGTCGCGAAGTCGGTGGCGTCCTCGTCGATGTCCACGTCGCAGTCATTGTCGATGCCGTCGCAGATCTCGTCCGCGCCCGGGTAGGCGCTCGCGCCGCCCACGAAGGCGTCGTCGCAGTCGCCGTCGCAGGTGGAGAACCCGTCCGCGTCCGCGTCCCTCGTGTTCAGGGCGGCGTCGGTGTCGTCGCAGTCGGTGTCGTTCGCGGTGTACCCCTCGGGGACGTCACACGAGACCGCGCTCACACCCGCGTTGCCCTCGCCGTCCTCGTCCGCGTCCGCGTACCAGGTACCGGCGTCGATGGCGGTGTCCTCATCGATGGCCCCGTCGCAGTTGTTGTCCGCCCCGTCGCAGACCTCGACGCCGTCGGGGTTGATGGTCGCGTCGCCGTCGTCGCACTCCTCGCAGGCGGCGAAGCCGTCCCCGTCGTCATCGGCGTAGCCCACCGAGCCGTCGCAGTTGTAGTCGTTGGGGTCGGTGCAGTCGTCCTCGACCGCCGCCGGGTTGTAGGCCGCGTCGGTGTCGTCGCAGTCGTCGGCGTTGTCCGAGAACCCATCCGGCTGCTCGCACGCCGTCGTGGTCGGGCTCGCCGCCCCGAATCCGTCGTCGTCGTCGTCCGCGTACCACGTCGCGGCGTCGATGGCGCTGTCCTCGTCAATCACGCCGTCGCAGTTGTTGTCGACCCCGTCGCAGACCTCGTCCGCGTCCGGGTTGATGTCCGGCAGCTGGTCGTCGCAGTCGTCGGCGAACACGAACCCGTCCTCGTCCAGGTCGTCGTCCAGCGTGCTCTCGTCACAGTCGTTGTCCACACCGTCGTACACGATCTCCGACGCGCCGGGGTTCACGTCCGCGTTGTCGTCGTCGCAGTCCTCATCAACCGAGTACCCGTCGCCGTCCGCGTCCTCGGGGCCCGTGGGCCCCGTGTCCACCGGCTCCCCCGTGTCCGTATCCACGGGGGGCCCCGTGTCGTCCGTCGCGTCCTGGCCGGTGTCGTCGTCGACCGGCAGCGGGCTGGTGTCGGTGGTGACGTTGTCGGTGTCAATGCCGCCAGCGCCGGTGTCCGTGCCCTTGTCGCTGCAGCCGGCGAGGGCGAGGGAGGCGGTGATTGGGATCAGAAAGAGGAGGGACTTCATGGTGGTGACTCCGGATTGACAGATAGACAAGAGCATACCGGTAGAAGTCGGGGTGCGGGGGTTGCACAGGCGGTCGGCCACCGGATAGAGTTGACGTGTCAACTCACTGAACTGTGGAAGTCCCCCAATGCGTCAGCTCCTCAAGTCCGGCCTGCGCCGCATCGTCCGTCAGTCCGATCAGCCCAGCGCTCCGCAGCGGGCGCGGGGCACGCGGGAGGGGCGGATCCTCGCGGTCGCGGCCCAGAAGGGCGGGGTCGGCAAGACGACGACCTCCGTCAACCTCGCCGCGGCCATGGCCCGCAACCACGAGAAGAAGGTCCTGCTCATCGATCTGGACCCCCAGGGGCACGTCAACACGGCGCTCTCGGCGCAGATCCGGGTCGGCGGCGGCTGCCTGTCCGACGTGCTCACTGGCGACGACGGGCTGGAGGTGATGGACGTCGTCACCCGCACGGCGATCGATAACCTCGACGTGACGCCGCTGGACACCAACCTGGGCCACACGGAGAACCTGCTGAGCACCCGCATCGGCAAGGAGCTGGTGCTGCGCGACGCGCTGGAGGTCACCCGCACCTGGTACGACCTGATCGTCATCGACTGTCCGCCCAACCTGGGCAACCTGACCCTGAACGGGCTGGTGGCCGCCGACGAGGTGCTGATCCCCTGCGATCCCTCGCCGCTGGCGCTGGGCGGCGTGCACGCGCTGGTGGAGGCCATCACCGCGGTCGCGGCCCGCCTCAACCCGCAGATCGACATCCTCGGCGTGCTGCTCACGCGCGTCGACGGCCGCAACACCACGCTGAACCAGGCCATCGTCTCCGAGATTGAGCAGGCCTTCGGCGAGGCGCTGCTGCCGGTCCGTATCGGCATCAACAACAGCCTCGCCAAGGCCCAGCACGCCGGCGAGGACATCTTCGCCTTCGACGCTTCCAGCCGCGGCGCCCGAAACTACGCGGAGCTGGCTGAGCTCCTGGTCACTCCGATCGAGTAGGGAAGGGTGCTATCCTCCGGGCGCCACACTGCCCGAGAGAGAGATGCGCACACTCGCCCTGATCATCGCCGGACTCACGCTCAGCACCGGCTGCCGCAACAAGGCCGAGGACACCGCCGACACCGGCGCCGTCACGGATGACGCCGGCACGGTCGACGACACCGGGCCGGCGGGGACCGTCGACGACACCGACACGCTGCCCACGGACGAGACCGGCCTCACGGGCTCGGACTCCGACACCGCCGTGACGGGGATCGACACGGACTCCGGCGACACCGGCGGCGACACGGACACCGGGCCCACCGGCCCCGAGGACGCCGACGGCGACGGCTTCACCGCCGACGAGGACTGCGACGACACCGACGCCGATGTCTACCCGGGCGCCGCGGAGATCCCCTACGACGGGATCGACAACGACTGCGATGAGGCCACCTTCGACGACGACCTCGATGAGGATGGCTTCGGCGAGGCCGAGGACTGCGACGACCTCAACCCGGCCGTGAACCCGGACGCCTCGGAGATCTGCGACGGCGTCGACAATGACTGCAGCGGCGACGCCGACACGGACGCCGTGGACGCCGCCACCTGGTACGCCGACAGAGATGAAGATGGCTACGGCGCCACGGTGGACACCCTCGTCGCCTGCGAGCAGCCCGAGGGCTACGTCACCTACTTCGACGACTGTGACGACACGGACGCGGCGTACAACCCCGGCGCGACCGAGGACGACTGCACGGATCCCAACGACTACAACTGCGACGGCTCGGTGGGCTACTCCGATGACGACGGCGACGGCTTCGCCGCCTGCGAGGAGTGCGACGACGGCGACGCCGCCATCAACCCCGGCGCCGATGAGATCTGCGACCTGGTGGACAACAACTGCGACGGCTTCATCGACGAGGACACCGCCGTCGACGCTTCGGACTGGTACCGCGACATCGATCGGGACGGCTGGGGTGACGCCGACGACTTCGTCACGGCCTGCGACGAGCCCCTCGGCTACGCCGCGGCGGACGAGGGGATCTTCGACTGCGACGACAACGACGCGTCCCTCAACCAGGACGACGCCGACGCGGACGGCGTGACCACCTGCGCGGGGGACTGCGACGACGGCAACTCCACCATCTCTCCGGAGGCCGAGGAGGCCTGCGACGACGTGGATAATGACTGCGACGCGCTCACGGACGAGGGCTTCGACGTGGACGGCGACGGCTGGCGCACCTGCGACGGTGACTGCGACGACGATCCGGTCACCGGCGGCGGCGTGAACCCGGCCGCCGACGAGACCTGCGATGGGGTCGACAACAACTGTGACGGCGACATTGACGAGGACGCCCTGGACGTCACCACCTGGTACTTCGACTACGACGGCGACGGCTTCGGCGACGCCGACTTCACCGACGAGGCCTGCGCGGAGCCCGCGGGGTACACCTCGGACAGCGCCGACTGCGACGACGCCGACGCGGCCATCAACCCCGACGCGGTCGAGGTCTGCGACGGCCTCGACAACAACTGTGACGGGCTCGCGGACGGTGACGACGCGACCGATCAGGCCACCTGGTACGTGGACGCGGACGCGGACGGCTACGGGGACTCGTCGGTCAGTCAGGAGGCCTGCGACGCGCCCGACGGGTTCGTCGCCGCCGCCGGCCCCGGCCTCGAGGACTGCGATGATGACCCGGCCACGGGCAGCGGCGTGAACCCCGGCGCGACCGAGGTCTGCGACGACATCGACAACGACTGCGATGTGGACATCGACGAGGGCACCCTCGGCACGTACTACGCGGACTTTGACGCGGACGGCTTCGGCGACGCCGGCGCGGCCCTCGACGCCTGCGAGGCCCCGGCCAACTATGTGCCGGACGACACCGACTGCGACGACGGGAACGGGGCCACCAACCCCGACGCGGACGAGGTCTGCGACAGCCAGGACAACGACTGTGACAGCGCCGTCGACGAGGACGCCGCCGACGACGCCACGTGGTACGCCGACGCCGACTCCGACGGCTACGGCGACGCAGCGGACGCCATCGACAGCTGCGCCCAGCCCCTGGGCTATGTCGCCAGCGACACGGACTGCGACGACGACCCGGCGACCGGCGGCGGGGTGAACCCGGCCGCGGACGAGGTCTGCGACGGCTTCGACAACGACTGTGACACCCGCATCGACGAGGGCACCCTGGCGGTCTGGTACGCCGACAGCGACGCGGACGGCTTCGGCGACGCCGCGTCCTCGGCGGAAGCCTGCGAGGCCCCGGACGGCTACACCGACAACAGCGACGACTGCGACGACGACGCGGCCACCGGCGGCGGCGTGAACCCGGACGCGGACGAGGTCTGTGACGCGGTGGACAACAACTGCGACGGCGACGTCGACGAGGACTCCGCCGTCGACGCACCCACGTGGTACTTCGACTACGACAGCGACGGCTACGGCAACCCGACGCTGACCGCGGTGGCCTGTGAGGAGCCGGCCAACTACACCGATCGGGACGACGACTGCGACGACACGGACGGTGCCACCAACCCTGACGCCTCCGAGATCTGCGACGAGGCCGACAACGACTGCGACGAGCTGGTCGATGAGGGCGCCGAGTCGAGCTGGTACCTGGACTACGACGGCGACGGCTACGGCGACGACACCCGGGAGGTGATCGCCTGCGACGCGCCCACCAGCGACTATGTGCCCGACGGCGGTGACTGCGACGACGCGGACGAGGACTTCAACCCCGGCGAGCCGGAGTACTGCGACGACCAGGACCACGACTGCGACGGCGCGGTGGACAGCGACGCGGACGGCGACGACTACTCCGACATCGAGTGCGGCGGCTCGGACTGTGACGACAGCGACCCGCTCGTCCTCCCCGAGGTGGGCGGGGGCTGCGCGCTCGGCGCCACGTGCCTGGACATCCTGGACCTGGGCCGCTCGGTGGGCGACGGGCCCTACGTCATCGACCCGGACGGGTACGGCGCGGGCCTGGATCCGTTCGAGGTGACCTGCGACATGAGCACCGACGGCGGCGGCTGGACGGCCATCGAGTACGCCGACGACCTGGACTTCATCCAACACTTCACGACCGGCGACGGCTACCGCTACTTCGCCACCGACTTCGAGCTGGTGCTGGATGACGCCCAGGTGTCCGCCATCCAGGCGGAGTCCACCGAGGGCAGGCAGCTCTACGTGGGCTACTGCGAGCACGTCATCCACTACTACTACAACGACGGCGCCAGCTACGCGTACTCCTTCGGCTTCCGCTTCTTCGACGGCACCGAGACCCCGTTCGGCACCTCCTCCTACAGCCCCTACGATGTCTCCGTGATCCAGGACGCCTGCGCGGGCAACGGCGGCGAGGGCGGTGACCCCGACCTGTCCACCATCTTCGAGTTCAACTCGCCGCTGGTGCCGATCATCAACGTCAACACCAGCGACGTCGGCGACGCCTTCCCCGAGTACTTCGGGTCGCCGCTGCTGGACAACCCGGCCTGGCTCCGGTGAGAGAGGTCCATGTCGAGCGAAACCGGACTTGAGATGTTGGCCCGCACCCGCAGCGGGAGCGTGCTCACCGACCCCGAGGAGCTGCTGCGCTACATGCGGGCGCTGCTGGTGGTCGCCAACGCCGACGGGCGGCTGGCCCGCGCGGAGCGGCAGTGGGTGCTCACCTACGCCTTCGACCAGGGGCTGAGCGACCAGGCCCTGGACGATCTGCGCTCGTGGACGCCCGAGGGGCGGGACCTCTCGGAGCACCTGGAGGCCATGGATCCCACCGCCCTCCCGGACGAGCTGCTGGCCGTGCGGCGCTCCCTGCTCTTCGACGCCATGCGCGCCGCCGGCGCCGACGGGGTCTTTGACGCCGATGAGCGCGCCGCGATCCACTCCGTGGCCGGCCAGATGGGCATCACCACGGGCGACATCGAGGCGCTGGAGCGCATGCTCGCCGACGACTGAGCGGCGCTACCGTCCGTAGGCCCCCAGCAGGTCGCTCGCGTCCCCCAGCAGGAAGAAGGGCTTGCCGGGGGCGTCGTCGCAGGCGCCGCCGGCCTCCACCGAGTCGGGCATGGCCGCGAGGAACAGCTCGGTGGTCTCGCCCTCATCAATGACCACGGCCTCGGCCATCACCCAGAAGTAGTCGTCGTTGGCGCCCTTGTGCACGTCGCCGGGGCGCACGTCCGGCTCCACGAGCACGGTGAAGGAGCTCTCGTCGACCTCCTGGCCGAACTCGCTGGCCAGCAGGTCCGGGGTGGAGAGCACGCTGGCGACGCCTTCTCCGCCGGCCTCGCCCATGACGTTCACGGCGCAGAGGCTGCCCGCCGCCGAGCGCTGGTAGGCCATCTGCCCGCTGAGCTTCAGGAAGACATAGGGGTACTCGCCGACGGGCAGGCTGGAGGTGAAGCCGCTCTCCACCTCGGCGCCCAGCAGATCGACGTTCCAGCCGCCGTCCTCCAGGAGGATCTCCCAGCCCTCATCGTCCGACGCCGCCGCCAGCTCGATGGCCTCCACCGTGACGATGTAGCTCTCGAGCGCGTACTCGCCCTCGCCGACCTCGCCGCCGCCCAGCTCGAGGCCGGCCAGCGAGAGCTGCCCGACGTCATCGGCTGTCTGGAAGCCGTGCTCCGAGCAGCCCGTGGCTGCCAGGAGGGTTACAAGAGAGAGGGCTGTCGCGATGCGATGGGTCATGGGTGCTCCCGGTGTGGTTTCACCGGAGAGCGGATCCGCGGGCGATCGTCTTTGTCAAAACCCACTCAGGATCAGAACAATCCGGACAGGGGACCGCCGCTGGCGTCGCCGAAGCTCCAGAGATCCTGGCCCATCGCCTGCGCCAGAGACACCCACAGGTCGCCGTGCCGCGCGTAGCCGGTGTCCAGCAGCCGACCAGCGCGCAGGCCGCCGCCGCCGCCGGCCAGCACGAAGGGCATGTCGTCGTGGTAGTGCGTGTTGCCGTCGCAGACTTCGGTCACCAGCACCACGAGTGAGGAGTCCAGCAGGCCGCGGGCGTCCAGCTCATCCAGCAGGTAGGCGTACTGGCTGACGAACCACCGGCGCTGGGCCAGGTAGTGGGTGAACTCGGCGCTCTCGTAGTTGTGAGAGGCGCCGTAGTGGCTGGCCTGGTGGCTGCGCATGTCGAAGCCGGGGTCGTACATCTCCGTGCCCGGCCAGCGGCTCATGATCAGCTCGCTGGTGTGGTAGGAGGCCTGGACCGTGGCCACGCGGGTGATGCCGCACTCCATGGCGAGCACCGTCAGATCGAGCTGGGCCTTCAGGATCTCCGGGAACGTCTCCGGTGAGTACAGGTTCTCGTCGGTGATGCCGCCGATGTCGATCGATGGATCCTCGCAGGAGGCACCGCCGCTGCCGGTGGTGCCGCCGCCGCTGAGCCGCTGCTCCAGCTCGTAGAGGCTCTCCAGGTGGAAGTCCAGCTTCGCCAGCTCCGGGCCATTGAGCCTGGCGCGCATGGCCAGCGTCTCCTCCAGCACGCCGTCCAGCACGCTGACCGCGCGGGGATCGGGGCCGGCCGGCTCGCCGCTGCCGCCGCTCCAGCTGCCGAAGAGGGCCTCGAAGGCCCGCCGGGGATCGTCCTCGGGGGTGATGGAGATGCCGGCGGAGGGGTAGGAGATGGACTGGTCGCTGGAGGCGCCGCCGGCGTTGGCCTGGGCGCCGAGGAAGAGGTGCCGCCAGGGTGAGGACGCCCCCGCCGTGCGCGCGAGGTACTGGTCGATGGACTCGCCGTTGCCGTAGTCCGTCGCGGTCAGCAGCTTCTTGGCGCCGCCGGGATGGCTGCCGGAGTCCGTGCCGCCCATGGAGAGGCCCCGGAAGAACACACAGTCCCCCTTGCGCGCGCTCAGGGGCTCCAGCTGGCTCGGCAGGGAGAAGTCGTGCTCGCTGCCCGTGGCGTGCCACAGCGACGCCTCGCCGCTGTCGGACTGGGCCGCGACGCCGTCCGGGAAGTACAGGAAGATCACGCGGTCCGCGCGCCCGGCGCCCGCCCAGGCGGCGGGGGAGAGGCCCGCGCCGGCGGAGACGCCGGCGACGCTGGACAGGCCCTTGAGGAAGCTGCGGCGGTTCATGGGGTCTCCCGGTTCACGAAGCCCTCGGAGGTCGCCAGCGCGACCAGCAGCTCGCGGATGTCTCCGCCCGAGGCGAGGAAGGCGTCGCCGAGCTCCT
>Ga0316204_10012010_pt1 | contig 10685 bp, 11 predicted proteins | sample 6monrhotite_MG_2_FD_205661 | JGI IMG/M metagenome (GOLD analysis project Ga0316204, IMG submission 205661) | Microbial mat bacterial communities from mineral coupon in-situ incubated in ocean water Damariscotta River, Maine, United States -... | ecosystem: Environmental > Aquatic > Marine >... | reverse complement strand
CCACCCGGACCTCTGGTGGAGCGTCAGACAACAAGGAGGAGGAGTGAGCAATGAGCGCCCATGCCGACAGCCAGACCTTCAACCGCATCGTGGGCATCCACAAACCCGATTGCGAGATGCTGATGCGATGCGATCCGGTGCCCGAAGCCCCCTTGCCCGGCGAAGCCGAGCTCGTTGCCGCTCTCGGCTCGGAACAGACCGCCGAATACGCGATGGCCTGCAGGAGCATCTACGAGGATCTGCGCCGGGTGATCGGTCAGCTCGCCGGTCTGATGATCCTGGCGCGCGTCACGCGCAAGATCGAATTTGTCGAACTCGAGCAGGTCGACAACTGCACTAAACGGTGGACGGATGCGGGGGCACGCATCGGAGCGTTGAAGGCACCCGGTCCCGTGGCCCGGCACAAGCAGCAGATCGAGGCCGCACACGATTTTTGCGGCCGCGTTCTGAAAACGTTCCCACAGCTGAGTTCACGCACCGATCTGGACGTCACCTTCGATGAAATGGGGGAGCATCTCAAACAGGCCTATCAAAATCTGTCGCGGGCGAGTTCGCACGAGGCAGGGCTGGTGATGGTCGACTTTGCCAACGCGTGCTGCAGCTGCGGCCGGTAGCTCCGGTCACGAAAATCAATCCATAAGGGAGGAGAGAAAACGATGTCAGACTACTCGATCTGGGTTTGCGAATATTCCTATGTGAAGGACTATCACAAGAGCGGTGTGCTCTATGGCGCGCACAATCAGGGCTATGTGAAGCTTCCCTACTGCTACGTCGTCATCAAGGGTCGCGATCACATCGCCATGGTCGACGTCGGTTACAACGACAAGGAGTATGGCAAGCATCTGGGCGACAAGTTCGGCGTGGAGAACTGGCGCAGCCCGAAGACGGTGCTCGGCGCAATCGGCATCAAGCCGGAAGAGGTCGACACCTGCTTCATCACCCATGCGCACTTCGACCATTTCGGCAATGTCGAGGATTTCCCGAACGCCAAGTTCTACATCCAGGAACGCGAGATCGCGAAATGGGTCTGGGCGATGTCGCTGCCCGACCGCATGCGGTGGATGATGATCGCTGTCGATCCGGGCGATATCGTCCGCGGGGTCGATCTGGCTCGCGACAAGCGCCTCGTCACCGTCGACGGCTCGCTGGAAAACGTCCTTCCGGGCATCGATCTGCATGCGGCCTTTGACAGCCATACCTACGGTTCGATGTGGGTGACGGTCCGCAACGACGGCAAGGAACAGTCCGACGACATCTGGGTACTGGCCGGCGACCTCGTCTACGTTTTCGAAAACATCGCCGGTCCCGGCGGGGCGGTCGATCTCGAGGAGATCTACACGCCGGTCGGTCTCGCGGTCGGCAGCCAGACCAATCTCGTCATGGCCACTGAGGAGATGATGAAACAGGCGAACTACGAAGCCAAGCGCGTCATTCCGGTCCATGAGGAACGCATCAAGGACGTGTTCCCCTCGCGCACCACGAGCGAGGGTCTCCGGATCACGGAAATCTGCCTCGCCGATGGCGAAACCTCGAAGGTGACGGGGTAATGAGTGCACGCACCGTAGCCATCGTCGGAGCCGGCCTGGTCGGCTCCGGATGGGCGATCGTCTTCGCACGGGCCGGTCTGACGGTGCGTGTCTACGATCCCCAGCCGAAGATCCGCGAAGGGTTTCATGGCTGGGCCAAGACCTCGCTGAAGGAACTGGAGGCGGCCTCGCTGGTCGACAGCGCCGCCGAGACGCTCGCCCGCATGTCGGTCTTCGACACGCTGGAGGAGGCGCTCGACGGCGCGACCTACATCCAGGAATCTGTTTTCGAGCGTGTCGACGTGAAGACGGAGGCGTGCCTGGCCATCGACAAGGCGATGGACCCGGCAGCGATCGTCGGCTCGTCATCGTCCGGCATCCCGGCCTCTGCCTTCACCGAGGGCTGCACCAACCGCGCGCGCTTCATGATCAACCATCCGGTCAATCCGCCTCATCTGGTGCCCGTGGTGGAGCTCGTGCCGGCTCCGTGGACCGATCCCGACTGTGTGTCAGCCGTTCGCGAGCTTATGAACGAGGTCGGTCAGGTGCCGGTTTCGCTCACCCGCGAGGTGGATGGTTTCGTGCTCAACCGGCTCCAAGGTGCGCTCCTCAATGAGGCCTGGGCGCTCTACGAGGAAGGCTATGCCTCGATCGAGGACATCGATGCGACCGTCCGCGACGGGCTCGGTCTGCGCTGGTCTTTTATGGGGCCTTTCGAGACGATCGACCTCAACGCGCCCGGCGGGATCGCGGACTATGCGGAACGGCTCGGTCCGCTTTACTTCGGGATGGGCAACAGCCGGATGGACCATCCCTGGCCAAAGGAGGTCATTGCCCGCGCGGAGGCCGAGCGTCGCGTCGAACTCGATGCCGGATCACTCGCGGACCGCCGTGCCTGGCGCGACAGCCAGCTGATGAAGCTCGCGGCGTTCCGGCAGGCCAACAACCTGAAACGGAGCCCGTCCTCCTGAGCCCGGGCTGATCCCAAACGCTTCCGGCGCGTGGCCGCCTGACTTGTCACCACGGCGCCGGGACGAACTTGAAATGATCGGAGAACTATCGTGTCCATTACCCACCTCAAGCGCGGCAAGCCCGCAGATGAACGTTCCGAAGACGACGTGAAGGTCCGCACCATCGTCGAGGGTATTCTCGACGACATCGAAAAGCGCGGTGACACGGCTGTCCGTGAATTGTCCGAGAAGTTCGACAAGTACTCGCCGCCGTCCTTCAAACTGTCCGGAGGCGATATCGAAGGCCTGATGTCGCGGGTCTCCGATCGCGACATGGAGGACATCAAGTTCGCGCAGGAGCAGGTGCGCAAGTTCGCCCGCGAACAGCGCAACTCCATGCTCGACATCGAGGTCGAGCCCCTTCCCGGCGTGATCCTGGGCCACAAGAACATCCCGGTGCAGTCGGTGGGCTGCTACGTGCCCGGCGGCAAGTTCCCGATGGTGGCGTCCGCCCACATGTCGGTGGCGACGGCCTCGGTCGCCGAGGTGCCGCGCATCATCGCCGCGACCCCGCCGTTCAAGGGTGAACCCAACCCGGCTGTCGTCGCCGCCATGCATCTGGGCGGCGCGCACGACATCTACGTGCTCGGCGGTGTCCAGGCGATCGGTGCCATGGCGATCGGCACCGAAACCATCAAGCCTGTCGACATGCTGGTCGGTCCGGGCAATGCCTTCGTCGCCGAAGCCAAGCGCCAGCTCTATGGCCGCGTCGGCATAGATCTTTTCGCCGGCCCCACCGAAACCATGCTCATCGTCGATGAAACTGTGGATGCGGAGATGTGCGCTACCGACCTTCTGGGCCAGGCAGAGCACGGCTACAACTCGCCGGCTGTTCTGGTGACCAACAGCCGCAAGCTCGCCGAGGGCACACTGGCCGAGATCGAGCGGATCCTCAAAATCCTGCCGACCGCCGAGACGGCGTCGGTGTCGTGGCGCGATTATGGCGAGGTGATCCTGTGCGACACCCATGAAGAGATGCTCGAGGTCGCCAACGACATCGCTTCCGAGCATGTGCAGGTGATGACCGACCGCGACGACTGGTATCTCGACAACATGCACAGCTACGGCGCCCTGTTCCTGGGTCCGCGCACGAATGTGGCCAACGGCGACAAGGTGATCGGCACCAACCACACGCTGCCGACCAAGAAGGCCGGCCGCTATACAGGCGGTCTCTGGGTAGGCAAGTTCCTCAAGACCCACAGCTACCAGAGGGTGCTGACCGACGAGGCGGCCGCAATGATCGGCGCCTACGGCTCGCGGCTCTGCATGCTCGAAGGCTTCGTCGGCCATGCCGAGCAGTGCAACCTGCGTGTGCGCCGTTACGGCGGCAAGAACGTCGCCTACGGAGCGGCAGCGGAATGAGCGTGCTCGACCGTTTCTCGCTCGCCGGCAAGAGGGCCCTGGTGACGGGAGCGGGGCGCGGCATCGGCCGCGCCATCGCGATCGCCTTCGCCGAGGCCGGTGCGGATCTCGTCCTTTGCTCGCGCACCGAAGCGGATCTGGAAGCAGTCGCCGCGGATATTACCGCGCTCGGCCGCAAGGCCGAGATCATGGTCTGCGACGTCACCGACAGCGCCGATTTCGAGGCCAAGGCGCAGGACCTGCCGGGTATCGATATCTTCTGTAACAATGCCGGTATCAACCGTCCGAAACCGATCTTCGATGTGACGCCGGACGACTACGACGCCGTCATGGGGATCAATCTGCGTGCCGCCTTCTTCGCGGCGCGGACGATGTCGATGCATATGCGGGATCGCAAGATCAAGGGATCGATCATCAACATGTCCTCCCAGATGGGGCACACGGGGGCGGCCAACAGGACGCTCTACTGCGCCTCCAAATGGGGGATCGAGGGCCTGACGAAGTCGCTCTCGATCGAACTCGGCAAGCTCGGCATCCGGGTCAATACGATCTGCCCGACCTTCATCGAAACGCCGATGACCGAGCCCTATTTCAAGGATCCGAACTTCAAGGATTATGCGTTGAGCAAGATCCAGCTCGGTCGTATCGGCCAGGTCGACGATCTCATTGGCGCCGCTGTCTACCTCGCTTCGGAAGCCTCTTCGCTGGTCACAGGCAGCGCCGTGATGATCGACGGCGGCTGGACCGCAAGCTGACGGGCTGAAACCGCACTCCTGCCCATGCTCGCGCCTCCGGTCTTCACCGGAGGCGTTTCCTTGAGATGTTGGTCAGCCGGTCGCGCGTTCGGGAGCAAGTTCGGCCGCATAGCGGATGGCGGCCACGAGGCTTCTCGACCGGGCGATGCCCTTGCCGGCGATATCGAAGGCGGTGCCGTGATCGACGGAGGTGCGGATGATGCCGCCCCGCAAGCCCACGGTGATGTTGACGCCCTCGTCGAAGGACATGGCCTTGACCGGCGCATGGCCCTGGTCGTGATAACAGGCCACGACCACGTCGAAATCGCCGCGCGAGGCACGGTAGAACAGCGTGTCGGCGGGGTAGGGGCCGCTTGCGTCGATGCCGGCTTTCCTGGCCCGCTCGATGCCGGGAACGAGCTTCTCCTCTTCCTCGCCCTCGCCGAACAGGCCGTTTTCGCCGGCATGCGGATTGATGCCGCAGATGGCGATGCGCGGATGCTTGTTCCCGGCCCGAACCAGCGTGTCATGGGCGAGCTTGACGACCTGATAGGTGCGCTCCGGATCGATCCGCCGAATTGCCTCGATTAGCCCGACATGGGTGGTCAGGTGGATGACCTTCATCGTGGGCGTTGCGAGCATCATCGAATAGGTGTCGGTCTGCGTCAGATCGGCGAGGATTTCAGTATGCCCGGGATAGTGGTGGCCGCCGGCATGCAGCGCCTCCTTGTTCAGCGGTGCGGTGGCGATGGCGTCGATCTGCCCGGCCTGCGCCATCTCGACCGCAGCCTTCAGGAACTGGTAAGCGGCGTCACCCGCCCGGGCGTCGACCGTGCCGTAGGGCAGGTCGCCGACGTCGAGACCGGGATCGGCGCAGAAGACCGACCCCGCGGACACCGTCGGCAACGGGTCGCCGGGCGTGACGCTGACGATGTTGAATGTCCCGCCGACCACAACGCGTGCCCGCTCGAGCGCCTTCGTGTCTCCGATCACGCAGATATCAGCCATCTCGAGCACATTCTCGTCTGACACCACGCGTGCCACGATCTCGGGGCCGACGCCGCAGACGTCTCCCATTGTGATCCCGATTCTGGGTTTCATGACGGACTCCTGTACTGAACGGACTTGATGCGATGACGGCGCGTGCGATAACGCCGCGCGACTGCTTACGGATTGACATAGTGTGATTGAAAATGGAAGAAAAATATCAAAATCTATCATCGGTGAGCCGGGTCGGGGTCCCACTGAGCATGTGTGAACGAATTCCGGCAAGGAGTGCAGAGTGCTGAAGGCACGGCGACTGGCTCGCATCATCGAGATTCTGAGGGAGGATGGGTTTGCCTCCCTCGGCGAGATCGCCGAACGGCTGGGCACCTCGGTTTCCACCGTGCGGCGCGATGTCGATCATCTGGCGGACATCGGCCCGGTCACGCGCACCCACGGAGGTGTCGTCCTGAATCCGGGCGAGGCGCTGAGCTTCGAGCCGGGCAGCGAGATCGCCTCGGAAATCGAATCCGATGCCAAGGCGGTGATCGGCCGCCATGCAGCCGGCTACATCGAGGCAGGGCAAACCGTGATGTTCGACAGCGGCACGACCACCCGTGAAGTGGCCCGTGCGGCCCTTGCCCGCAAGCTGGCCTTTACGGCCTTCACCAACGACGTGGCGATAGCGAGCCTGCTTTCGGTCTCCGACCGGATCGCCGTCCATGTTTTCCATGGGCGCATGCGGCCGGGATCGACAACCCTGCTCGGGGCCGAAACGGTGGCCGATATTGGGCGCATGCGCGCCGATCTGCTTTTCATCGGCACCCATGCCGGCACGGTGGAGGGTCTGTCGGACACCTCGACCGAGCTCGCTGCGATCAAGCGGGCCTTCCTTGCTTCGGCGGAGACGAAAATCCTCGTGGCCGACCGCACGAAGTTTCCCAAGAGGTCGCTCTGCCTGTTCGCGCGGCTGCCCGAATTCGATCGGATCATCATCGACGCCGGCATCCATGCGGGGCTGGCGAGCGAACTCCGGTCGCAGAACCCCTCTCTCGAACTGGCGGAGGACAACGCCGAATGACATCGCTTCGCATTGTCGCCGACGACCTGACCGGCGCGCTCGACGCGGCCGCGCCCTTTGCCACCCCCGCCAAACCGGTCCATCTGGCTCTCGGCGGCGCGATCGAGGCGGCAAAGCAGACGATCAGCAGCGAGAGCCGCGAGCTTCCTGTCGAGAGCGCCAGGACAGCGCTTCGCGCCGCCTTCGAGACGTCCCGTCCGGGGACCGACGACCGGACATTGTGGTTCAAGAAGGTCGACAGCGTGCTGCGCGGCTGGCCGGTCGAGGAAACGCTCGAACTGATGCGCTGCCTCGATCTTCCGGCCTGCGTCTTCGCGCCGGCCTTTCCGGAAATGGGGCGCCGCACGGTGAACGGGTATCACGAGGTCGCGGATCCGGAGCGGGACGGTGCCTGGTCGCCGGCGGCGATCCATGACCTGCGCGATGCCTTCGCCTCGGCAGGGGCTCGGGTGGCGATGCTCGAGAATGCGGGGCGGCAGCAGGGCGTCCTGATCGGCGACGCTGCCGAGCCCGGTGATCTGCGCGGGCTCGTCGCTCGGGCCCCGCGTCGTGTACTCTGGGCGGGAAGCCGCGGGCTGGCCGAAGCGCTCAGCTTCCCGCATCTGCCGCTCTCCGTTCCCGCGGTCGCCGCATTTGTCTTAGGCACGAGCCATTCGGTAACCCGCAGGCAGGCGGAGCGCCTGCGCGAGCATCTTCCTGCGCATGACACGACCGTGATCGATCCTGTCCCCGATTGCGCCGACGCCGCGGAGACGCTGGAGCGTATCCGGCAGAAAATGGCCGGCATGGATCACCCGGACGAAAATGCCCTGGTGGTGGTCGGCGGCAACACACTGACCGCCGTTCTCGACGCGGTTAACGCTCAGTCGCTTTCCTGCCGGGGTGAGGTCGCTCCCGGACTGCCCCTTTCCACGATTACCGGCGGCCGGTTCGATGGCGTCACTCTCATCACCAAATCTGGCGGCTTCGGTGATGTGGAACTTTTGGTGAGAATATGCGGTTGTGCAAAGTAGGATAGGCGACAAGGAAGTGGGCCCAGTTTAACAATATGGGGCGCTGTTCAGGCGGTTCTGTTGCAAACTCTTCGCTAACCGGCGACCGATAATCAGCTCCCGATGTTTTGGGAGATGACAATGTTCAAAGGCCGCCATTTCGACCAGTCGATCATCTTGCTCTGCGTTCGCTGGTATCTGGCCTACGGCTTGAGCCTTCGGGACTTGAAGGAAATGATGTCCGAACGAGGCATCAGCGTGGATCATTCGACGATCCATAGGTGGGTCGTACACTTCTCGCCTTTGATTTTGGATCGCTTCAATCGCAGGAAACGTTCTGTGACCGGCAAATGGCATGCAGACGAAACTCTGAGTAATTGATCGCCAACGCTCTCTGGCAGCTACTATGGCTGCGTTGAAAAGAGGAGAGCAGAATGGAACAGCTTTTTGTTGGTTTGGACGTTTCAAAGGACGAGACGGCGATTTGCATTCGAACGCAAAGCGGGATCGTCAAGGCGGCATTCAAGAAGCCGACTGACCCGGATATCATCCATCGTGCCTTGATCGGTGACCTGCAGCACATTCGGTGCGTCGTTCTGGAAACCGGCCGGATGGCGAATTGGCTTTACAACGAACTTAGCCAACGCGGTTTGCCTATGGTCTGCATTGATGCGCGTCAGGCGCATGCCGTACTGAGCCAGATGCACAATAAAACCGATGAGAACGATGCTGCCATGCTGGCGGAGCTTGCCCGCACAGGATTTTACAAGCGCGTCGAGGTCAAAAGCCGTATTGCCCAGCAACGCAGAGCTTTGCTGCGTGCGCGCGAAGTTGCGATCAAATCACGAATGAATGTGGAGAATACGATCCGGGGCCTGCTGGCCAGCTTCGGGATCCGCCTTCCCAAACACTTGAAGACCTATGACCAGAGGGTCCGAACGGCACTGGAGGGTCAGGCTGAACTGCTGGGAATTATCTTGCCTCTTCTACACCTACGGACTGAAGCGCTGCGTCAGGCAGCGGCACTGACAAAGGATATGGCGCGTCAGGCCCGCGTGGACGATACCTGCCGGCGCCTGATGACGATCCCCGGCGTTGGTGCCGTCAGCGCCGTAACCTATGTCGCCATGATCGATACTCCGGACCGGTTTGCCAAATCCAGATCAGTCGGGGCGTATATCGGATTGACGTCAAGGCGATACCAATCGGGCGATGTTGATTATGGCGGACGGATATCGCGGCGAGGCGATCGGATGTTGCGTACGGTTCTTTATGAAGCGGCCAACAGCTTGCTGTGCCGAGTGAAATCTGGACCTGGTCAACATTTGAAGAACTGGGCGAAGGCCATAAAGAAGCGCACGAGCCATAAGAAGGCTGTTGTGGCGTTAGCTCGGAAGCTAGCCGTGATCATGCACGCCATCTGGAAAGATGGAACAGAGTTTGAACCCAGGGAGGTCTGATCAGAAAGCCGCGCGGCGAGCGCGCTGGCGAGAGTTGCCGTATCGGTCAGAGCGGCAGGCTACCGGATAACCCGATTGATCTACATGCGAGCCAATGCATCGCGAATGAAACCTTTGGGGAGTCGGCGCCTTGGATGCCGAGATGAAGCGCCAAATGGGACGACTTCGAAAAGAACCTTGCAGGTGGCCGATACAAGCGACAAACTCACCGAGCGCTGACGATCAATTAAAGAACTTACATCAAGGTGCGCGGCCAATGGATGTATCTCTACCGTGCCATCGACAGTGTTGGCGACACGGTTGAGTTCTTCTTCAGCGAACACCGTGACCTGTCGGCTGCAAAGTGCTTTCTTCGCAAGGCTTTTTCGCGCCATGGCCGACCGGAACGCGTCATCATCGACGGCAGCCAGACAAATCACGAGGCAATTGTTTCCTGCGACCTTGAAGACCGCCTACGTGACAGGTCGAGACGCTCAAAGAAACCAATTCGCATACGCAAGAGCAAGTATATGAACAACCGGATAGAGCAGGACCATCGGCGCATCAAGCGCCGGGTCCGATCCATGCTCGGCTTCAAGTCGATTGCAAGTGCCCGGGTCATACTTGACGGCATCGAAATGGTCCACATGATGCGCAAGCGACAGGCGAGGTTTGCCTATAATCCGTGCCCCTCAATCGCTGACCAATTCGAAATCTTGGCCGCTTGATAGCCAGCACGGAAGCAGCATATCGCGACCAGAACTACGGTTTGTGACAGAGCCATTTTGCCGAAACCGGCGAGAGGTTGGTGGAGCTCGCAAACCGCGCCCTTTCAGGCGAAGTCAGGCCGACGATCGCGGTGCATGACTGTCTGATGATCGAGCTGCTGCCCACCTCGCGGCAGCCGATGCGCGGCTTCGTCGATCGTATGCGAGAGCTCGAGCGGCAACCCGGCATCCTGTCGATCTCGGTGATTCACGGCTTCATGGCCGGCGATGTCCCCGATCTCGGCACCAAGGTGATCGTCGTCACGGACAACGATCCCGATCTTGCCCGGTGCCTTGCGCGGACGCTCGGCGAGGAACTGTTCAGCTTTCGCGGCACCACCCGGCCGGAATTTCTCAGCCCCGAGCAGGCGCTCGACCGCGCCGCGTCCATCAAGGGTGGGCCTCTGGTGATCGCCGATGTCTGGGACAATCCGGGTGGCGGCGTCCCGGGCGATTCCACCGTGCTGTTGCGCGCCATGCTCAAATGCGGCGTCAAGAACGCCGCCCTGGCCTCGATCTGGGACCCGATCGCGGTGCGCACTTGCATCTCGGCCGGCGAGGGCGCGCGGCTGCAACTCCGGTTCGGCGGCAAGATGTCGGCGGGCAGCGGTGAGCCGCTCGACGCGGAGGTGATTGTGCGCAAGACCTGCACTGCCGCGGTTCAAAACTTCAGCGACAGGGTCGTGCCGCTCGGCGCGTCGGTGTGGATTGAGGTCGGCGGCATCGACGTCATTCTCAACACCGTCCGCTCGCAGGTCTTCAATCCCGACATCTTTTCAAATTTTGGAAT
>Ga0316204_10012009_pt1 | contig 10686 bp, 8 predicted proteins | sample 6monrhotite_MG_2_FD_205661 | JGI IMG/M metagenome (GOLD analysis project Ga0316204, IMG submission 205661) | Microbial mat bacterial communities from mineral coupon in-situ incubated in ocean water Damariscotta River, Maine, United States -... | ecosystem: Environmental > Aquatic > Marine >... | reverse complement strand
ACTACTTTGCAGGGATTGCCATATGCCAAAACACCACTGGGGATATCTTTCGTGACCACAGATCCTGCTCCAATAGTAACGTTATCGCCAATACTTACTCCCGGCATTATGATAGCCCCACCACCAATCCAAACGCTATTACCTATGGCAACAGGCAACGTTGTTGTGACATAAGGTGCTTCTACACCAGGATTTTCTACGATTCTTTCGGAGGCTTTTAGAGGATGGGTGGCCGTATAAATTTGTACAAATGGTGCAAGTAAGACATTAGATCCAATGGTTATCTTATTATCATCCACAAAAATGCAATTGGTGTTTATAAAGGTATTCTCTCCTATAGAAATATTCTCACCATAATCGCAAAAGAAAGGAGCATTAACCCAAACCCCTTCTCCTTTATGACCCAAAAGCTCAGAAAGTAGCTCTGCTACCCCAGATGTGTCTGTAGATTCCAGCTTATTAAAATCTTGTAACAAGCTCATAGCCCTATGATACATCGATAGTAGTTCTGGGTCCCTTGAGTTATAGGGATATCCTCCGAGCATCTTCTCTTTTTCTGTCATAACTTCTTCTAACAGTTAGCTCCGGCTACTTCGGTCTTATCCTTTAAATCCAATCGCCCGATGTTTACCGTCGCAGAAAGGTTTGTTTTCAGACGCACCGCATCTGCAAAATGCAGCGGCTTTTTCTTTAATTTCTTTCCTGCCATCCGAATGTGTTATTTCGAGGGTTCCGTGGACCATTAAAGGGCCGTTGGTAAGTACTTCTATCTTTTGTTCCATGTTATTTGCTTTATTTTCTTGTGATTGCTCGTTTGTTAGTCGGTATTCCAAAGCTCCGGACGGACACTTATCTATTTGAGATTTTAGCGCCTCCATAGAAGCATTATCTGGAACGATCCATGGTTTTTCTGTAGGTTTATAAACTTCTGGAAGTGTTTTTACACAAATTTCTGAATGAATACACTTTTTTGGTTTCCAGATTACCGCAATTTCTTCGGTGGCATATTCCTTAATAATTTCTCTTTTCGACATAGTATTTGTGTCAAATGTTAGTTGGCTTTCATCAAAGCGTCAATCTTTTTTTGTATGGCATCCGCCTCAGCGTATTTCGTATCTCCTGCACTGCGGTTTACCTTAGAAAGGTCAAATGCCTCTTTCATTACGTCTTTATATTTTTGTTGCAGCTTCTCTAGCGGTGATTTTTTATTAAATAATCCAAACATGCTTTTTATATCTATTAATTAGTAAAATTAATTTTCGCCAATAGGAGGTGGGCCTTCGGGAACAATAGCTTCATATTTTTCATCGCCTTTTCGTTCTAAATATTCGGCTTTTACTTTGTCTACCAATTTTTGATTTTCAAAAAGGTCTACCATAGTCATGCCCATGGCTTTGGCAGCATATGCCATCCCTTTATGACCAATACTCATTCCTCCACATGCCACTACTGCCCATGAATGCCAGGGGGTATCTTTAGGTGCCGTGGTAACCCCAAGGTTAATATTAGCAACATTCCAGCTTACATCGCCAACATCCGTAGAGCCTCCTCCCGGATTACTCTTGGTTTCTTCCAGCGGATTAATATTACTGTCCATTCCTACCTGTGGTTTCCCGGTTGCTTCCTGAATTTTTCTACCAAAGGCTGTTTCCTCATCTGTATAGGTAATTGGCCCTAGTAATTCCAGGTTCTTCTGCATAATCTCCCCTCCGGCACGGTTCACCAGGACTTCATAAATACCAGATATTAATGAGATCTTATAATCTACGTTAGCAAGTATAGCAGCGCCTTCGGCCATTGCCTTTACGCGCTCATACACAGGGAGCATGCCACTTCTTTTTGTGTCTCTAACTCGGACCCATAACTTGGAATAATCCGGGACCACGTTAACTACCTGACCTCCATCCTGAATATGATAATGAATACGTACTGTTGGTTTTATATGTTCCCGGTAATAGTTGATCCCAGTTGTATATAACTCAAGAGCATCAGAAGCACTTCTTCCGTTCCACGGATCGGCCGAGGCGTGCGCCGCCTGACCATAAAACTCAACTTTAAAATCTACAAGAGCCAGCGAACTCTGAACATCTGCTTTTGTGGCAGCACTAGGATGCCAGCTAATGTTCACATCAACATCGTCCCATAGACCTTCTCGTACCATCCATATTTTGCCAAAAAACTTTTCTTCCGAAGGTGTTCCAAAGAACTTTACCGTCCCCTTTAATTTGCCAGAAGCGATTAACTCTTTTACAGCAATGGCAGTTCCTAAACTAGCCGTTCCAAAAAGGTTATGACCACATCCATGTCCTGCAGCACCATCATTTAATGCTTCTTTGGTGGGTTGTGCTTTTTGCGAGATTCCTGGCAGGGCATCAAATTCTCCCAATACGCTTATTACAGGCTTCCCTGAGCCGTAAGTCGCCACAAAGGCAGTTGGCATTCCGGCAACGCCTCTTTCTACCATAAATCCGTTAGCTTCGGCATAATCTGCTAATAATTTTGCTGACTGATCCTCCTCAAAGGCCGTTTCTGCGGCCGCCCAAATGGCATCACTAATTTTAATAAGTTCGGCTTCATGTTTTTCAATGGATTTTACTACTGCTTTTTTGTTGGCGTTCATTTTTTGAGCAGCCAAGGGTAGGGTTAGCAATAAAAACCCAATAAATAGAAGTTTTCTCATAATGACTTAATGTAAATATTAATCCGGACTACTTAGGTTTTTTCAGATATTTTAACGAAAGTAGCGCATTGTAGCTTTTAAAATCTTGAATACAATACTTGTGGAATTAAATATACTAAAAAAGAGCTGAACATCATTTTTAAAGTAACATGACTAATAAACTACCCTATTAATTAGCCAGTGCTTCTTTATAGCGTTCAAGGCATCGGACACGAGCCTCTTTATGATCCACCATTTTGGATACGTAGGCGTCAGTATTATGTTCCGGCACCCATTTTTTGATATATATATTATCGGCATCGAACTTATCCACTTGTGTGATGGGATTGAAAATTCTAAAATAGGGGGCAGCATCTACACCACTTCCTGCAGCCCATTGCCAGTTTCCGACGTTACTACTCAGTTCGTAATCGAGTAGTTTTTCCGCAAAATAGGCTTCTCCCCAGCGCCAATCGATCAGTAAATGTTTGCATAAGAAACTAGCGACCAGCATGCGAACCCTGTTGTGCATGTACCCGGTTGTGTTCAATTCTCTCATACCTGCATCAACAAGTACGTAGCCTGTTTGTCCTGTTTTCCATTTTTCAAATTCCTCCTCATTATTTCGCCATTCGATACGATCGTATTTCTTTTTAAAAGCATTATCAACAGTATGAGGGAAGTGCCAGAGTATTTGCATGAAAAATTCGCGCCAAATGAGTTCATTCCAAAAAGTCTGATTCTTTTCAGCAATGGCTTTTTTAATAAGACTCCTTATAGATACCGTGCCAAATCGCAAATGCGGACCTACATGAGAAGTTCCTTCCAAAGCCGGGTAATTACGAGTTGCTTCATAATTTGCAATCAGGGAACCACTTGCATCAAAATTGGGCACCAGCACAGAAGATAGAATAAAACCCATGGCATCTAAAGTGCTAGAAGGGAGTTGCTGTTCTTTGATCAGCTGATGTAACAGCGCTTTCGAATCATATAAATTGAGGTCTTTGGTACTATTGAATTTTGCTTTCCATTTTTTCATGTAGGGGGTATACACCACATAGGGCTCCCCATTATCCTTGACTACGCTGTTTTTTGCAAAGATCACCTGATCTTGAAAAATATGGAATCCAATCCCTCTCGTATCCAATTCCTGCTTCACAAGGGTATCCCGTTTAATCGCATAAGGCTCATAGTCCTCGTTAGTGTAAACACCTTGCACATCATAGGTATCTGTAAGTTGTTTAAACACCTCAACCGGGTCTTCATGAAATAATGTAATCCTACTTTGATGCTCTTTTTGTAAGTGCGCTTTTATTTTTTGAAGGGTCCTGTAAATAAAAGATACCCTTGCATCATTCTTAGGTAGTTCTTCAAGAATAGATGGATCAAAAATAAAGATGGGTAACACCGGGTATTTTCCTGACAAGGCCATATAAAGGCCTTTGTTATCTTCTAATCGAAGATCTCTGCGAAACCAAAATACGGTTATTTTTTCGCGCATATTAAGAGATGTTCAAGGTGGACATACCACCGTCTACTCCAAGTATCTGACCAGTCATCCAACTGCTATCCTCTTTTAAAAGAAATTCGGCCATTTTAGCGATATCCTTTGCTTCCCCAACGCGCTTAAGCGGGTGCCGTGTTGCCATGAATTCTTTCTTTTTATCATTGCTTAATAAACGAGAGGCCAGGGGTGTATCTACTAAGGAAGGGGCAATAACATTCACCCTTACTTTTGGGGTATTCTCTGCGGCTAAGGCTTTAGAAAAACCTTCAATAGCTCCTTTAGCAGCGGCCACACTAGTATGAAAAGGCATCCCAACTGCTACGGCAACAGTGCTAAAAAAGACCATGGAAGAATCCTGCGCCATTCGAGGCATAATGGTCTTTACTACTTTTACAAGACTAAAAAAGTTAAGTTCCATGTCTGCCCTAAAAGCGTCGAGCCCCATCATTTTTAAAGGCTTAAGATTAATGCTTCCTGGACAAAATGCAAATCCGTGGATTTCTTCAGGTAGCAAGGACAAATCCAACTCATCTGTAGTTGCATCGAATGGGATGTACTTAACAGGCAAATTTGTAATCTGCTCATTGGTTCTTGAGGCCACGTAGACTGTATGACTATCTTTTAATAATTGTACAATTTCCAGCCCTATACCATGGGAACCACCTATTAATAATATATTTCTTTTCACTTTTTAAACAGATTGAAAAATTAGTTCGTTGTTATTTTCTGCCATGGCACCAAATAATTCATTTAATTTGGTTTCCCTGTGGTTGAATATGGCGAGTAGTTGTTTTTTTACCAGTATAGGATGCGCCAATTGACCTAATATACCCAAAGGGATTTTGTAATCTATAATATCTTCCATTTCCACGCCTCCTTCAATCTCTTTGATAAAATGCTTATGATGCCAAAGAGAATATGGCCCAAATCGCTGTTCGTCAACAAAATATTCTCCTTCCTTAACATGGGTAATCTCTGTAACCCACTTTGTGGTGAACCCGGGGAAAGGACTTACCTTGTATTGAATGATCTGACCTGCGAACATAGGTCTTTCATCTCCGGATAAAATATGAAACCCCATGCTTTCAGGGGTAATAACCTTTAAGTTTCCCGGATCCGATAGAAAATCCCAGGCTTGTTTTTTGGAAATAGGTAACTGCTGTTTGGCTTGTAGTCGATATATTTTCATCAATACTATTTTCACAAAATTAAATGGTATTATGTTTAATAAAAAATATAATTTGTTAAACAAATAGTAAATTTAGCTAGTTCCAATTTTCTGTAAAGCGCATTCTATACCCAAATAAAATGGTTAATTTTGTTGGAAACATAAAACCCAATAAAAATGAAAAAATTAGTACTTATTTTGGTTGCTTTTGCCGCAACCTTAACGTTGCAGGCTCAGATAGCAGCCCCACAACCTAGTCCTGCTTCCACGTTAATGCAACGTGTTGGATTAACCGATGTAACGGTAGAATATTCGCGCCCATCTATGCGCGGACGAACTATTGTTGGAAATTTGGTTCCTTATGATAAAATATGGAGAACTGGTGCCAATGCCAGAACTAAGATCTCTTTTAGTACTGATGTAACAGTAGGAGATGGAACTTTAAAGGCTGGAACATATGCCATTTTCACCAAGCCAGGTGCGTCTTCATGGGATGTATACTTTTATACAGAAACAGCCGGAGGGGGTACACCTCAGGAATGGGATGACACTAAAGTAGCTGCAATGATAACAGCGAAAGTAGACCTAATGGAAATGCCAGTGGAAACATTTACAATAACATTAGATGACCTGCATAGCAGTGGTGCTACCTTGGGTATGCTTTGGGAAAATACGTATGTAGGTGTGCCATTTATGGTGCCATCTAAGGAAATGACCCTGAAAAGTATCGATGCTGTAATGGCGGGTCCTTCTGGCAATGATTATTTTTCTGCTGCAACTTTTTACTACGATCAAGGGATGGACCTTCAGAAAGCCAAAATGTGGATAGATAAGGCCGTTAGCATGAATGATGAAGCATTTTGGATGATGCGTGCACAGTCTTTAATTTATGCCAAGATGGGAGATAAGAAAGGAGCTATAGAAGCTGCAAAGAAATCTATGGCCGTTGCCAAGGCCGCAAATAATGCGGATTATGTGAAAATGAATATGGACTCCTTAAAAGAATGGGGAGCCATGTAAAGCTATAAAGGATATAACTTTTTTAAAAGCCCTTGCCTTTGGCAGGGGCTTTTATGTTTCTATTTGGGGATTCTTTAAAAGTCTGTCAAAAGACTCCAGCGCAAATGCTAACAAGATCACCAATGTACAACCAAATGCATTAAGCCATAGGTAGGACATCCAATCGTTTGCAAACCCTACAATAACTATGATTTGCGTTATAATCGCAGCTACAAACACGGCATTCCCTTTTATAAATTTAAAGAAGAAAGCTAATAAGAATATCCCGAGGACATTGCCATAAAAGATAGAACCAATGATATTAACAAGCTGAATTAGATTATCGAACAGGTTAGCAACGCAAGCAATTGATATTGCAATAATTCCCCATAACAGCGTAAATCCTTTAGAAACCTTAACATAGTGCTCTTGTGAGAATTTGCCAACCTTATTCCTTTTATATAAATCCAGGGCGCTTATGGTACCCAATGCATTAAGTTCTGAAGCGGTAGAAGACATAGCGGCGGATAGGATCACCGCCAACAAAAGTCCAATAAGTCCTTTTGGTAGATTGGTTAAGATAAAATGAATGAAAACATAATCTTTATCATTGGTCTCCACCGTGTCATCGGCCTTACTGATGAGGTTTTTAGCTGCAGTTCTATTATCTTTTTCACGTTGGTTAACCTCCAGGATATTTGCTTTTGCAGCCATGGTAGCAGGATATTCTTTTAATTTCATGGCTGCATAGAATTTGTCCTGTGCCATGCCTTTTTCAACTTCCAGTGCTTTATGCCGTTCTTCGAGGTCTTTGTAATCATCTGCATACTGAGATTCCTGAATTGCCAGGGTAGCTGCCGGATTGAAATTTAAGGGAGAAGGATTGTATTGGTAAAAGACAAAGACCATGACACCCACCAAAAGAATGAAAAATTGCATCGGTATTTTAAGTAGCCCATTAAATATGAGTCCCAATTGACTTTCCCGTATGGACTTTCCTGAAAGATACCGTTGCACCTGACTCTGATCTGTCCCAAAATAGGATAATGCAAGGAAGAATCCCCCTGTAATACCACTCCAAAAAGTATATCTGCTAGAGGTGTTAAAATCAAAATTAAGGATATTCAATTTTTCACTGGCTCCGGCAATTTTTAAGGCATTGGAAAAAGTAATATCGTGAGGTAATGATCCCAGAATAAAAAAGAACGCCACAAACATCCCCGTCATTATAATGAACATTTGTTGTTTCTGAGTAACACTTACCGCCTTGGTACCACCCGAAACAGTATAAATGATTACCAATATGCCAATAATGATATTCAGGGTAACAAGGTCCCAACCTAATACAGCTGAAAGAATTATAGAAGGCGCAAAAATTGTGATACCGGCTTGCAACCCTCTTTGAACTAAAAATAATATGGCTGCCAGTGTTCGTGTCTTTAGATCGAAACGTTTCTCCAAAAATTCATAGGCAGTGTATACTTTAAGCCTATGATATAAAGGAATGAATACTATACAGATTACGATCATGGCCAGCGGGAGTCCAAAATAGAATTGAACAAAACCCATACCGTCATGAAATGCCTGTCCCGGGGTAGACAAAAAGGTGATAGCACTTGCCTGGGTGGCCATCACGGATAGTCCAATGGTCCACCATCTGGCTTTGTTCCCCCCCAGAACATAATCGTCTACATCCTTACTTCCTTTTGTTTTCCATACCCCAAATATGACAATAAACAGCAAGGTTCCCGAAAGTATAATCCAGTCTAAACTTCCCATTTATTATGAATTAGAAACCATTATCCAATAGAATAGTAGCACATAAAGAATATTGAGAATCAACACTAATGAATATTCTTTCTTCCAGGTATACTTTTCTTCCATGGTTACCCTTTTACACGATTTTCTTCAGTAATTGTTGCTTTGTTCTGTGAGAGCATATTCGCAAATAGTTTGAAAGCTCCCGACACCCCGGCCGGTAATTCTCTAAAAAAGCTTAAACCCGTATAAATATAGGTGCCTTTCCCATAAGGTGCTATTAAAAGACTTCCTTTCTTAGGAGACTCTCCATTGTCTGACATAGATAAAACAGGAGTAAAGGCATCATCCCATGTGTCTGGGAAATACAGCCCGCGTTCCTGTACCCATCCATCAAAATCTTTAGGTTCAATCTTGTTTGGAAAATTTAATAGGGGATGATCCGTGGCTAATAGTTCCACTTTAGATTGCTCGTCCGTAACCCTATCTCTCGAAATATGAATGGGATAGGGGGCTAAATTTTCAAAATTAAGTCCTCTTCTGCCCGATGTATTATATTGTAAAATAAGATTACCGCCATTAAATACGTAATCTAGTAGGAATCGTTGTTTAAATTTTAGCTCGTCCACCACATTGTATGCTCGTATACCAACTACAATGGCATCGTACTTCTCCAGGCTGCCGGGTTGTATAGTAGCAGGATCGATCTTAAAAACGGTGTAGCCAATTTGCTCTAAACTTTCCGGTACCTGATCCCCTGCACCTACAATGTAACCAATATTCTGACCTGTTTTTTCAATATTGAGTCGGACTACTTTAGCTTCGGAAGGGAGCAGTACCGACTGTGTAGGGATGTGGTCATACGCAATAGTAATTAATTGCTGCGTTATAACCTCCTTACCAATTCGGATTACCGGTGAAATAATACCTTCATTTTCCTGTTCTGGAGGCGTAATCTTAAATATGAACGTTTTTTCATCCCCATTTTTGTCAATACTAAAAGCACGCTCATTGGAATTTGCGATCCATCCATTGGGAAGTTGTAGTTCTAAAACTCCATGTATAGAATCGCGCAGTGCTTTAACGGTTACGGGGATTTCTTTAGTTGTGCCATCAGCAAAGATGTTCACATTATCCTGAAAACCAGCAGTGGCAGATGGTAAAATTTCGAACGGACTATATAGCTCTCCTTTATCGGGTCGCGAATATCTGTACACAATGGGTTTATGTATGGGTATCTGCTGCCCGTTAATTTCCAATAAAAATTCTGCCACAAATGCTCTCGGAGTTTCCGGTTTCCCGATAAGTGATGAATCCTCCACTTTATACATTCCCAAACTTCCCTTGTGCGACAACCAATACGGACTTGTAAACGCGGTATTTTGTGGCACCTTAAATTGCAGGGTTAGCGTCTTCTTTTGGTTGTTGAGCAACTCGATGTTCGATTCTTCTAATAGATCATCGCCAATTGAGATAGATCGTAATGTTATTAAATTATTACTTCTATTAAGGGCTTCAACTGACACATTTACAGTGTTTTCTGGATTGCTATAAGCTGTTGTGGACGATATTTCCAAATACAGTCCGGTTACCACTTCAATTAAGTTTTCGAGTTCTTGAAGCTTTATTTTCTTCCAGTGCGTATTATCCACTTTTTGAAGAAGGGCATATGCCTCAACTAGTGTGTCTAAATGACTTGCAGGGTTCTTGAAATTGAAATTTTCCTCCATGGCATACAGCAAATCACCTATGGCTTTCCCTCCTTCTATTCTGGACCATGATGTGTCTATACCTTCAAAAATATTGGTAGGATCTTTGGGCATATCACCTTTAAGGAGTTCAATATATTCTTTTTCACTCCCTCGGGTAGTTAATCTACCAAAACCCTGGCAGAGATGCTGACTACTGGCGATAGAGGCTATTTCATTGTTGGAGAGGCCTAGCATTGGATAGAATACACCAGTGTCTACGCTAAGTAATCTTGATTTATCTGCTTTATCAAATTTTTCCTGACTTCCATAAAACCACCAGGAGGTATTAAAAAACAATCGTTGAGGTTGCCAAACATCCACGTTGTTTAATTGTTCTTTATACGCTGATTTATCGCCGACCAGATCAAAAGCTTCCATGCTCAATAGGGCAGAAGAGGTATGATGCCCATGGGTAGTCCCCGGTGTTCTATGATTGAATCTGTTGACGATGACATCGGGTTTAAATTCCCTGATTATTTTTACAACATCACCTAATACGGCTTCCTTATCCCAAATCTTTAAAGTTTCTTTCGGATGTTTCGAATAGCCAAAATCGTTGGCTCTTGTAAAATACTGAATGCCTCTATCAATTCTACGAGCAGCTAATAATTCCTGAGTTCGTAATACACCTAATAATTCGCGTAATTCAGGACCAATTAAATTCTGACCTCCATCGCCTCGGGTAACAGAAAGATATGCCGTACGTGCGTGGACCTTATTAGATAAATAGGAGATGAGTCTGGTATTTTCGTCATCGGGATGTGCAGCAATGTACATGGCAGATCCCAGAAAATTTAGTTTTTCTAAGGAATGGTAAATTTCTGCTGAAGTAATTTTTTGTGGT
>Ga0316204_10012008_pt1 | contig 10688 bp, 2 predicted proteins | sample 6monrhotite_MG_2_FD_205661 | JGI IMG/M metagenome (GOLD analysis project Ga0316204, IMG submission 205661) | Microbial mat bacterial communities from mineral coupon in-situ incubated in ocean water Damariscotta River, Maine, United States -... | ecosystem: Environmental > Aquatic > Marine >... | reverse complement strand
CATGCATTTAGTTCAAGGGGACTGATTTAAAATTGCCTGCAGCGGTGCTTCCTCAAACGAGACAGAAAGACCGTCCGGTTGGGGGTGGTGCACGGCTATTGCTGCAATATGATCTGGGCCGGGCCGAAACCGGTGTAAGCTCCACTGCGCAGGGTCATCCAAAGCGATGTCCTCTCGTGTTTGTTTAAACTGTATGGCCAAAGGTTCAAGGCTGTAATGAAAACTGTCGAGTGGCAAAGAAAGCCCTTTCCCGATGGCCTTTATATAGGCCTCTTTCAGCGTCCAAAGAGTTAAGAATAACTCATGTTTTTCGCCTTCAGGCGCCGCAGCCAGAAGAGATTGTTCTTCAAGGGTAAAAACTGATTTGGAAAGGTCCAAGAAGCTGCTTTTTCGGCCTAACCATTCCACATCCACACCAATATCGTGCTCTGTTGTCAGGGCAGCAACAACCATGCCTCGGGTGTGGGCGAGGTTGATTCGAACGCGCGGGACACCTTTTGGAAGAATAACTTCCGGTTTTCCGAGGTCGCTGATGCTAAATTTCCATTCAGTGGGGCTAGCATCTAACCGCGCGGACAATAAGGAGCGCACAATTGCATGCGCAGCGATGTAAGACTTTTTATCATGTTCGAAGTGAAACCGTTGCGCTCTGTCCCTTTCAGCTTGCTCAAGCAGGCTTTCAAGTCTTGGCCAATGGGGTTCATTCACCGTATCGATGTCTAGCCACCAACCCTCTACATTATGCTGCCCATCTTCCAAAAATTGCATTGTTTTCAAATCCTTAAATGTAAAGGCAGTTGATTTCCCAAGATATATTCATAATACTTTTGCATTAGATATGTGAATTAATGATTTAGCAGTAGGCGCGTTACTTTTCAAAGATCCAAAATGCTGAGTTTGTATTATTGGGCGAAAAGACTTTTCTAAGCGCTGGTAAACGGGGGATGCTAAATTGAAGGCGGGTATGTTTCCTGGGCAAGGTGCCCAAAAATTAGGTATGGGCGCTGACCTTTTTGGACAGTTCCCAGAACTAACGAATCAGGCGGATGCTATTCTTGGATATTCTATTCAGGAATTATGCATAACCGGTCCTGCGGAACGTCAAACTCAAACTCAATTTACCCAGCCAGCGCTTTATGTGGTTAATGCCTTGCAATATCTTGCTGATATTGAAGCGGATGGCTGTAAGCCCGATTATTTGTTGGGGCATAGTGTTTCAGAATATGTGGCGCTGTTTGCAGCAGGGGTTCTAGAGTTTCAAGACGGTCTTCGCTTGGTTCAAAAGCGCGGCGAGCTGATGGGCAAGGTTGAGGGCGGCGGTATGGCAGCCGTTATAGGCCTGACGGCTGAACAGGTAGAGGCGCTGATCAAGCAGCACGGCCTAACCGACATCTATGCCGCCAATTTCAATACACCCAAACAGATTGTGGTTTCCGGCAAACGCGACATGATTGTCGCCGCAGAGCCCTTGTTTATGGAAGCGGGGGCGGCGCTTTATAAAGTGCTGGCCGTGAGCGGCGCATTTCATACGCCTTTCATGGAGCCATCAAAAACCGAATTTGCCCAGTTTGCGGCGGATATCTCATTTGCAGACCCCACTATTCCGGTGATAGCCAATGTAACGGCGCGTCCGCACCGGGCCGAAGATATAAAGGCAACAATGGTGTCGCAGATCACCTCGCCGGTGCGCTGGAGCGAGAGCATTCGCTACTTGCTCGCCAAAGGGGTTGAGCCAGCTGATTTCAAGGAAACAGGGCCAAAAGGTGCGCCCGTTTTGAAGCCGATGGTGATGAGAACCAAATTGGAAGCTGGCCCGCTTGAAGCTGACATTTTGGAAAAGGAAGAGGCGCTTGAACTTGAGGCAAAGGCTCAACAGCCTGAAATGCCAATACAGGCTGAGGCGCCACCACAAGCTGAACAAACTTCGCGCTCTAATGGTCACATGAATGGGTCCAAAGTTGCTAAACCCGCTGGCAGACAAAATGGTGTGGGTATTGAGAATTTAGGATCGCGTGACTTTTGCGATAGGTTTGCCCTTCGGTATCCTTATGTTAGCGGTGCAATGTACCGGGGCATCGCGTCTTCGGCATTGGTTATCCGTATGGCCAAGAACGGCATGCTGGGCTTTTTGGGTGCAGCGGGGCTTTCGGTCGCAGAGACAGAGCGCGAAATTCAAAAGATACAGCAAGCCTTGCCGGACAATCAGCCTTTTGGCGTGAACTTCATCGCCCATTTTAACCGTCCACAAATGGAAGAAGATCTTACTGATCTGTTATTGAAGTACGGGGTTCGAATTGTAGAAGCGTCTGCCTTTATGGAGGTGACACCTGCGCTGGTACGATACCGCGCCAAGGGTTTGTGCCGCGCAGGGAAATTTATTGACGTTGAAAACCGAGTTATAGCGAAAGTTTCCCGCCCTGATATTGCCGCTGGGTTTCTGTCTCCGCCACCTGAGCGTATGCTTGAGAAGATGCTTGCTGACAATCTGCTTAGCCAAGACGAGGTTGAGCTGTTGCGGAAGGTGCCGATGGCCGATGCTATAACGGTAGAATCTGATTCCGGCGGACATACAGACCAAGGCATGCCTTTCACATTGATCCCTGCTGTTCTTAAGGTGCGCGATTTAGCACAGGAAAAATTCCCTGATTTTGGTCCTATATTTGTGGGCGCGGGCGGCGGCATTGGCACACCGGAAGCGGCGGCGGCTGTGTTTATGTTGGGGGCTGACTATATCGTCACTGGGTCCATCAATCAGTGCACGGTAGAGGCAGGCACCAGCGATGCGGTTAAGGACATGCTGGCATCTGCTAATGTGTATGACACAGGCTATGCGCCATCAGGAGCCATGTTCGAACTGGGCTCGCGGATTCAGGTGTTGAAAAAGGGTTTATTCTTCCCAACCCGGGCTGAAAAACTGGTTTCGCTTTACCACCAGCACGGCGCGATTGACCTAATCGATGAGAAGTTATCCAAGCAAATTCAAGAACGCTATTTCAAGCGCAGCTTTGATGATGTTCTTAGTGAAATTCAGGCGGAAACCTCTCCGCAAGAATGGGAAAAAATTGAGCGCACGCCCAAATACCGTATGGGCCATGTTATTCGCCGTTACTTCAGCGATACAACCCGTTGGGCGATGAACGGCGATGTGGATCATAAGGTGGATTTTCAAATTCACTGCGGCCCGGCCCAAGGAGCGCTTAACCAATGGCTTGCGGGCACTGAATTGCAAGACTGGCGCAACCGCCACGCGGATGTGCTCGGGATAAAGATACTGGAAGAAACCGCAGGTTTACTGGATGCGCGTTTCGCCTCGATGACGCAGGGAAAAAACTCTTGGCAGTAGGGCCGAAATCTCAGTTTGAGCCTGTCGCCATTATCGGCGCAGGCATGCGCCTTCCAGGGGCGGACAGTCTAGATGTGTTTTGGCAACATCTGGAAGCTGTAAAATCGTTGATTAAGCCATTACCCAAAGAGCGCTGGGATGTGGATGCCTTTTTGGCGGACCCAACCCTTGGCAACGGCGCAAAAGGCGTGTGGGGCGGTTTTCTGGATGATGCAGACTGCTTTGACGCTGCCTTTTTTGGAGTATCGCCAAAAGAATCGGCCTTGATGGACCCACAGCAGCGTTTCGCGCTTGAGATGGCTTGGCATGCGATTGAAGATGCCGGCATAAAGGCCAGCAGTATGGCGGGCAGCCGTACCGGCGTTTATATGGGCGTATGTCACTGGGATTACGCCGAACTGTTGGAAAAGCATTCAGCGCATGTTGATGCCTATATGCCAACCGGCATCGCCTACGCGATCATTGCCAACCGCATTTCTCACTTTTTTGATTTCCAAGGCCCAAGCATAACCAATGATACGGCTTGCGCTGCGTCCATGACGGCCATTTATGAGGCTGTACGTGCTTTGCAGTCTGGTGAATGTGAAATGGCCTTGGCTGGCGGCGTGAACTTGGCTTGGTCGCACAATCACTTTTCCGCTTTTTCCAAAGCGGGCATGCTGTCCAAAACAGGTCGCAGTCAATCTTTTGACGCGGGAGCGGACGGCTATGTACGCGGCGAAGGCGGCGCTGTTTTACTGTTAAAGCCGCTGGCAAATGCGGTGGCCGACAAAGATAATATTCAGGCGGTTATTCGCGGCATTGGTATTAACCACGGCGGGCGGACAAATTCGCTAACCGTTACCAGCCCTGATGCTCAAGCTGAATTGATCCAATCGGTTTACCGTGCGGCAGGGGCTACGCCGGATAGCATCGACTATATTGAAGCGCACGGGCCGGGAACGCCGCTGGGTGATCCCATTGAGATATCGGGGCTGAAGCAGGCTTTTGCAGCACTTCACGAGGAAGCCGGAACTCAGCCACAACCAAACACCTGCGGCGTTGGTTCGGTGAAAACCAATATTGGCCACCTAGAAGGTGCGGCCGGTGTTGCAGGCATTGTCAAAGTTTTGGCGGCTTTACGGCACGGCAAACTACCTGCCAATGTGGGGTTTGAAACCCTCAATAGCTTGATTGATTTAGAGGGCACGCCGTTTTCCATTCAAAACGAGACCACGCCTTGGCCGCAAGGGCAGCGACCGCGCCGTGCGGGTGTTAGCTCCTTTGGGTTTGGGGGCAGTAATGCCCATGCCTTGCTGGAAGGGTTCGACAACCACGGAACTTCCACCGCGGATGAGGCTGAGCAGACAAAACCCACTGAGCCGTATATAATTCCGCTTTCGGCACGCAGTGAAGAACGGCTGAAGGCCTATGCTGCAGCCTTGCTTGAGTTTATTGAGCGTGAGGATGTGCCGCCCGTAAACTTGCCAGACCTCGCTTATACATACCAATCGGGCCGCGAAACGATGGACGCTCGTGTTGCCTTTGTTGTGCAAGACATGGGTGCGTTGCAGCAAGCGGTTAGTGATTACCTGAAAGGCACGGACAACCCAGCGGTTATTACGGTGGATACGGCCGAACAGGAAAATACCCTAGCTGTCACAGCGGCACAGTGGGTCAGCGCAGGCGCTGGCGGCGACCAAGTAATTGACCAAAAGATAACGGCATCGCGTATATCGGTGCCTGCTTATCCGTTCTCGCGCGATAAACATTGGATGGATACGTTCCAGAACAGTAAGGATGAACGCCCGGTTCCTCATCCGCTTTTGCACAGGAACATTTCCAACTTCGAAAGAATTGCTTTTCAAACAGTTTTGCGGGGCAATGAGCCCATTTGGGAAGACCATCATGTTGGGGATGATCAGGTGCTGCCGGGTATGGTGTATCTGGAGATGGTGCGCGCAGCGGTTAGTTTGGTTGAGGGTGAGCAGCCCAAGGGAGAACAGCCCAAGGGTGAGCAGCAAAGCGTTTGCTTTGAAGATGTTGTATGGGTTCGCCCGGTTACGGCAAGTGCGGGCCCAGTCACTCTAGAGACCCGCTTAAGGCGGGCTGAGGACGGCGTAATTGCCTTCACTATTGAACGTATAGGGGCAGACGCTACTGCCACAGTTGTTGTGCAGGGTTCGGTGCGCCAACACAGCACCAGCGCGAGCGCGGCAGTAGATTTGGCGCATTTGCAAGGTGCACTGAAGGAAACGCGGGACATCGAAGCCTGTTACCAGACGCTGAGAGACAGCGGTGTAAACCACGGCCCGGCTTTCCAAGTGTTGAAGACTATTCAAAGCGGCAACGGCGAAGTGTTGGCGGAACTGAATCTTTCTCGGCGTATGCGCTCCACCTTAGGGGCGTTGCCGTTGCACCCTATTATGTTAGACGGTGCCATTCAGGCTTGGATTGCGCTAACCGATAAATCCCTTGTCGGTGCGGCGGTGCCATTTGCTTGTGAGCGGATTGAGGTTCTTGGCCCGTGTGAAGCAGCTATGTGGGCAGTCGTGCGCCATACGCCGGATAAGAAGAACACAGAATCTGTCCAGCACTTAACCATCGAGTTATGCGATAAAAACGGCAATGCCTGTGTGGTTTTCCATGATTTAATCTTACGGGTCATGACCAATCAAAAGGCTTCATCTAGCGGCGAACAAGCCGGCGAGGGTCACCAATTATTATACGCATCCGGTGGATGGGAAGACAGCATTCTTGAGCGTGCAAGCGCACCATCTTTTTCCGGGCAGGTAAAAGTTTTCTACGCTGGCGACATAGGCGAACAGCTTGGCAAAGCCGCAGGGAAATCGAGGCCTTGGTCTTTTTATCCGCTACCTGACTGCGGCGAGCGAGACGACGCTGCAGATGCTGAGCAGTGGTTTACTTTCTTGCACCAGCAAATAAGCAGCTGGCTGGCAGAGCGATCTTCTGAGCCGTGTAAAATGCTGGTTCTCGTGCCGCAGCATATTTCGCCTATGTTGACAGAGCCATTGGCCGCGTTGCTGAAATCAGCGGTTCTGGAGAACCCAAAGATCAGCGGTTCAATGATTCAAATCAGCGAAGATATTCCGGTAGCAAAACAGCTTGAAATCATTGATGCCGAACTGGGCAATGGAAGCAGTTTTTCCTCGGTGCGGTACGAAGGCGTGCTGAAACGCTCGGTTTGGAAGCCATTGCCAGTTGCGTTGGCGGGTAGCCAGCAAGCAATACAAAATTTACCCACTGATCCGAACGGTGTTTATTGGATAACCGGCGGAATCGGCGGGCTAGGGGGTCATTTTGCCGATTGGTTGATTGCCGCAGGGGCAAAGAAAATTATTCTCACCGGGCGCCGGGCTAAATTAAGCACCGAAGCACTGGCTGCAATTGACCAACTGCAAGCAAACGGCGCGCAGGTACATCATAAAGCGTGTGACATCGCAGATATGGCAGCCGTTGAAGACTGTGTGGATTGGATTACCAATCAGGTGGGTCCTTTGAAGGGGATTATTCATGCTGCGGGCGTATTGGAGGATGGTTTTATCTTTAACCAGCCACAATCTGCCATCGCCAATGTGTTCGCACCCAAGGTTGCGGGGCTTTATAATTTGGATGCTGCCACTCGCGGTGCTGAACTGGATTTTATGGTTTTATGCTCGTCGGTGGCCTCTAGTTTTGGCAATGCCGGTCAAGCGATTTATGCCGGTGCAAATGCCTTCATGGATGCCTTCGCAATACACCGGGGTGACATGGTGCAAGAAGGCAAGCGCAGCGGCTATACCGTTGCTGTTGCTTGGCCGCTTTGGGATGACGGCGGCATGCACGTGGACGCCCCCACCCAAGAGGCAATGACGCAGCGTTGGGGTACAGTGCCGATTACCACCGAAGCGGGATTAAACGCGCTGTCGACCATAATAAACGCCGAGGCGGCTGCTAACTATACAGTTTTATATGGCTATGAAGACCGCATAACAGAGTTTTTGGCAGATTTCGGTGAGCCGAATAAATCGGCGGCAGGCACTGATGATGCCGCAGCAAAGTCCAATGAAACAGCTAAGACTAGCGGTTCTGTGGTTGACGAGAAGGCGTTGCTTAAGGGCGCGGTTAACTATTTGCGCGAAGTCTTCGCAGATGTTTTGCAATTCGAGCCAGATCAGATACGCCCAAATCGCAAGCTGGATGAATATGGCTTGGAATCGATTTCTATTGTTGAGGCGACCAACGAGTTAGAGAAGACATTTGGCCCCTTATCCAAAACACTGTTGTTTGAATATGTTGATATCAACGGTATTGCCGGGCATTTGCTGGAAACGCACCCTAATGTGCTGGAACAATTGTTGGCAGACAGCCAAGGCAAGCCCGCTGTTTCTAGTGCTTTGCCAGAAAGCAACAATCCGGCTGATGCAACAATAGTATCAGAGCCAGAGCCGGCACCAGAACCCATATTTGAGCAAAAAACCGTACCTGAGCCTTCAGATAAATCTGCCAGAGATAAGCCTGACAGTCATGACATCGCGGTTGTTGGCCTTTCACTGCGCGTTTCCAAAGCCGATGACCAAGATGCATTTTGGGAAATGCTGTCCGAGGGCATTGATGGTTTTGAGCCTTGGCCGCAATCCCGGTGGGATCATGGTTCCATTCTTCACCCTGAGCGGGATGTATTGGGCAAAACGGTCGTTAAAACAGGCGCGTTCCTGGACGATATAGACAAATTCGATCCGCGTTATTTCCGTATATCACAAGCGGAAGCAGAACTTATGTCGCCGGAAGTTAGGTTGTTTTTAGAGGCCAGCGTGAACGCCTTCGAAGATGCTGGATATTCCCGCGAATATATGCACAGCCGGTATGACGGCGATGTTGCGGTCATCATGGGATCAATGACCAACGAATATCATCTGTATGGCTTCCAGAACATGTTGGTGCGCGGGTCAAAAGCAAGCGGTAGCTATACCGGTACGATCCCGAACATGGTTTCCTATTATTACGGCTTTAAAGGCCCGTCCTATTTTCTGGATACTATGTGTTCGGCGTCTTCTACCTGTGTGCACGAGGCTGTGCACATGCTGCGTGCTGGGCGCTGTAAAATGGCGTTGGCAGGCGGCGTTAGCTTATTGTTACACCCTCAAAAACTTATCGCCACATCGCAGGAACATTTCACAACAAAAACGGCGGATGTTATCCGCGGATACGGCGTTGGGGCAGACGGCACCATACTAGGCGAAGGCGTTGGTGCGCTGGTGCTGAAAACATTGGCGGACGCTGAGCGTGACGGAGATCATATTTACGGTGTCATTAAAGGCAGCGGTGTCAGCAACGCCGGAACACGCAACGGCTTTACCGTCCCTAATCCTAACCAACAGGCTGTCGCTATCAAGCAGGCACTTGCTGATGCAGAAATTGAAGCTTCAACAATAGGGTATATTGAAGGGCACGGTTCGGGTACGGCTCTGGGGGATCCTATTGAGGTTAAGGCGTTAACCCAGATATTTGCTGGTGAAGGCGTCGGCGACCAATCATGCCCAATCGGTACGGTAAAAAGCAATGTGGCCCATTTGCTTGCGGCTTCGGGGCTGGCGGGAATAGCAAAGGTGTTGATGCAATTGAAGCACGGCGAATTGGCCCCTTCACTGCATGCTGAAACCTTAAACCCCGACATTTCTTTTGATAAAACGCCGTTTTATGTGCAGCGAAAACGCGAGCCTTGGATACGGAAACGCGATCAGTCCGGGCAAGAGCTACCGCTGCGGGCTGGGGTGACATCCATCGGTGCGGGCGGCATGAATTCCCACATTATATTTGAGGAATACCGAGGAGCACCGGCGCGCACTCACACGCACGCTGCCGGACCTGAATTGATGGTTTTCTCGGCGATGAACAAGCGTGCTTTGCAGGCCGTGGCCGACCGCTTTTGCCAGTATATGGAAAAAACTCCTGATGCCGTCTTGGGCGACGTTGCATACACATTGCAACTTGGGAAAAACGAACTGCCGTGCCGACTTGCAGTAGTTGTAGATGATTTCCCAGCATTGAAGACCAAGTTGGAACGCTTTTCGGCCTCGCCAGAAGTTGGCGGTGATTGGTATTATACCCCTTCCGTTTTTGATCAAGACCCAGAAGAAGACGATGACCGACTGGATGCAGCGACAGGCAGCCGCGATCTTGAATTTGTTGCCAAGGCGTGGGCCGCAGGAACGCCGATCGATTGGAAAGCCCTGCACCATGGCCGGGATATGCGCCGGGTCTCGCTGCCGGCCTATCCGTTTGAACGAGTGGAATGTTGGTACAAGGATGCGCCTGACGTGCCGTCCGTGCTTAACCCGCTTGGCTCGAAACTGAAATTGCACCCGTTTATTGGCCGCAATCAGTCCAATCTGACGGGACTTGCTTATACAACGCCGATGTATTTGGAAGAGATGCAGGATTATCTTTTCACAAAAGACCGCGAGCAATATTTGAACCCTGTTTGCGCGGCTGAAACTGTCGTGGCACAGGCGCGAATTGCGGGTTTGGCAGGCAATTTGGTGTTGAAAGACCTAACCGTTCACAGTGATATCAAGTGGGCTGATGTTCAGACATTAACCAGTAAGGTTGTCCCAGTTACGGACAGCGAAATTCAGGTTCAAGTGGACTATATAAGCGGCGAGATCGCTAGGCCTTGGGCTGTGGGAACCGTGGCCTGTGATACGAGTGCAGGCGCATCTCATTTCGATATTGATACCTTGCGCGCTGCAGCTGTTGAGCATTCTGATTATGCGGCTTTCTACAAAAACTTGGGCGACCAAGGTTTTGGGTTCGGCCCTTTCCTCGAGGTTGTGGAGCGTTCTTGTCGTTTGGCCGACGGCCGGTTGCTGTGTAGTTTGCGCCCAGATGCCCCTCAGCAAGACGGTTTCAAGCGGAATTTACAACTGTCGGCACCGGCTTTGGCTGCGGCGCACCAGTTGCTGGAATTGGCGGGCGGTGGTTGGTCAACGGCGCAGAACTGGCATTTGAAGCAGGCGCACTTCTCCGAAGGGGACGTGGTGCATGTGTGTTTGGAAGATAACGGACCGGATGGTTTTCAACTGTTTTTCATCGACGCTGTTGGAAGGCCTGTTTGCAATTGGTCTGGCGTGATGCGGGACAGCTTGAATGTGGCTCAAGCGTCACCGCAGGCTGTGTCTCAAGCGGTGCCCCAAGCAGCACAAACCAGTGCTCAAGTCAGTCAAGTTGCCGCTTCTGATGCGGTGCCGGACAAAGATAATATGGTTGTTCAGGCATTGTGTCAGGTCGCGGGGGATATTCTGAAATTCTCGGCTGATGATATTGGCGTGCGTGATCCATTCCATGATCTAGGCTTCGATTCAAT
>Ga0316204_10012007_pt1 | contig 10688 bp, 6 predicted proteins | sample 6monrhotite_MG_2_FD_205661 | JGI IMG/M metagenome (GOLD analysis project Ga0316204, IMG submission 205661) | Microbial mat bacterial communities from mineral coupon in-situ incubated in ocean water Damariscotta River, Maine, United States -... | ecosystem: Environmental > Aquatic > Marine >... | reverse complement strand
GTTCCCTCGGCGGCGCCCACAACGATGCCGTTATCCACCAGAAAGATTGCTGGGTTGATGACGTAGGGCTCACCGTCTGGCCAACTGAGCAGGGCTTCGCTAGGCGGATCGAAAGCGACCCGGTCCAGCTGAAATCGCCACTGTGGATCGCGCCCGCCAAAGACAAAAAATGCCGTTCGTTCGCCGGGGCGATGTGTTTCTGGATCGGCAAAGTATTGGGCGACCATCTCTCGGCAATGACCACAGTCCTGCCGCGCAATCAAAATCATCCATTTGCCGCTGTCCAGTTCCGACAGTCGCGGGTCCGTTTGTCCATTCAGAGGCCATGGCTTGCCGACCAGCAGGTCTGCCACCAGTAAGCGCGACCTTTCTTTCTCCAAGAGAACGTCATAGCGCCAAACCGCCACCCCCGCAACGAGACCGGCCACCACGGTCACAGCTGTCAGTTGTCGGATTAGCTTAGGTGAAGATATCTGCCAGCGACGCGGACGCAGACAGGCTGTTAGCAGCAGGACGAGGTTGTCGATGACCACGACCGTCTCGGGTTCCAATTTTCCACCGAAACAATCACAGGGCTGATCCATCGAAATGGCATATAACGTGGATGCGACAAAGATCGCGAACGTTGCCAGCGTCAGTAGCCAGGCCAAACACCGATTGCCGACCATCAAATAGACCGCCACCGCCGCTTCGAATGCCGTCACGGCAACTAGACGCGGCATCGTGTCCAGCAAGCCGCCACCGGTCAAGATTTGTGCCATGTTGACGATCTTGACCACGGCGGTCGCGAACAGCAAGACAGCCACTGCGAAACGAAAAGACTCCCAGCCCAATGTCCCGCCAGCCGATTGCGTCGTGTCAGGTGTATCGCTCACAGAATTTCTCCCGCTGTTTCAGAGCACCCTACCGTAGGTCCGACTGAGCCGGACGGAAGTTAGCTTGCGACGTCCGGTGGAACCGGCGCTATGTCAACTTGGCTGTGGACTGCGGTAAAAAGCTGCCAAGTAGCATAAGACAATCAAGGGCGGGATCAGAGTCCATTCTACGAAAAACAGCATCCACACGCCCGCCAGTCCCGCACCGGTGAGAAAGCACAACCACACGATGGCCAGCATACCCGCCCTGCGCCAGCGTGTATCCCTTTCCGAAACGGCATCGGTCAGCGGCGTTCCTCGGACCGCTAATGCCAAGTGGCGGCCGATTTGATTCAAGTCACCCGACACGAAACCCAGGCTCACCGATTGTCGTCCCACCTGAGACAGGACCGTATTCATCGCTCCCATCCCAAAGCTGGCCGCAATAATGCTGACCGTGTTTGCGAGCGAGCCGAAACGAGTCGCAACCGCACTGACCGCCAGCATGACAGCAACCAATCCACATAACCGGCGGACCGGGTTTTTCAGCTCGCCTTCCAGGAGGAATGCCCCCACAGCAACGCCGGCCACAAAACAGGGGATCGGCAAAAACTGGTGTGCGGCGGCGGCAAACTCTCCCAGCCCCGCATGCAATCCCGTCTGAGTCGTGTTGCCACTCATAAATGAAGCAAAGACCGCAAACTTCTGAACGGCATACGAATCAACATATCCGGCAATGGTCGCCAGCAGGGCAGCCAATAACAACTGCGTTCGCACGGGAGTGTTTAATGTCGCTTGCATGGTGTCGGCGCGATTTCCTGGAATGGTGTTGCGAGGGTGGTGCAGAATGATTTGTTTTGGGCCGACGAAGTCCGCAGGAGCGTGCGGCCTGGCCTGCCGGTCAACCTGAAATATCACCTCGCGCTGCGGACATCAAAATCTGCTCGCCATTGGTTCGCGTTCTCCTGCGGCTGCGCCGCCCCGAAAGAATCTTTCGGGGCCACCCTCGTCAAAGACGTCTGACCGGTCCGAACCGTTTGATTTCTCACATCATGAAGGATGAACATCGTCGTCATAGTAGTCTACAGGCGGAAACGATATCCAATGCGACAGATAACCGTCGACGACTCTGGCACCAGTTTTTGAACTGCGTTTTACTTGCCAAATTGGATAGTAAACAACATCCATCACGACAACAGGCATCCCGTAACCATTTATGCAAAGCCAACTGGCGGGACCGATCGAAAGCACGTAGCAAACGCACAAGACAAAAACTAGTGTGAATCGGCGAACAATCCGCCGAAAAGAGCCGTTTCCTATTTCTTCTTTTTGCATGGTGCAAGCACGACACTTCCTTTCTCCACTGTGACTGTAATGCTACCGGTAATTTGATATCGACATTTGATCACGGGTGGCCCCCCCCCTCACAACAAATCCCGATAATTCGCCCGCACCTTCACCACCGCATCGGCCAGTTGATCAATATATGCGTCGGTCCCCAAAAACGGGGTGTGCATCATCCAGACGGCTTCGGTTTCGCAGGCGCGGATGGCGACGGGGCATTTTTCGGTGAATGTTCTGTAATCGACTGGGGCGTCGCGGCCGACCATATAGACCGAGGCGGGAGAACAGAAGTCGGTTTTTTGGAACAGCGGATTGTCGAAGGTGGGGAATGTGTAACCGGCAATCGCGCCGACCCCTTCGGCGTTGATCGCTTCTAAAAACTTCTCCCTGGGCAAGCCGTCCCAGGCGGCGGCATCGTAGTGGAACAGCACCAGGTAGTGGCCGCGGTGCGTTTCTTTGGGATGCACCTTGGCCGGCACGAAGCCTTCGACTCCGGCGATGCGTTCAAAGAACCGCTCGACGGTCGCCATCCGCTGGGAGTTTTGGGCGGGGAGTTTTTTCAGTTGCTTTCGTAACAAGGCCGCACAGAATTCGGTCATCCGCGCGTTCCAGCCGATGCGGTGATGTTCGTACCACAGGCTTTCTTTCGTCCGCCCGACATGCCGCAGGCTCCAGACGATCTCCGCCATTTCATCGGAGTTGGTGGTGATGATCCCCCCTTCGCCGCTGTTGAGTGTCTTGGAAGCTTGAAAGCTAAAGATCCCCGCTTCGCCAAACGAACCGGCGTAACGATCCCCTTCCAACGCAACGCCGGGCGCCTGGGCGGAGTCCTCAATGACTTTCAGATTGTGTCGCTGAGCGATATCCAGGATCGCTTCGATGTCGGCAATCTCGCCGGCGAAATAAACCGGCAGAATCGCCCGCGTGCGGTCGGTGATCGCTTCTTCAATCCGATTGGGATCGATGTTGAATGTGTCCGGATCAATGTCGACAAACACCGGCAGTGCGCCGGCATTGAGAATGCAAGTCGCCGTGGCGATGAACGTATAGGGGGTGGTGATCACCTCGTCGCCCGGTTTGAGGTCGATGGCTCGCATGCAGATATCGAGCGCCGTCGAACCGCTGGTGACGGCGAAGGCATGTTTTACTCGGTGCAAAGCGGCGAATTCTTCCTCGAATTGCGCAACTTGGCTGCGCGCGGGTTTGTCCTCCGCACCGCCCAGTTCGGCATCGCCGACGGCGTACATCCACCAGTTCCCGCTCTCCAACACCCCGTTGACCGCTTGCCGGTCCTCGTCATTCCACATCGGCCATTTCGGCTCGGGAATCTGCACGGTCTTAGGACCACCCAAAAGGGCTAGTTTACTCATGTCTTCTATCGCTCCAGAAATGACTGCGCGGGAAAATGGCAAATTGGGATTTTATCGAGTTTGGGGTACGTTTGCGAATGTGCCAGGGGAGGGAACCCGAATCACGGTTTGCTCTGAACTTGCGTGCAATTACGGAAGATATTCGAAGAGGAAGTCGCGGTCATGTGCCGTCGCCAACAATGGAAAACGCAAGCGTTCCATGTGGTCGGCAGCCTGTTTGATGAGTCGTTGAAATTGAAGAACAACGAGAAGTCCGGCGATATCCCACGCATCGCGGTATTGTTCGCTGTGCCCCACCTCGCTGGCATAAACGGCTTGGAGCGGTTCGAGGCCGGTAATCGTCATGAATGATTGACGTTCGGCCTGCCAATCAGCGAGCCAATCATAATCGTCGTGCCCTCCGTAAGCCTCGTAGGCAAACGGGTTGAAAAACCATCGATCCGGGTTGATTTCAAAACCATTAGTTTCAGTGTACGCGGCAGCGATCTTAAACTGCTGTTCAGCCTGTTCAAAGAATTCATCAAAGTACTGGGCGACTTCAAGCGGATCATTTGTGATCGATAGGGAGCGGATCAAATGAAACGGTGACTCTGGAAGACGAGCCAAAACCTCGTCCGCTTTACGAAAACAGGACTTCAAGTCGCCGCGTCGGAGTGCAGGATTCAGTTGTGTTTCCAATTCAAAGTAAAGATCACTCATTATAGCGCTCATGATTGATGCTGATTTCAGTCAAAGAAACGATCGCCTTTTAGGCTCTCGGCGCGGATAGATTAACAAATTTATCCCGACCGCGCTCCTAATCCAGTTTATTCACTAGGGATTTTCAAGCACTCAATACCACATGTTGAGAATACGCCGGCCATTTCTAAACCACATTCGATATTGAAATTCGATGTAAGATTGTTTGCCGGACGTACGCACACAGAATCATTTCAACATCGTCGCAGCGGTCTCTGATCATTTCTCATTAGATGATTTACGTCGAAATCCAATAAACCATTTCCGTCCCAACGAACCCATGGAGGTCCGGCCATCTCAAAACGTGTGTCTCGCACTCGGCGCTGCCGTATTGATCGCAAGTAATACGCCGAAATGATCTTGCGTTAAATGTCCATCTTTAATACACGTCTTGCTCCACCCGGAGTTTTTGACGGGATTGTGCACCGTCGTCTTTGTATTTTTTAGATCCGAGACCCCCAGGGCGACGCCAATATGAGATTGCTTCTGGCAGTTGATTCTCGCCCCAGCAACCAAGCGGCGATCGGTATTCTCGATCCGCTGACAGCGAGTTGGGAACATTTTGAAATCACAGAAATTGCCGAACCGTTCAAGCGACGCGGATTTCGTGGCGCTTTGCTCGTCGACGACCGGCTGTACGTATTGAGCTCGGCGGCACTTTATCTTTATCGCGTGAACACCACGGCCGGACAAGTCTGCTATGAATTGGAGCGGACAGTGCGGCGACCGGAGTGGGAAATCGGCGCGCGAGCAGCCGCCGATTTGCACCATCTGCATTTCAGCAAGGACCGCGAAAAACTGTTCATCGCGAATTCCTATATGGATGCTGTCGACGAACTCACCCCCTGCGGAGACTTTGTCAAACACCATTACTTGTGGGACATCTCCTCCGCTGTCGCCGAAACCGCGCTACAGCGGAATCCCGCCGCGACCGATCTGGTCCACTGCAATCACATTACCGAACACAACAGCCGGATCTACTTAACGTGCGGAAACTGGAATGGAACGCGAACTGGAAAAGTCATTTGCTTCGACACGGGCGAAGTCGTGTTGGACGGTCTGAATTTTCCGCACGACGGATTCGTCCATGATGGGGATTTTTATATCTCCGCCACCGGCAACAGTGAAGTATTGATTTACGACAACGTCGGCGACATGCAAATGACCGGCCGCAGCCCGGACCATGTCTTACCAGTGACGATTCAACAACAGACGTGGGAAAACAGTTTTCAATGGGTCCGCGGCATTCATGTGACGGAAAAGCACATCGTGTGCGGTGTCACACAATGGCGGAATGAAACATCGAAACAGCCGCAGATTCCACCACGGCTCGCTTTTTTCGACCGCCAGACCAAAGCCTATCAGGGGGAACTGTTTCTGCCATCGGTGGAAGGTTTTCCTTCGCCGTCGCTGTTTACGCTGATCCCCCTACCCGATGACCGCGCAGACGACTTTGATTTCCAACTGTGGAAGGACCGTGTGCCGTTGCCGGAAGTTTCGCAACCGGCGACGCTCTCCTTGCATAGCGAACATGCGGAGGTTGCACGCCCGCATTTTACGGCGGCCCCCAAACAGATGCCGGATGTCTGGCCGGGAACATGGACGCCCTACACCGATCCGGGAATCGAAGAGCAGGCCAGCGAGCGGATTGTGGGAATCGTCATGCCGCCCATCGCCAGCACGGGCCGATTGGCAACCGGTTGGAGTTATGTAGATCCGGAATCCAACCGGGTCAATCCGCTGTCCGATGGACCAGTGATTACCGTCAGCGAACAAGTTGTGTTTTATACAGGCACAGGTTTTCGCAACAGCGCCCCCAAATCGGGGTCACTACCGGGGCAGCATTTTCTGCAACTGAAATTCCACGGCCAAGCCGACGAAAATACGAAACTGGGTTGCGATCTGTATTGTTGGCACAGAAAGAATAAACGGCCGGAAATCCAAGAACTGGGGCAGGTTCAACTGACCGATCAATCGGTCGAACATGGGCTTTGGGCTTATGTCAGTGAATCAGCTGAGCGATTTCGTTTGGTGTTCCGTATGTACCAGCCAACGCCGGTCACCATTGCCGATGTCGAGTTGTTGCTATTCGCCACGATCCCAGAGAAAGACCGTCTTGGATCGGCGAAAACGGCGCATACCGAAGCGGGCGAATCGCCCCTCTTTGCCCACCTCAATCTGCTGCCGCGCTGGCTCGGCAACGCCTAACGTGTGTCGGGCAGCGGTGCATCAAAACGGTGGAGACTGGCTGTGGACCGCTCCGGCGAGTGCGCGGCTGCGTAGGTCCTTCCAAGCGGGTGTGCCATCGTTAGCGATGTGCTCCAGATTCACGCCGCGCGGGAAAAACGGCAGCCGCCCGGTATGCCAGTCTTCCCAGAACTGAGCGGTATGCGCGTAGTACGTCGTGGTCCCCGCCGGCCAGCGAATGGCGATCAATAACTCGGGATGCGGGTATGGTTTGTCCTTGGGCTGCGTGCGGAATAACTCGATTGCTTCTTCGTCCAAATCGATCCCCAAGCCCGGCTCGTTCGGAACGGATGCCAGGCCGTTGGAAACCGGTATGGCTTGTTGAACGCAATCACGTTCGAAGAGTTGATGGCAATTGACCGCCGGCCAACGAGCATTTTCCAAGACGGCTCCCAAATGCAAACCGAAGGTGGCGGCGATTTTTGTGCCGACGATTTGCAGGAAAAACGACTTATTGAATTGGCCGCACAAATGGGCCTCGCGCTGGATTTTTGTTGCGCCGCCGCACAGCACAAATCCGTCGACCATCTCTTCGCGAATTGCGATTTCCAGCGAGGGGTCGCCGATGTGCGTTTGCGTATGCATCGACAACGGCACGTGTGTGTGTTGTCGCAGATGCTTGTACCCGGCGACGTCGTGATGCGGCAACGGGCTTTCGAACATCACCACATGGTGAAACTGTTCCATTTCCTTAAGCAATCGCGTGCAATGCGCCGCATCGATCCCAAACCCGTTGAAGTCCATGTCGACTTCGAAATAATCGGGCAGCGTGGCGCACAGTTGTCGCGTTTGTTCGATGAGGTCCCACCAGGGGCGGCCCTTGGACTTGAAAGCAGTGTACCCTTGGGAAATCGCCAATTCGCATTCACTGATCCAATCTGCAGCGGGTAGGTCGATGTCCCACCAAGAGAGATGGCAGCGGTCGCGGACCTGTTTACCGAGCAGTTGATGCAGCGGCGCGTCGAGTACCTTGGCTGCCGCATCGAACAGGGCGATTTGCAAGCCAGCACCGAGCGAGTCGTCCCACATGTTTTCCGCCGGGTGTTTGCCAATCACCTTGTTCTTGGCAGCATCGGTGACGGTGCTTTCGCCCCACGTGTAATAGACCATCGTCTCGCCGAAGCCGACGATGCCGCTATCGAGAGTGACTTTGCAAATCTCAAACAAGGTCCAGTGCGGGATCTCCCGAACCATGTTCCGCGCCGGCACGGGCCGCAACGGCAAGTCGACCCAGATGGTTTCAATCTTTTTTACGGAGTGCGGCATGTTTTTGTAGGCAGTTTTCAAGTTTGCGTTGTTGGAATCTGTCTTTCCAAGCCGACCGAGTGCGGTCGTTCTTTGGCATTCTGTTCAATCAAGCAATTGCAAGCCGTCTCTTAGCTGCCGAGTTTGGCCAAGGTCATGGTGAGCCAAATAATCCCGCCAACCACAGCCCAGGCACAGGCGAAACCGACCATGCCGAGCACACTCGGAGTAGGAATCTCTAAGTCTTTCAGTGGAATCAGTTTGCCGGTTTCTGTCGGCAGATGGTTTTCCGGCAATGTACAAGGAGTCTCGATTTCTTCGCCCTTACGAACGGGAGTCCGTATCAACTGGAAAAAATGATCCAGTTTTGCCGTCGGTGTGCGGTGCGTAATCAGGCTTACCACAATTCCGGCAATCGCACCGGCTGCCAGGTAAATTGTAATCTGCCACGGCAGGCTAGTTTTAATGGATATGATTTCCCCGGCGTCATTCATTTTCGCCAACATAATGCTGGGGAAAATCTCATACATCCAACCGCGAAACAGGCCCGGTAGGTAGTCGATGTTACGTTGTAGGAACTCCGAATCTCCCATGGCGGCAATGAATTGAAACGGCTTGTGCGATGTCGTCAAATACCACCCCGTCGCCGTCGCCAACGTCGATGCCCAAACCGCCTTGGGCGTATATCCCCGCCAGGTGATGCCGAACCAAAATGACATCCCCATGAACGCGGGGATCGGTTGGATATATCGAGTCAGCACTTGAATCACGTTTTCAAATTGTGTGAGCATCATCAATGACAGGCCGACAATTGCCAATCCCGAAATCCGACCGGCCCACAGGTAATGGGCTGCGGTACCGTTGCGGTAGAAAAAACGTCGATAAATATTTTCGGTGAACAGCCCCGATCCAACGACCATTTGCGCGTCGCAGGTACTCATGACCGCGGCCAACAACGAGGCCATCAATAACCCGACTAATCCCCGGCTGATTGTCGGTAGAATATCGTGGGCCGCGCGACCAAATACTTGATTGGCAAAACTGGTCATGGCAGCGGGATCGTCTTGCAAGACGGCCAACTCCTCGCCGCTGAGATAATCGCTGCCGGGTGAGAGGTAAATTATGATGCAGGCCAAACCGGTGAAAGTCCAAGCGATCGTGCAAAAGCGTTTGATGAAGTTGCCAACGGTGAATCCAAACCGCCCCTCGAACTCGGTTTTGCCCGCTCCACAAACGCCCATAATGTGCGGTTGCACAACGATTCCGATCAGACCGGTCAGTGAAAGGGCGATCACGTAAAATGTCGTGATCGGTTCCAGCCCCATGCTTTTGGTCATTTCTTCAGTGAGTGTCAGGCCCAACATCTCGGCCCCAGGACGCCCCGGAATTCCCGACTGCAGCGCGGCAAACCCACCGTCAGTGCCGGCGACTTGTGCAGCAACATTCAAGGCAAATGGCAATAACAGAAATGAGAAGATGATCGTCAACACGCCTTGAATAAAGTCGGTGATAATCGCCGCCCCCAACCCGCCTGCCAGTCCGTACAACACAAACATGACCGTCATGGCGGCGATGGCAATTTCTTTCGGGAAGAAGGCGCGACCGGTTTCCGGGTTGATCCCGCCGGAAAGCCCTTCCACCATTTCGCCGCAGCCGTACAGACCACCGGCGATGAAGACTATCGACATGGTGATTCCCAGAAACGAATACAACGTCGCCGTCGAGGTGTCATAGCGGGATTCAAAGAAGTCACTGGTGGTCAAAGCCCGCATGCGGCGCATGACGGGGGCGACGATCCAATAAAACGGCGTGGACCACAGCCACAGGAATTGATACCAAATCCCCGCCAACCCATAGCGGAACGAACCGGCCGCCACGCTCACCGCCTGTTCGCTGCTAGTTCCCGCGCCGAAGGCGAAGAACATCATGAACACCTTGCCGAATCGCCGACCTCCCATGAAAAAGTCCGACATATCGTGGACTTTTTTGTAAGACCAAACGCCGATGGCGGTGACGCTAATCAAATAAGCGCAAAGCACCAGCCAATCGGCGACATCCAAACCCATATACTTATCGGCGTCGGGGACAGCCTGCGCGAACAATGGAGACATAGTGGGGGGATCTCTATGTTTTGTGGGAGTAATCGTTTCGAGGAGGAATCAGCGACGTTGGTGCGACACAGGTCCAGGCTACCAGCCGTCGTGGGTATGAAACCAAGTTCTCGACCAGCCTACCGGGCGGCGATCAGCGTTGCAAACCGCCGGAGAGAATTTGCCCTTTCCGCGACTAGGCGAAATTGGTAGACGTGCGTGTCAGGCATTGGTCTGATCACGGATTTTTCGTGCCGAGTGGCATCTTCAAGGCGATGAAAACGAGAATGGATTACCAAGGGAAACGTGTCACCGTCATGGGGTTGGGCGGTTTTGGCGGCGGAGTCGGTGCGGTCCGGTTTTTGGCCGCCCGGGGCGCCCGGGTTACCATTGCCGACCTCCGTGGTGAAGCAGAGTTGGCCAAATCGCTCGCGGCCGTTAGCGATCTGCCGATATCAGCTATCCATCTAGGGGAGCATCGCGCGGAAGACTTTTCGACCGCCGAAATAGTTATCGCCAGTCCAGCTGTCCCGCGCGCGAATCGCTTTCTCAAGATCGGCCACGACGCCGGTGCCGTGGTCACCAGCGAAATGAATCTGTTTTGGCAACACAATCGCGGCAAGGTCGTCGCCGTTACCGGTTCCAACGGCAAGTCCACCACGGCTGCGCTAATCCACGCACTCCTCGCAGCCGCCGGGCGACGCTGCCATTTGGGAGGCAACATTGGGCACAGCCTGTTGCCGATCGTTGATGAGATCACCAGTGACGACATTGTGATCCTGGAGCTAAGCAGTTTTCAG
>Ga0316204_10012005_pt1 | contig 10690 bp, 9 predicted proteins | sample 6monrhotite_MG_2_FD_205661 | JGI IMG/M metagenome (GOLD analysis project Ga0316204, IMG submission 205661) | Microbial mat bacterial communities from mineral coupon in-situ incubated in ocean water Damariscotta River, Maine, United States -... | ecosystem: Environmental > Aquatic > Marine >... | reverse complement strand
CCATGATCGAATTTTATGAGGCCTATGTGGATTACCATACTCTGATGGATCGTACCGAAGCCTTGTTGCGTGGCATCGCGCTGGATGTTGTGGGTCAGGAAGAGATTGAATATCAGGGAGAAACTTTCCACTTTGGAAAATCATTTACGCGCATGACCGTGAAAGAGTCCATCCTGCACTATAACGATGATATTCAGGCGGCGGATTTAGATGATATGGATAAGGCCAAGGCACATGCGGAGCGTCTTGGGGTTGAGGTTAAGCCAACCTATGGTCTAGGTAAGGTTCAGATTGAAATATTTGAAAAAACAGTGGAACACCGTTTAATGGATCCAACCTTCATTACGGCCTATCCAACAGAGGTGTCTCCATTGGCTCGCCGTAACGATGAGGATCCTTTTGTTACAGACCGTTTTGAATTCTTTGTTGGTGGCCGTGAAATTGCCAATGGATTTTCAGAGTTAAACGATGCAGAGGACCAGGCCGAGCGTTTCAGGGCACAGGTCGAAGAAAAAGAAGCCGGTGACGATGAGGCCATGCATTTTGATGCAGACTATATCCGTGCGCTGGAGCATGGTCTGCCACCAACAGCGGGGCAGGGTATTGGTATTGATCGCCTGGTGATGCTGTTTACCGATGCGCCTTCAATTCGTGATGTGCTCTTGTTCCCGCATATGCGTCCAGAGGCGAGTGAATCATAGGTCTTCGGACCTGTTAACTGATTACAATGCTATGAAAACACACACGCCAAAGGCTGACTTTGCTTCTTTCTCGTTTTCTTCTGCCGTAGCCGATGCAATCGAGCAGGCAGGCTTTAAACAGCCGACCGATATTCAGCGAGAAGCCATTCCTTTCATCCTGGAAGGCCGAGATGTACTTGCACGCGCCGATACCGGATCAGGAAAAACGGCAGCCTTTATCCTGCCGTTACTGGAACACCTCAGTCACAAGAATATCTATGCGCAGGAACGGGCACAGAAGATCTTTAGCGCGGCAGAGAGAGCGCGCAGTAATAGCGTTCAGGTGTTAATTCTTGTTCCCACACGCGAGCTGGCGATACAGATTGCAGGAGTGGTTGAGCAGTTTGCCAAAAATATCAAACCACAGATCAGTTGTTTGAGTGTTTTTGGTGGTGTGAAAATTAACCCGCAGATGATGGCGCTACGGGGTGGTGCTGATGTGCTGGTGGCAACACCTGGTCGTTTACTCGATCTTGTCGATCAGAATGCGGTTAAATTTAATCGTATTAAAGCGCTGGTTGTCGATGAAGTGGATCGCCTGATGAAGGGTGACTTTGAGGATGAAATAAAACGCATCACAAAGTTATTGCCGAACAAGCGTCAAAACCTGATGTTTACTGCAACCTTTCCAGACAGTATCCGTCCTATTGTGCGTGACATCATGCGTGATCCTGCGGTTATCAATCTCGATGAAAATTTTCAGCAGGTAGAGATTGATCAGCATGTTGTCACGGTCAATCATGATAAGAAAAATGATCTGTTGGCGTATCTGCTGAATGAAAATGACTGGAAACAGGTACTCATCTTCTGTAGCGCCAAACGTACCTGTGACAATCTGGTTCTGAAGCTTGGGAAGCGTGATATTAAAGCAGTTGCCATGCACGGTAATAAAGAACAAACAGAGCGTGCGGCGGCTTTACGTGATTTCAAATCAGGTGAGACGCGTATCCTGATTGCTACCGATGTCGCTGCACGTGGTATCGATATTGAGTTTCTACCCTGTGTTATTAATTACGACCTGCCGCGTTCACCGAATGATTATATTCATAGAATAGGTCGTACAGCACGTGCAGGGCAGAGCGGGCAGGCAATCTCCTTGATTGCCCATCATGAGTTCCAGCACTTTGCTGTGATTGAAAAGCATAATGATATTCAACTGCCGAGAGAGCAGGTTGAGGGTTTTGAGGCGGACGAAGAAGCGCCGCCAATGCCAAAGAAAAATGGTACGAGAAAGAAGCTCAGGGCCAGAAATAAAGTGAAACTGTCGAAGCGGCAGCGGGCCAAGCTAATGGCTGCTAAGGATAAACCGCAATCAGCGAATGCTCAGCCGGAAAAAAACACGGTGGAACAAAAAGCCGATAAGAAAGTGCCTACTGCAAATACTAATCTCTGGGGTAAAGGCACTAAATAGTCCAAGAGAAGGCGTTCGTTTTTTGCTTCACTGATTATTCCGTTATGTAGCCTTGCCGGTTCCAGGCAGTCATGCCGTTTTTAACCACCTGAACATCACCGAAACCCTGTTTGCCAAGCAGCGCTGCGGCCTTGGCTGAGCGTTTATCGGTTCGACAGACTATAGTGATTGGCTTTTCCATAAATTCACTCAATTCTTCAAAACGTTGCCCTAAATCTTCAACAGGGATATTGATCGCCCCACTGATGTGCCCCTGTTCTCCGGTAAATTCATCAGTTGAACGTACGTCTAGTACAAGAGGTCTGTCTTCCTCAGAGAGACGGGTATGCAACTGCTCGACGCTGAGCATGGGGCCTTGACGTAGACGTGCTATAAGTCGAGGCAGGAAAGCAACGGCGGCCAGTAGTGCGATTGCCAGTAGCACCTTCTGGATAATGTCTTGACCTCCTGCTGCGGCCTCTCGTCCTACATATCCCAAATAAGTATAGGCAAAAGCTCCCGGTAGCATGCAGATGTAGGAGGCGATGACATAGTGCGATAGCTTGATTCGTGTCAGGCCAAGGGCGTAGTTGAGAACATTGAAGGGAAAGATTGGCACCAGTCGAACAAAGGCGACGAATTGCCAGCCCTCTGCCTCAACACCTTCCTTTAATTGTCTGGTGCGGCCGCCCGTTTTTTCTTCTACCCAGCTACCTGCAAGGTAACGAGCGATGAGAAAGGCCAGAGTGGCACCAAGTGTGGCGCCAGCGAGATTGTAGATGGTTCCCCAGAGTGGACCAAAGAGTGCGCCCCCCGCCAGCGTGAGTACCGAGCCTGGCAGAAACAGCACCGTACCAAGGGTGTAGATCAATATAAATATCAGAGGGGCGGCGGCTCCAAATCCGTTTACCCATTGCTCAAGTTTTTCGGCATCAAAGACATCACGGTTCATGATCGTTACAGTAATGCCTGCTAAAACCAGGATCAGGATAAGGGTACGTGACCAAATCTTAAGCATTCTTATCATCCTTCCACTGGCGACGGTTGATGGCATATTCGGAAATTTTTCCGCGGAACGGCAATAGCAGCATGGCGGGTAACCAGGTGACATCTTTGACTTCATGATACTTGTGGATGCCAATTGTCATACCTTCGTGGCCGGCACGGGGCTGGTCGCGATAGGTGCCGAACAGACGATCCCACCAGGGCAGGCTAAAACCAAAGTTACTGTTGGCCTCATCATCTTCAATAGAGTGATGTACGCGGTGCATATCAGGCGTGACCAGAAACCAGCGTAGGGCTCGATCTAGCGCGAGCGGCAGTCGTACATTGGCGTGGTTGAACATGGCGGAAGCGTTGAGTACAACCTCAAAGATTACAACGGCTACAACGGGTGGGCCCAGAAGGATAACGGTAGCGAATTTGATAGCCATGGAAAGGAATATTTCAATTGGATGGAAACGTGCTCCGGTAGTCAGGTCATAGTCTGGATCGGCGTGATGCACACGATGTAAGCGCCAGAGTAAAGGTATGGCGTGCACCATTACGTGCTGTGCCCAGATGACAAAGTCCATGATTACCACTGAAGCAATGACCGTTAGCCAAAAGGGAAGATCGTAGTAATTGAACAGTCCCCATCCCTGATTGCTAGCAAATGCTGCTACGCCCACCGCAGCGGCAGGAAAGATCAGACGCAGAAGGAGGCTGTTTAAAAATACCAGTCCAAGGTTGTTTGCCCAACGCAGCGTTTTTGAGATCGTAAGGGCGCGACGTGGCGCGATCACTTCCCACACGCCCATCAGCACCAGCATGCCGAAAAAGAACCCCATGCGAATATTGCTCTCGTTGTTCATGACAAATTGATTGATGTCCATCATTTACTCTCAGGTGGTGAGGTGTGTTGCCTACTCTGGGTCGGGTGACTATACTTCTGTCGACCATAGAACTATTCAATAGTTTAATTGAATAGTGGATTACTGGATACCTTAAATATGTCAAGCGGCAGCTTTAAACATGACCTTTTTTCGCAATTTGCCCGTATTGGCAAGGCTCTGAGCAATGGAAATCGATTGGAATTGCTCGAATTTATTGCTCAGGCAGAAAGGAGTGTTGATGAATTGGCTCAGGTGGCTGGCTTGAGTATGGCCAATACATCACAGCATTTACGCCATCTAAAGCAGGCTGGGTTGGTCAATTGCCGCAAGGAAGGACTAAAGGTGTATTACCGGCTTAGCGGCAATGACGTCCTGCTCTTGCTCGACGCTTTGCGCACATCAGCAGAACGTCACCTGGCCGAAGTTAAGCAGTTGATACAAAGCTATCTGACAAGTCGAGATGATCTGGAACCCGTTGCGCGATTGGATTTGCTGGCTCGCGTGCGTGAGGGATTGGTTACTGTCCTCGATATGCGTCCACAGGAAGAATTTCAGGCAGGCCATGTGCCTGAAGCTATCAATGTTCCGTTACAGGATCTTGAGTCACACTTAAAGGATCTGGATCCTAGGCTTGAGGTGGTGGCTTATTGCAGAGGGCCACATTGTATTTTGGCCTTTGATGCTGTGGCGCAACTGCGTAAGAAAGGATTTAATGCCGCTCGTCTGGAAGATGGCTTTCCAGAATGGAAGCTGGCGGGTATGCCTGTCGATATTTCCAAGTGAGTTGACGGGGTTACGGTGAAACCTAGGTGCAATCCAGTGTGAAATTTTATTCCAAGGGATTTAAAAGAATTAAAAAAATGAGAGCACCGTCACGGCTTGCCTTAAACCTGTGCTACGCAGTTCACATTTAAGACACAGACAACTTTCGTTACATGAATTTTAAGCCACTATGCAGTTAAGGCAGTTGTTGTAGCGAGAGTAATATGAAGGATCCAAAAACTTTTACCAAAAAATTTGATCGCGAGCTTGCCCGCGACCTTGGCTTTTTATTTATCGCTTCATGTTTTGTGCTTGTTCAGCTATTTGACTATAGCTTGTTTGATGCGGCCCTGATATCACCCATACTGGTTACGGCATTGGTAATGGTGCTTTACCTTTTTGTTCAGATCCTTTGGTTCATGTTACTTGTACTTGATAAAATCTGCTCGCTTCTTCATCTTAAAGGCAGTTCAATTTCCTGATCTTCTTTTGTTAAGCCCTACAGTATTACCCCCCCCTTGGGCCAGTCGTGCTCATTTCTAAAAAATCAGATAAAAGGTCCTGAGCGGTTATTTGATATTTATCGCTAAGGGTAGCTTTTTCTCAAAAACTGAAATTTATGCGGTCCGGTTACGTAATAGTTCTTTTGTTACTAAATGAGGTTTAGCCATCCCAGTTTTTCTTAAGTGTTTTGTTGTAGCCAAGTGAAAAGTAACAATTCGCTAGATTGTTGGATTTAGCTCAGCGCTGATCGGCTCTAGATTGACACGCCATGATATTCGTATAGTCTTTTGATTGGGTATTTAAAAAAACTATAAGTAAATCATCATATATTAATGTGGATCGTAATCAATGAATGATCGACGACGACATCACCGTACGCGTTGCAGGGTGGCTGCCTGCATAGAGCAATACGGGCTTATTAGCGCTGATCAGATTTGTTACACCAGTAATCTGAGTATGAAAGGTATTTTCATGCCTGGTATCCCACATCGTCCTATTGGCTCACTTTGTCGACTTGTTATTCATGATCATGTTGAACCATTAAAACTGAATGCAAAGGTTTCACGATTAGCCACTTCTGGTGTGGGTTTTGCCTTTGCACATAAAGATCAGAATGACTGCTTAAGATTACAGCATCTTATGAGACCTCAGTGGGATGGTAAAAATTACCTGGAAGGTGTCTTGCTTATGCTCAGGCATTCTGAGCAGAGTGCCACCCTCAAAGACTGTCTTTCGATGACGAGTCTCTTATCTCGTTCGCATGGCTCTTTCACAAAGCATGCACACCTGAGCTGTGTAAAGAATGACTCAACATAGGTGCGTCAGGCCACCTGGCATTAGGATGCAGATGTTCCCGCTTGCATTAATCTATCGCTAAACCTGTGCCGTGTTTTAGTTGTCACAGATTGATCAGGTTTTTCTGAAATTTACTAAACATCATCACTTCCCATAATGCAGCACTGTTATCACGTTGTCCGCGGTCATGCTGATCAAGCAGGTCTTGCAAATAGCCTGGATTGAATAAACCACTATCAAGCATTTGTTCACTCAAAACAGAGTCATGTAGACGTTTACGCATGGGGCCTCGAAACCACTCGGCGAGAGGAATGGAAAAACCTTTTTTAGGTCTATACATAATGTCATCGGGTAAGTGGGGACGCAGGGCCTTTTTGAAAATGTGCTTGCCATCAGATCCATTGAGTTTCCAGTTCGCAGGCAGGCCGGATATCCATTCGACGAGGTGATGATCGAGCAAGGGGACGCGCACTTCAAGTGAATGGGCCATGCTGGTTCGATCGACTTTATGTAAAACACTCACAAGAAATGTTTTAAAGTCGAGATACTGTACAAGTGATAGTGGGTCGTCAGTGGGCGCTTTTTCGGCGTGTCGCTGCATCACTTCTCTAGCGTGGTATCCCGACAGCTCACTTTTCAGCGATTGACTGAATAGGCCATTTTTTTGCTCATCACTCATGCGTGAGACACTGTGGGCCCATGCAGAAACAGAATCTCTTGCCAGTGCTTGAAAGGTCGTTTTAGCACGCATAAATTGTGGTGCCCAATCGGCCTTTGGATAGAGTGCGCCAAGCGGCCCAAAGATTGGCCTACGTACACTGAGGGGCAGCATGCCACGAATTTTTTCTTCAGCCATATGCAGGCGATATCGACGGTAACCGGCGAAACTTTCATCGCCTCCGTCACCTGAAAGCGCAACGATGACACGCTTGCGGGCAGCTTCGCATACGCGGTATGTGGGCATGGCCGAGCTATCGGCAAAAGGTTCATCAAACAATGCTGCCATCTCGTCAACTAAGTCAAGATTTTCTGCTTTGAGCACATCAAGGCTGTGATCGGTGTTGTAGCGGTTGGCCACTTGCGCGGCAAACTCAGATTCGTCGTAATCAGGCACATCAAAACCGATAGCACAGGTTTTTACCTGTTGCTCGAGCTCGCCCGCCATCATGGCAACAATGGCGCTGGAGTCAACACCTCCAGAGAGGAAGGCTCCGAGAGGTACTTCTGCCAGTAGGCGTGTCTGTGTGGCTTCACGTAGTCGTTCGATAAGTTCTAGCTGTGTATCTTCAAAGCTGCCAGTCTGTACGGGCTTGAAAGGTATATCCCAATACTGAACAGGTTCTGCCAGGCGGTTATCACCGTGGTGAATCAGTAGGCTATGTGCAGGTTCAAGTTTGCAGACATTCTTAAAAATACTTTTTGGCTCGGGTACATAACCGTAGGTGAAGTATTCTTCGATGGCCTCGTGATCAATATCTCTTGTCTGTGCGGGATTGGCCAGTAATGCCTTGAGCTCAGAGCCGAACAGCAACTGGCCGTTGCCTAGCAGACTGTAGTAAAGCGGTTTTATACCGAGTCGATCGCGTGCGAGGAAAAGAACTTTTTGATTTCTATCCCAGATGGCAAAGGCGAACATGCCACGAAAGTGGCTCACACAATCGGTCCCCCACTGTTCCCATGCATGTACGATAACTTCAGTGTCTGAGTGGGTGCGGAACAGGTGGCCGAGTCCTTGCAGTTCTTTTGCAAGCGATTGGAAGTTATAGATCTCGCCATTGAAAACAACGGCTACGCTGTTGTCTTCATTAAAGAGTGGTTGTTGCCCTGTGGCAATATCGATTATGGATAAGCGACGATGCCCCAGTGCAATTGATTGCTCGATATGAATGCCCGCCTCATCGGGGCCGCGATGCGTCAGTGCATTATTCATACGCTCAAGAATATCGCGCGAAGGCTGTTCGGATGATCGTGTATTAAAAATGCCACTGATGCCGCACATGTTTAGTTGAATCCCTTCATTTTTAGTAAGGCGTTATAAACACCTGCGTAGTTTTCGAGCATAGCCTGCAGGCTAAAGTGATTGTGAATACGCTTCAATCCAGCCTCACCATGCTGTTTGACGAGTGTAGGCTGTTTAATATATTGACCAAGCGCCTGAGCAAGAGCACCAGCGTTTTCTGCGGTAACTAATAGTCCACTGGTATTCTCATCTACCAATTCAGGATTACCTCCGACACGGGTTGCAATGACGGGCAGACCGGTAGCCATGGATTCGAGAATGGTATTAGAAATGCCTTCGGCAATGGAGGGCAGTACAAAAATTGTCAGTGCACGCATTATCTCGGGGATATCATTCCTTGCCCCGGGTAGCCAGGCAGAAGCAGATAATCCCGCTGTCTGTAGCATTTTCAGGCATTCCTGCCGAAGAGGGCCATCGCCAATCATGACAAGGCGTAGATGTTTGGCGTGCTCGGGGTGGTCGTTATGTAGCTGAATGAATGCCCTGGTCAGGTTGGTTTGATCTTTCACGCCATGCATGCGGCCTACGGTACCAATGATGATGTTTTCAGGTTCAGCAAAACCATCGGGGAGGGCTTGTGAGCTGCCGGGGTGGAAAGTTTTGGTGTCAACGCCGTTGTATATACGGCTGATTTTTTGTGTGCTGATGCCGATGCTTTGCAGGTATTCATCGAGCTCAAGTGATAGTGGAATAAAACGCTGAACCAGTGGCGCATGCAGACGACGTAGCCAGCGATAGGTTTTGTTTTGTCCGTGAGGGTCTTGCACATCCCAGCCATGTTCACCATGAATACGGCAAGGCACGCGGGCCAGCCATGCCGGTAATTGTGCTTCCAGGCAGCCGATGTTACGGGTATGTACAATGGCCGGTCGCCATATTCGAAACAGGTCGTAGAGCTGCTTTAACATGGCGAAATCCTGACCGGGCTTTTTGTGCATGGCAACGATTTCAACATCATTGCGTTGAATGCGTTCGCGGAAATCGGTGAAATCCTGTAGACAGATAATCGCGTGTCGATAACGCTCAATAGGCAGGTGGTTGATGAGGTTGATGACCCCATTCTCTAGCCCTCCGACCTGTAGCCGATAGATAATATGAACAATCAGTGGGCGTTGCTCATTATCTGGCATCTGCACAGTTTTTCCTTGTCGACAAAAGAATGATTATCGCAAGTGGCCGCTCAGTCGCCTAGTAGGAATTGTCAGCGTTTTATTCAAGCGGAAAACATGTTGCGCACTTCAGCAATCTCTTCAGCAGGGCCTTCAATGTCGAGTACGATTACCTCAGTTTCCATACCGATTTTGGCGAAGGCTGGGTATTGGCTCCACTGGTCCATTGAGTTAAGGGTGTCTTTATCACCACTGGCAGCAAGGTGCTCTAGGCGGGCAACCAGGACAATGTCGGCATAGTCTGCCTGGGCCGAGTCACGATCAAGCTGAAGGCATTGTTCTGGTATCTGTAAAAAGCTGTCAGAAAAATTCCAGTGCTTGAGGATCTGGTTGCCGATTTTTGGTGCCAGCTCGCGGATTAACGTACTCATAAGGCAGGGGTCGGTATCATAGCCCAGGCTATGATCGAGTTTGGTCAGTATTGGTAGCGCACCGATATTGTGGATCAAGCCAGCCAGCATGGCCTGTTCTTTTTCCAGGCCATCGACGCTGCCGGCTAAAACACGCGAGATGGCTGCCACTTCAATGCTTTCTTCCCACACTTTACGGAATTGGCGGTCGAGAGTTTCGGAGGTGGCCTGAAAAATTTGTTTCATGGCAAGGCTGACGACCAGGCTTTTAACCAGGTTTAACCCCATCCGGGTAATCGCCATCTGTATATTATCGATAGGTACTCTACCCCGATACAGAGGGCTATTCGCAACCTGCAGTAAGCGCGCTGAAAGGGCAGGGTCACCACTAACGATTTCTGCAAGTTGTGGAGCGCTGGCGGTTTCGTTTTCTACGGCATCTCTTACTTTAAGCGCGACTTCGGGTAGCGTCGGTAGTTGGATTCTATTCGCTGCGATGTCTTCAATAATTTCTTTGCCAAAGTCGAGATGGCTTGCAGTGTCATGCATCAAGTTTTCCAGTGTGCTAATGATAATATCTGTATCGGATCACACATCGGAAACTTGATGTTAGATTTTGCTTTTTTACATCCCGGATCAATCCTTGGCTACTTCATAGCTGTAGGGTAAATCGAGAATCTGCAGGGCCGGTCCTTTTTCGCTACCTAATCGTAGATCATTACTCTCTGCGCTACTGATCTGGGTGACTATCAAAACTTCGTAACCACCATCAGGGGAAGGGGCTGAGTCAACAATTTTTCCAGCCCCCTGGCCTGAGCTGCTGCTGGCAGAAAATAAATCATTACCGGCCATTGGGGCCTGATCGCTATCAATCTTGGCACGGTACATGCGACGTTTAAGTTTTCCGAGGTACTGCATGCGGGCAACGATTTCTTGGCCGGTATAGCAGCCCTTGGTGAAGCTAACGCCATCGATTAGATGCATATTAGCCATCTGTGGCACAAAGGCTTCGGTAGTTTCTTCGTAGACAGTGGGTAGGCCAGCGCGGATATCGAGTAATGACCAATGCTCGCGTTGGCTCGGTTT
>Ga0316204_10012004_pt1 | contig 10691 bp, 9 predicted proteins | sample 6monrhotite_MG_2_FD_205661 | JGI IMG/M metagenome (GOLD analysis project Ga0316204, IMG submission 205661) | Microbial mat bacterial communities from mineral coupon in-situ incubated in ocean water Damariscotta River, Maine, United States -... | ecosystem: Environmental > Aquatic > Marine >... | reverse complement strand
AAGAGTGTTAATGCATTATCGCATTACACCGATTGGACCATTGGCCATGTACACTCAGGTGCATTAGGTTGGGTAGCGATGATCAGTTTCGGTTCGTTCTATCATCTAATTCCGCGTCTTTGGGAAACTAAGATGTACAGTGAGAAATTGATCTTTGCGCATTTCTGGTTAGCAACAATAGGTATCGTTGTTTATATCAGTGCATTGTGGGTTGCTGGTATCGGCCAGGGCTTATTATTACGTGCATTTGATGAGTACGGTAACTTAGCATACACATTTATTGAGACAGTGAGTTTCTTACACCAACCATATGTCATACGTGCATTTGGCGGTTCTTTGTTCTTAGCCGGTACAGTTCTAATGGGTTACAACACCCTGATGACAATCCGTAAAGCAAAGAAAGAACAAGCTGAAATTGAAGCAAAAATTGCCGCCAAGCTGGCAAGTGCCTAATTAACTGGAGATTTGATTAATGAAGCATGAATCCATAGAAACAAATGCTGGCTTGCTGATCATACTGACACTTATTGTGATCAGTATCGGCGGGCTGGTAGAAATCGTTCCATTGTATTTTATTGAAGATACAATTGAAGAAGTTAAGGTAGAAGGTAAAGAAACTATTCACCCTTATTCGCCTCTACAGTTACGTGGTCGAGATATTTATCAACGTGAAGGCTGTTACACATGTCACTCACAAATGATTCGTCCATTCCGTGATGAAGCATTACGTTACGGTCATTATTCATTAGCCGCAGAGTCTAAGTTTGATCATCCATTCCAATGGGGTTCAAAACGTACCGGACCTGATCTTGCTCGTGTAGGTAAGAAATATTCAAACGAATGGCACGTACAGCATTTAATAGCGCCACGTTCAGTTGTTCCCGAGTCAATTATGCCTAACTATGGCTTTTTGATGACGCCATTAAAGTATAAAGATGTACGAGATCGTATGCGCGCATTAAAAATGGTTGGCGTTCCATATTCTGAAACGACTGAAGAATATAAAGCTAACGTAGAACGTTTTGGTGAAGACATTGCTAAAAACTTAGATATTCTTAAAGCAGAAGAAAATCTGTTAGCTCAGGCAGCGTCAGAAAATTATGACGGAAATGCAAAAGATGTTACTGAAATGGATGCACTTGTTGCATACCTACAGTTGTTAGGAACGATGGTAGATTTCAGCAAATTTGACGAAGGTCATTTTGCGGACTTCCGTTAATTCGTATAAGGATTAAATAGGTAAATCACTATGTTTGAATGGCTTAGCTGGTTTACCCATATGGAAAATACCAAACCGTTTGTACTAGTATTATTTTCGATAACATTTGTTTTGATTTTGTTATATGTTTTTTCAAATAAAGATCGAAGTAAACGGTTTGAGTCTTACAAGAATATTCCGTTCCAAGAGAATGAAACCTCGGAAAATAAAGACGGGCAGAGTAAGGAAATAAAAGATGAGCACTGAAAAAAATAAACCTACTGTACAGACGACTGGTCATGCATGGGATGGTGATATACAAGAATTTAACAACCCGCTACCTACATGGTGGTTGTGGACGTTTTACGCAACAGTTGTTTTTGCCATAGTCTATTGGGTGTTATACCCAGCATGGCCTGTAGGCGATAGCTATACTAAAGGTACGATGAATAACATCACCTATACGACATCTGATGGCAAAACAAAAACAACGCATTGGAATACTCGTGCATTGTTACTTAAGGACATGCAAGAAGCGCGTGTTGCACAAGAAAAATATCTTAAAGATATAAATGCATCAACATATGAACAAATTGGTTCAAGTGAAGAAAAAAGTGCATTTGCTTATTCAGTGGCAAAAGTTTTATTTGCTGATAATTGTGCTGCATGTCACCAAGCAGGCGGCGATGGTGTAATTGGGCGTTATCCTAATTTATTAGATGATGCCTGGTTATGGGGCGGAAGCTATAGCAATATTGAAGATACAATTACAAATGGTCATAACGGTGCAATGCCTGGTTTTAAAGCAAGTTTATCAACTAAGCAGATTTCTGATGTTTCAGATTATGTCTTAAGTTTATCAGGTAACGATGTTGATGCTTCAGCAGCAAAACGTGGTAAAGCAATTTTTGCAGGACAAGGTGGTTGTGCTGCATGTCATGGTGCAAACGCAAAAGGTCAAACCTTTATGGGTTCAGCGAATCTTACAGATAAGATTTGGACTATTGCAGATGTCGCGGGTGCAGATACAGCGGAAGCTAAAAAAGCAGAAGTAATGAAAGTTATTATAAATGGTAAAACACGTCAAATGCCCGCATGGAAAGACCGTTTATCAGCTACTGAAATTAAAATGTTAACATTTTATGTGCATGGTTTAGGTGGTGGTAAGTAATCACGAAAATCGAGGAGCCCGGTAATGGCGCTTACTCTCTGTTTGTAAAATATTGAGGGACTCGCCGAAGTAATTATCGGCTCTTTAATCCGTGATAACTTCTATCTGAGGACATAAATTTTGAAGAGGATGTGCGTTTTAACGCCATCCTCTTTTTAGTCTCTGAAAAATGATTTTATAATGAAAATTCTTTTAGGTTTTATAGGTTAGTTATCGCCATGCCAGAAGTTTTGTTTCAAGAACGAATTGAGATATTCCCACGCTCGGTGAAAGGGCGCTATCGTTCTATAAAATCTGGGATTCTTCTTCTTGCCTATTCAGTTTACTTTCTTCTACCTTGGCTGAGGTGGTCTCGTGAAGTTGGGCCTGAACAAGCCATTCTCTTTGATATTGAGGGTCGGCGCTTTTATATTTTTGACTTAGTCGTATATGCGCAAGATATTTTCTGGTTAGCTGGTCTCCTTCTTATCGCTGCCTTTTTGCTTTTCTTTGTAACCGGCCTTGCAGGTCGTGTTTTCTGTGGGTATTTTTGTTTCCAGACTTTGTGGACAGACGTTTTTATATTTATAGAACGTCTTGTACAAGGTGAACGAAATGCGCGCATGAAATTACATCAAGCAGCATGGTCTAACGAAAAAATTATTAAAATGAGTTTAACACATATTCTATGGTTACTTGTTTCCTTGCTTACTGGTTTATCGTTTACTCTTTACTGGGGTGATGCACCTGAACTTATAGTTCAAATGTTTACAGGCGACGCCCCTTTTGCTGCCTATGCCACAACATTATTTTTAACTATGACTACATATGTTATGGCGGGAATGGCACGTGAACAAGTTTGTACATACATGTGTCCATATGCACGTTTTCAAGCTGTGATGTTTGATTCAGACACCTTGATTGTTGCGTATGATGAGAAGCGTGGTGAACGTGAAACAGGCAGACAAAAACCTAAAAAAGGATTAATGACATCTGCTGAGCGTGATAATGCATCTGTTGGTGATTGTATTGATTGTGGTTACTGTGTGCAGGTTTGTCCTACAGGTATCGACATAAGGAATGGAATGCAGTATCAATGCACATCTTGTGCTTTATGTATTGATGCCTGCGATACTATTATGACGTCGATTAAGTTTCCAACAGGGCTAATAAAATACTCATCAGAACATGCTCTTGAAGGTAAAAAGACAAAACTCTTTAAACCAAAAAATATTGGTTATGCTTTAGCACTACTTGCTACTATTGTGACTCTTGTTTGGAGTGTTGCAAATCGTGATGATCTTGAAATGCTGGTTCAACAGATTCGACAACCTTTATCTGTCACGCTATCCGACGGTCGTGTGCAGAATAGATATGACATAAAAATAAATAACAAATCAACTAAGCCTGTTATATATCGAATTACAATAGACGGAATTAACGGTGCAGAATTAGATATGGGACCGTTTGATGAAATTCATCTTGCTGCTGAACATAGTGTTAAGTTGATTGCAAAAGTAAGAGTGTCGCCAGAAAACGTAATAAAAAGTCGGACTAAATTTAATTTTGTTATTCATTCAGTCGATCGTGAAATCAAACGAAAAATTTCGCAACAAAATGTTTTTTATGTGCCAGAAAGACAGTTAAATAAAAAATAGGAAAAGTTGAACGTGGGAAATATATTAGTAACTTTAGTTGGTGGCGTATCTTTAATCGCAACATTATTTATAGTGTTGTATTCAGTCAGCAATATGTCTGGAAAAATGGTTGCTACGGTTATGGCCTTTTTAGTTACGGCTATTTATGTGCCTATTTCAATTTTTATATGGCCAGGTGCTGATGTCTTTGCTATTCATATAGCGCTTTATTTAGTAAGCGTATATGTCTTAGGTATTGTTACATCACAACGAGATTTAAGACGAAAAGCTGGTAAAGAAGGTTTTGGTTTTCATTGGGCACCAGCTGCAATCGTAACCTTCTTTGTTGTTCTATTAATAATGGATTCTTTTTTTATTATGTTTGCAACAAAAGGAATGGACAGTAATATCGCAAAATTATTGTTACCTGAGCCTAGATCCGGTGGTCGTGTTAGCTCACATTTCCCCGGCACTGTAAGTCATGATTACCATCAAAAACAAGAACAATATAATGATTATCTAAAACGTTTTGAATCACAAAAACTACTTAACTGGACAATTCGTAAAGGGTGGTTAGGTGAAGCTATTGTTAATAAACCTGCAATTTTTCGAGTTGAAATAAAAACGCATAAAAATAAAATTGTCACGGATGCAGAAGTTACTGGTGTCTTTTTAAGACCTGCGGACAGTAAGAAAGATATAACTTTTATAATGCAAGAAGTAGAGCCAGGCATTTATCAACAAAGCATTAGCTTGACGCAACCTGGAAACTGGGATTTAATTTTAAAAATAAAAAAAGATAATGACATGCATGAAATTCGGGCAAAAACAGTCATTAAAACAGAATCTTAAATTAACGATACCCTCACGGATTAATTATGACAGGCAATGAAGAGCAAAGCTGTTTCCATTGTGGTTTGCCTGTTCCTAAAAATAGCTCCTACTCGGTTACAATAGACGGAAAGGAACAAGCCATGTGTTGCCCCGGTTGTCAGGCTGTGGCGAACGCGATTGTTGATGGCGGCTTAACAAGTTTTTATCAGCACCGTACAGAAACATCACCTACCGCTCGGGCGGCAGTTCCAGAAGTTTTAGATCAGCTTACTCTATACGACAAACCAGAATTACAAAAAACATTTGTCAGTACAGATGAAAAAAATGTAAAACAAGCTGCACTTATTCTTGAGGGAATAGTTTGTGCTGCATGTGTTTGGTTAAACGAAAGACATATCAGTGCATTACCCGGTGTAATAGAATTTCGTGTCAATTACTCAACTCATCGAGCGCGCGTTAGGTGGGATGAGTCACAAATAAAACTCAGTGACATTCTACAAGCAATAAGCGCTATTGGTTATCTTGCTCATCCGTTTGATGCTGGGCGTCAGGAAGCTGTCTATAAAAAAGAACGTTCTAATGCGCTTAAGCGTTTAGCTATTGCCGGGTTAGGTGCTGTACAAGTGATGATGCTTGCTGTTGCTCTTTATGCGGGTGATTACTCGGGTATGGATGCAGGTTTGGAAAACTTTATGCGTTGGGTGAGTTTATTTATCGCAACCCCTGTAGTTTTTTATTCAGCGAGATCCTTTTTTAGTTCAGCGTGGCGTGATCTTAAAGCTCACCAACTTGGAATGGATGTGCCCGTTTCATTAGCAATAGGTATGGCATACGCAGCGAGTTGTTGGGCTACTGTAACGCGTAGTGGAGAAGTGTATTTTGATTCTGTCACTATGTTTACATTTTTTTTATTGGCAGGTCGTTTTCTGGAAATGGGTGCACGACAAAAAGCAGGACAAGCTGCTGAAGAGTTAGTAAAACTTTTACCTGCAATGGCAACCAGAATTACAGCAGAAGGAGATGAAACTGTAGCCGTTACCGAGTTAGCCATCGGAGATAAAGTTAGAATTAAACCCGGCGATAGCATTCCAGCAGATGGTATTATTGTTGAAGGTCGTAGCAGTATTGATGAGTCATTATTAACAGGTGAAAGTCATCCATTAGCAAAGACGATAGAAGAAAATGTTATTGGCGGTACTGTTAATATTGAAAGTCCTTTAGTAGTCGAAGTAAAGAAAGTTGGTGAAGATACAGTACTGGCTTCTATTCAACGTTTACTTGATCGAGCGCAAACAGAAAAACCTAGCATTGCAAAAACTGCAGATAGAGTAGCTGCTTATTTTGTTGGTTTTTTACTCGTGTTAGTTTCAGCGGTATATTTTTGGTGGTGGCAACATGAGCCTGATCAGGCTTTTTGGATTGCACTGTCTTTATTAGTTGTTACTTGTCCTTGCGCATTATCATTAGCAACTCCTGCAGCTATGACTGCAGCAACAGGAAGCTTAACTCGTTTAGGCGTGTTAACAACGCGTGGCCATGCCTTGGAAACTCTAGCAAAGGTTACTCATATTGTTTTTGATAAAACAGGTACCTTAACAAAAGGTCGCTTAGCATTAGAATCGATGAATGTATTTACGGATATTAAAAAACAACAGAGCATAAATATTGCAGCAGCCCTTGAATTAGGATCAGAGCATCCAGTGGCAAAAGTGTTTTTACAACAAGCATCAACGCCAAATGAAATGATTGCCGAGAAAATTGAAGCAATTTCAGGATTGGGTGTTACAGGAATAATCAATGGTATTCAATATCGCCTAGGGTGTGCGTCATATGTTGAGGCGATAGATAATATTTCGACTAACTTAAAAGATAATCCTCAACATACGACAGAAATTTATTTAGCGGATGAAAAAAACATTTTAGCCGTATTTTTCCTAAGCGATGAATTACGTGAAGAAGCAGTTGAAACGATTCAATCCTTAAAAGTATTGGGCAAAGAGGTTTGGTTAGTAAGCGGTGATAATGAGGCAGCGGTGTCTTATGTTGCCGGGCAAGTAGGGATCAGTAACTCACGTCATAGTATGAAGCCTCAAGATAAACTTGATGTGATCCAGGAATTACAATCCAATGGAGAAATTGTAGCGATGGTTGGTGATGGGGTAAATGATGCTCCTGTGCTCGCCACTGCTCAAGTATCTGTAGCAATGGGTAGTGGTACTCAACTTGCTCAGGCCAGTGCAGATATGGTGCTGCTATCTGAGCATTTACCACATTTGGTTGATGCGATGAAAATGGCTAAACGCAGTGTGAATATTGTTCATCAGAATCTAGCTTGGGCATTAGGGTATAATCTTCTGGCATTACCATTGGCCTCAATGGGATATGTCGCGCCGTGGATGGCTGCAATCGGTATGTCAGCAAGTTCTCTGGTTGTCGTATTAAACGCCTTAAGGCTCAATAAATCAGTTGATGTATAGGCCAAGCAGAGCACGTATAATAACCATATGGAAATTCTATATATATTAATACCATTAGGCCTTTTGGTACTGGGCGTGGCTATTTGGGGCTTTATCTGGGCTGTGAGAACGGGGCAATTTGATGATATGGAAGGGCCTGCATATCGTATTTTGATGGATGATGATGATATTCGGATTCCTACTCGTCATCCTGAAAATACACCCAAGCAGCAAGATTCAAAAAAGTAGTCTATATTTCTGCAGGGAATAAGATTAAACCGATTGATGTTATTTCTCAGGTACATTAGAATTCGCTTAATTAGTTTGTGCATTTATTAGTAATTGAGGTTATTTCACATGAAAGACATGTTTACTTTTCAAAACTTGCCCATGGCAATTATCATTGCATTGATTGGTATTTCTTGGTTAAGTTTCTTATCAGTTATTTTCTTTGGCTAAACAGCTATTTAGTTAAAGATAAAAAGAAAAAGGGTCGCTACATATATGTGTAGCGGCCCTTTTTTCGTTTCAGTGGGTAACTAATTTCGCTATTAACGTGACAAATGGTATTCGTTTGGCATAAATATGAGTTTATTGAGATTTTACGCTTAAAATCTCTCCTATATTCTAGAAAAACCTCATAAGTCTTTGCTTTTATTATATTTATGCTATTCTTAATTAAAGCTTTTATTACCTTATGGTTCAAGGGGCAGTTTGACGTGCAAAATAAATCCGCTTTGTTAAATCGCCGTGGTGCAAGCCAGAAAAGAACAGTGATTCTATTGCTGTGTTTAGTGTTTACCTTGCCGACAATGGCGAGTGATGCTCTAAAAACTGAAGAACCTAATAAACAAACTCTCCCAGAATTAGCTAAAAAGAAGAAAATACCAAAGATTACAGATCTACGCGTACTCGTTGATATTTCGGGCAGCATGAAAAAGACTGATCCTGATAATTTACGTCGTCCAGCAGTACGCTTGCTAGCCGGTCTTATTCCTCCGGATTCGCGAGCAGGAATTTGGAATTTTGGTAAACAAGTCAATATGTCAGTAAAAGTAGGCGACGTGGATGAAGCATGGCGTGAGCTTGCTCGTCAGCAATCTAAAAAAATTAATTCCGCTGGTTTATTTACTAATATTGAAGGTGCAATGCGAAATGTTAGTTTTGATTGGAAAAAGCCCGATCCTAGATATAAACGTAACCTTATTATATTGACAGATGGTCATGTCGATATTAGCCAGGACGAGAATTTAAATAAGGCGTCTCGAAAAAGAATATTAAAAGAGCTCTTACCCCAATTTGAAAAAGCAAAAGTTAGAATACATACCATTGCATTATCTGATGATGTAGATGAATCATTGCTAAGCACATTATCTTCATACACAGATGGTCTTTACAAAAAAGTAAAAAGTGCGAATGATTTGCAAAAACTTTTTCTTGAGATGTTAGAACAGTCAGTAAAACTCGATACTATCCCCTTAAAAGATAACCGCTTTAATGTTGATGCAAGTATTAATGATATGACCCTGTTAGTCTTTAATAAAGACAAAGCTAATCCAACAACGATTGTTACTCCAGCTAAAAAAACATGGAGCCAAAAAAATCATACTGATCAAGTTAAATGGTTTAGTGATGATGGCTTTGATTTAATAACAATAAAAAAACCTCAACAAGGTCAATGGAAAATAATGTCTCCGATTGACGAAAACAATCGTGTTGTTGTGGCAACAAATCTTAAGTTAAAAGTAAACGAGTTGCCTAGTTATTTAATGCTAGGTGATGTTTTAAAAATAGATGCACATCTGGAAGAAGATAGTAAACCATTAACAGATCAGCGTTTATTATCAAAATTTAAATTTATATTAAAAAGAAACCCAAAAAGTGCATCAGAACAAGAATATCCATTAGCGAAAGCGCAAGGTGATGCCTTTAGTTATTCATTACAGTTAGACCCAGCATTTAAAGAAGGTAATAATGAATTAGTGCTTCAGGCCAAGAGCCCTACCGCACAGCGTGAATATCGTCATCAATATAAAGTGTATGCGACACCAGCGGAAATTAAAATATCTGAAAACCAAGGTAAATATCAGATTAAGGTAACGCCTTATGGCAATTTACTGCGACCAGATTCAGTGAATGTGAATATAGAGCTAAACGATAAAAGTAAGCATGATTTAAAACAAAATAATCTTAGCTGGAGTATTGATGTTGAAAAACAGTTTTATGAAACTGCATTTATATTAAATATAGAGGCTATACGTGCTGATGGGAAGCCGGTTTCTATGTCATTCAATAGAGTGCTAAGTGAAAAAGAGAGTGCTCAGAAGTTAAAATTGGATATTAAGAAAGAAGTTCATAATGATACGAAAAAAGAAGAAAAATCAGATAAAACTAAAGATGAAAGTAAGGTTAAAGCCGAAGAAGAAAAATTAGAAAATAAAAAAGAAAAGTTGAAAAAAGAGTCTGAAATAAACTGGACAGTAGTTATTGCTTCAATAGTAATTGGGAATTTATTTTTAGTGGCGTTAATTATCGGTGGATATTTATATATGAAACGGCGCAAGGAAAAGTTAGCAAATCTTGTGGAAGGTGAAATGGAAGAGGAAGTAGGTGAAATAAATGCTGCAGAAGAAGAAAAGAAAAAGGATTAGTTTCTGATGAGCGATTCACTCTTAAGTTTTACAATAATTTTTGCTGAGCTTGGTGGTGTGTTGCTAGTGCTTGTTATTGGCTTAATTATATATTTTTTTATTAAACTTAAAAAAGATGGTCGCACAACAAAAGAGTTAATTCAGCATATCAAAGCAATATTGCCTGGCCACCGAGAACAATTAAACAACTATTTTAAAAATGAAATGGGGCTGGAGAAAAACAAGACAGATTTTAATATCGACACGTTAATAAAAGATGAAAGAAAAATATATGATCGATTAATAAAAGTATCAATCACTAAAGATATTGGTTTATTAAAATTAACTACTGAAGACATAAATTCTCTTATTAATGACTATGTTCGACTCTTGGCATTAAAAGCAGAAAAAGAAACCGAAAAAAATAAAAATTCGACAGAGCTTAAATTAAAAAAAGAAAATGAAGCATTACGGCTTGAAAATGCATCTCTACAAAAACGTTTAACCGATTCGACTAATACTATAGAGAACATGATGGGAGAATTCTCATCCATGTATGAAGGTGGAAAAAAAGAAGGTGAAAAGCGTGTAAAAAATGAAATGTATAAATTGAAACAAGCGCTAGATTCGGAAGAAGTACGGGTAAAATCGGAATTAGATGAGTTAGTTGAAACAGATGATGAACAAGAAAATAAAGATAACTTGTAGTGTAAAACAATAAAATATCTACATTCAAAGACTGGCCTTAGTCTAAATGTTAACTTCAGTAACAATACCTATAACCAT
>Ga0316204_10012003_pt1 | contig 10691 bp, 10 predicted proteins | sample 6monrhotite_MG_2_FD_205661 | JGI IMG/M metagenome (GOLD analysis project Ga0316204, IMG submission 205661) | Microbial mat bacterial communities from mineral coupon in-situ incubated in ocean water Damariscotta River, Maine, United States -... | ecosystem: Environmental > Aquatic > Marine >... | reverse complement strand
TTTTTTTAGCCCTCGTAAACCTCCAGCGCCTTATCAATCAGGAATTTTACATGATTTCTATGCGCACGCGTTGAAGCATCACCGCGCCAACGGGCCATATCTTTGCTGATCTGTGTAAGGTTGCCGTGGGCGTTGGAGCGGGCAACATAGTCATACGAGTCTTTTTTAAGCATAGCGATAAGCTGACGAACATAGTGAATTTGAAGCTCTTGCCTGTAGGTATTTACAGCGCCCCTGCTATCATCTTCAAAAATAGCTTTTGTCAGATCACCCAAAACTTCGGTCACAGTGTAAGTGTTTCCGTAAAGTGTGCTGTCGGTAATGCGCATCAATGTAGCAGGATGCATTATGTGCGCGAGAATATTGGCCTGAATGGCAGTGGCGCGCCTATGCATTTTTGGATCTTCTGTGCCTGCACCATGGAAAAACCCGCGTCGCTGGATTGCAAGGTGTTGCACAAGCGATGGGTCGGCTGCAAAAGCATTTGGTGCGAATATATGGTCCCGCAGGAGCTTCATGGCCTGCTTTTGCTTGGCTTCGTCAACGGGGCGATAGGGCGCGGTGGCGCCATCTTGCCCGGCTACAGAGCGGTCAACATAAATGCCACCGATATAGCGCGACGCAACACGGCCCTGCCAAGCCATGTCGCCAGTTAAAACAAGATAACTGTTTCGCAGCTGCTGATAGCTGTCGCCGTCCTTAATGAATTTACCTTGAAGTTTGCCAAGAGCGGCTTGATCAAGCTTTAGCCGATCTTCAGCAAACTGCACGGCATCGTCGGTCATGTCATAGATATTGACCCGGGGATCAATGCCTTTGCCGGGTGCCCGCATATCATCTGCGTCGTTACCAAATGCCAGGCCTTTTTCGTTAGAACGTCCCAGGTGGGCGGCACGCTTGACTGGATCATCCATATCGGGATCATAGCCAAACTGGATTGCCCAAATATCGTAATCGCCGGGCCGTACGGTATAATAATGCGCTTGTTTTTTTCCTTGCGGGGCAAAGTTTATCGACGGATAATCCATTACAGAGCCCGCTAGGCCGCTTGTTTGCGCTTCTATATCATGCGCCGTTTCATACGAGCGCGCTTGCGTGGCTTTCATGTTGTGATTGAGACCGAGTGTGTGCCCAACCTCATGTAGCATCAAATAATAGATGCTTTCCTCAACAAGCTTGTTTGTGACGTCTACAGGCGCATTGTCGGCATTGGCTAGGGCGTTGCCCAGCATATTGCTCATTTGTAGATGCCCGGCCATATTGCAATTTTGTTCATGGGCTTTAAAGCTGGCGATAAAGTCTTTTGTGGTCTTTTCTGCTTCCAGCCCTAACGCGGACGTTTCAAAAATGTTTGAAGCATTCAAACGGTTCGTAAGGAACGAATATTCCAGCATGATATCGGCACCGAGAATTTCGCCTGTGCGTGGATTGGTGAAGCTGGGACCATATCCGCCAAAAGGTACTTGTGGGCTGGAAGTCCAGCGCAAAGTATTATAGCGGATGTCGCCAGCGTCCCAGTCAGCGTCGTCTGGCTGTGTTCTAACCTGAACCGCGTTCTTGAAACCGGCATGCTCGAAAGCAATATTCCATGATTCGACAGCTTTTTTTATAATCGGACGCAAGTTTTCCGGAGTGGTATTTTCTATCCACCAGACAATAGGTGTGACTGGTTCTGATACCGCTGCTGTTGGATCTTTTTTTACCAAATTCCAGCGGTTAATCATATCGCGCCACGGCGTTGCCGAGGTGTCGGTTTGGTCATTCACCAGATCAAGAAAATACCCAACGCGGGCGTCGTCGAACCGTGGTTTGAACTCATTCTCCGGCATTGCCATCAAAGTATGACGCATCTGCACCTTAATGCTGCGGGCATCCGTAATATCAAACCAGTTGCCCCGGTGTAGCGGCGATGCACTACTATAAACATAGTCGACTGTAATGTCGGTGTTTTCCGGATAGTTATCAATGCTGGATATCCGGGTTCTATCGCCCGATAGGCCGCCAAGTTTGAATGCCTCCCAGGGTTTTTGTCGTGGGTTCCCAGTAGGTTTAATCTGTTGCAAAGCTTCTGATTTAAAAAGTTTGTCTGCAGGGATTAAATAGCGCGTTCCATCTTCCGACTTTGCTTTGATTTTTTTCGTATGAAGTACGGCGTTGCTAATGTTTGCTTCTTTGGCACGCGCAATATTGTTGTTGGGATCAAAATAGAAATATGGGTTCTCTTCTGTAATCTCGATCTTATTATAATATTTATTTATCTTGATCACCTTTTGGCCGCGATACTGGCCGCGGAAATGGCCACCTTCAAGCACACCATTTACGGTTTGCGAGGTGTAGATAAATTCTTTGCCAATTTGGTCCTCTCGGATTTCCATCAGCAATTCGCCGGTTTTTGGATCACGGTATAATTTGAATAATCCATCAAGAACTTCATGATCTTCGACCATGTCTTTAATGAATTTCTCTTTTTTTTCTTTTGGTTCGTCGGCCTTTTTTTCGCTGTCTCCATTCTCTTCTTCAGCTTTGTCGTCCTGCTTTTCATCAGCCTTTTCGTCTTGTTTTTTCTCGGCGGCAGGTTTGGCGGGTTTATCGTCTTGGGCATAGCTAGCTGTTGCTGTAACCGCTATTGCGCCCAAAGCGGCGCTTGCCAATAAACGGCGAACTATTGCGTCCAGGTTTTGCACCTTTGTTCTCCTTATGCGTATGAAGCGTGTGTAAATTGCCCCCTCTGAGCAACTAATCAGTTAGCTGGAGTGTTTAGCGCCGACCCTTGATAGTCAATAGCAAGCTTATCGGTTCAACGCAGTTGGGGCTCGTTTGGTCTCATTGGGGGTAATATGGACGAACTGCTGGTGCTTAGCGGCTCTCTCGCAATATAGTGTCAAATTGAATGGCGAGCTTTTCGCAGCCAATCGCAGGTGGGCGCGCACTAGTTGCGGCTAGAATGTTTTTAAACTCTAATCTACCCAACACCTTCTGATAATCATCGCGAGCGAGTAAAACGATACGAGCGTCTGCTTTACTAATAAATTCTTCAATATCGTCGGTATCAAAGCGACAAAAACGCGCGCCACCTGCGATGGCTGCTGTTGTCTGCGCCAACTCGATGAGCCGACGCTCTTGATTGTTTATGTCACTAGCTGGTTTTTCCTGAGCCAAAGCTGGTGCATTGAAGACACTGCTGAAAAGCTGTGCAGCAACTGCCGTGCTCAATAAAAAGACCCTAAACACGAGGGCAGAGCGAAAGCCTACTAGGCGGTATTGAAGCATTCTATTTCCATTATTAACCTGACGGATCATGAGAATAACGACCGTGCGTAAGGCAGGCAAGAGAAGAAACTAAACCAGCGTACTAGGGAGGTGTAGCTAGGCCGAGCGGGCGCTGGGCTTGCCAAAAGAGGTTGTCTCATATCCGACCACCCGGTTTCTACCAAAAGACTTGGCACTGTAAAGTGCCTGATCAGAGCGATCGAGAGCGGCTTCAATGGTTATCTCGTTGTTAAACCATGTTGCTACACCAACGCTGATAGTAAATCTGAACTTTTCAGCTTCATGCTGCGTAATGTTGTCCGCGGTGGTTTTCCTGATAGTCTCGGCAATTTTAATGGCAGCGTCCAGCTTTGTATCTTCCATCACAGCGGCAAACTCTTCGCCGCCCATCCGACCAACAAACCCAGTTTCGCCCACGGCAGATTTGGCAATAGCCGCGAAATCTCGTATGGCTACATCGCCTGCGGCATGGCCGTATGTATCATTGATACGCTTAAAATGGTCGATATCCATCATGATGATGCACAAGCTTTTCATGCCCGATGTTTTGATTGCCTTTTCCCCAAGCGCCGTGAAGCGCCTCCGGTTATAAAGGCCTGTCAGACCGTCTGTATTTGCAAGCCGCGTAAGTTCTGCCTGGTGCGTCTCAAGCTCATTTTTCGCAAGATATAGCTGTTCTGCCAACTCGGCTGTGCGGGCTGCATCGGCTTCTACCATGCTGGTATGCATCTCGCTATCATGGTTCGCCTGTTGCAGGTGGCTGATGTCGCGCAAAATCCAAATGCGTTTATTTTCGCCAGATTTGACGCGAGTAATACGTTCGATTGTTCGGCCGTCGTTGCAATGCAGCGTTTCGGTGAATTGAAAATCGGGCGCCGCCAGCGCCGCTGCCACTACATCGTCGGCAGATGCGCGGTCATCGAGTTGGCTGTGTAGCGGGTCAAAAAGGCAGTTTAAGGTCCCGGCGGCTGCAAAATTGGGGAACATATCTTTCGCCAGGTTATTCGCGAAAAGCAGATGGCCATTCATATCGGAAACCAGAACAGCATCTGGCAAAGTGTTTGGTTCGAGCGACCAACCATTTGGTTCAAGTGTTGTGTTAGCCACAATAGTCGCGCGGTAGAACACGGCAAGAACAACAAGTGTCACCAAAATTTTTAGCAGCACTGACATGGGTATAAAGGCCAACAGTGCGCAACCCGCGGCTGTCGCAGTAAATGCCAAAATTCTGAAAAGCCCCACTTTCAATTTCAAACCCTATCGTCCACCCAACCTTAAATGGACTGCAGCCTACAGGATTTGTCAACATTTAACTGTCATAGAGGCGTGCGGCAGGCCTTTCAGGGATCAGACGACAGCATGGCGAAAAGCCCATACGAACAGGTTTTTGATTGCGAATGTGACTTGTGCGAAGATAATTCGAAGGAAGTTTCCAGGTTCGAACGTATCCATAGATATCAAGCATATACATGAACAGTGATTTCCAATGAAGGATCTAAAAATGCGTAAAACGACAGCCTTATCAATAGTGACAATTTTGACTGCTACATTTTCTGGCGGTATTTTTGCGGATAACCACAAACAAAATGCCGGCCAAGACATGAAGCTAGAGCGCTTTAAAGAAGCAGATACCAACAATGATGGTTTGCTTTCACACAGCGAAGCCCTGGCGCGGGTAAAAGAGAAATTTGACGGTTTGGACACTAATGGCGACGGCTTTCTGGCGCTTGAGGAATTACCAAAGAAGATGCCGGTCCCGGAGCATGCGCAGCGACGCATGGAGCGGCATAAAGCCAAAATGAAAGCACGAATGGACGAACGGGGACAAGAAGATGGCCAGATGTCAAAAAAAATGCAACGCCGCAAGGAAGGGCAGGGTAAGGAGCATGGTAAATTGACGCGCCTGAAATTTGTCGCGAAACTGGACCGTGACGGCGATGAAAAAGTGTCATTTGACGAATTTTCCGTTCGCGCTGTCAAACGCTTCAAAAAGCATGACCTTGACGGTGACGGCAACATAAGCCTTGCTGAACTCGAAAAGGCCCCCAAGCATCCAAAAAAGAAAAAACATCATAGGGATGGTAAGCGTCGCGACGGCTAGAAACAAACGGCTGGAAACCATCCGCTAGACACAATATGGGCATGCGTTAGGTATACTTGCCCAAAATAGCCTTAATCTATAGGAATTATGGCGTGCCTTGCTCTTGCCCTTTAAGGAGGCGGGCGGTAGGGTGCGCCAAATTTCTTTATGATATTTCGAGGCTAGCACGATGTTCAAAGGGTCCATTCCCGCGCTTATCACCCCTTTCACAGATGACGGAGCAGTTGACGCCGACGGCTTTCAGAAGTTTTGTGATTGGCAAATAACAGAGGGCTCACATGGATTGGTGCCGGTTGGCACTACGGGGGAAAGCCCTACGCTCAGCCACGATGAGCACAGACAGGTTGTTGCGCTTTGTGTTGAGGCTGTGGACAAAAGGGTGCCTGTGATCGCTGGCGCAGGCTCAAATAATACAAAAGAAGCCATAGAACTTATTCAGCACGCACAAAAAGTAGGGGCAGACGGTGCGCTTGTTGTAACACCTTATTATAACAAGCCTAGCCAAGCCGGGCTTTATGCTCATTTTAAAGCGCTTCATGACGCTTCCGATCTACCTATATTTATCTATAATATTCCGGGTCGTTCCGTCGTTGATATGGCCGTGGAAACTATGGCGGCGCTTTTTGAATTACCTCGTATCGTAGGATTGAAGGACGCAACCGGCGACCTAGACCGTCTGGCGAGCCAACGGGCGGTATTGGGTCCCGATTTCATTCAGTTTTCAGGAGAAGATGCTACGGCTCTTGGATATAATGCGATGGGCGGCGCCGGATGCATCAGCGTGTCTGCCAATATAGCGCCTCGGCTTTGCGCAGAGTTTCAAGAGGCCACACTATCTGGCGATTATAAAAAAGCGCTTGAGCTTCAAGATAAGCTGCTGCCGTTGCACCGGGCTATGTTTATGGAGCCTAGCCCCGCTCCTGCTAAATACGCAGGATCGCTGTTGGGGCTATGCAATGAAGCAGTGCGCCTGCCAATGTTGCCAGCCAGTGAGCAAGCTCGCGCTGTGCTTGCGTCGGTGATTTATGATCTTGGTTTGACCCCGGCTAATTTTGGCTGAAATAGTGGCAAAGAAGAAAAAAAACCTAAACCCTTCGCGGACAGCGGCTGACAACCGAAAGGCTCGGCACCTTTATTTCATTGAAGAGGAATATGAGGCAGGTATTGCTCTTACTGGTACGGAAATAAAGTCATTGCGTGGCGGTGAAGCCAATATCAAAGAGGCCTACGCCGAAGAACAAAATGGCGAACTTTGGCTTGTTAACGCCTACATCCCTGAGTTTTCGCATGGGAACCGGTTTAATCACTCGCCGCGGCGACCGCGTAAATTATTGATGCACCGTAAGGAGATCAATCGGTTGGCTGGTGCCGTGCAGCGTGGCGGCATGACCTTGGTTGCGCTCAAGATTTATTTTACGGAAAAGGGCAGAGCAAAGGTGTTGATCGGCATTGGAAAGGGCAAAAAACTGCATGACAAACGTGAGACAGAAAAGCAGCGTGACTGGAGCCGTCAGAAGGCGCGCTTGATGAAAGATCACAGCTAACGAATAGTTGGGGCTGAATACCGCCAAAAAGACTATTCGCGAGGAATGGTCAATGTAAAGCGTACGGGGCTTTCTGCGCTACCCGCTACAACTTCATTTTTCCCCATATGAAGCTTTGCTGTGGCGCTCGCGCCATATTTGCTGAGGGCCCCACCATTTACCAGTGTACCATGTGGGCTGCCAAGGTCTCGAACATAAATATCGCCGGAACGTCGAATAATTTCAAAGTGATTGTCGGCTAACTCATGGGCGCCTGTAAGGGGAACTTTGAGGCTGGATGGGTTCGCAATACAATGTTTTTCGGTGGTAGCAACGTTGCCGACCAGATAGGGAAACTCAGTTATTTCAATATACGATAAAAACTTGTCTGCAATCATGCGGCTGGCACCTTCGATTGTCGGTTTGTCGCTTTTGAAATGGACGTTGGATTGTTCAGCGTCTTCATTATTCGCTAAGACAGTGCCATAACTACTGCGTAAGCGTGCGGCTAGAGTGTTGACTACGTGCCTCACCAAAGGATCGGAAAAGCTTCTTCGAAAGGCCTCCGCGTCAATAAAAAGCGCGTTAGTAGGACGGGATGCCTTTGCGGTTACTGAGTGCTTCCTGCGCTCTATTACACTGACTTCCCCTAACAGTTCTCCTTCGCCAAGGGACGCAATATGGTGGGCTTGTTCGCCGTCGGCTCTCCAAATGTCAATTTGCCCTTCAAGGATCATATATACGCCAGCGCTTTCGCTGTCTTGCGCATATATTGTGTCACCCAATTCAAAACTTACTGCCTCGCCGAAACTGGTTGATTGGTCTGACATCTAGGCGCTCCCAAACTAGTGCAGTCATAAGCCGTTTTGTAACCCCTTATAAAATATCAGCTTTTGATCCAACAGGCAAATTAAAGAAAAAGTTATTAAGAATTACTTGCAACTAGAGGGTGGCGCTGGTAGTTGTTGTTAATAATAATGCAACTTATTCTTAACATGGAAAGCCCCCTCCCAATGTACGCGTATTTTTCTACTACTGCTGTTGCGCTCGCTCTCATGGCTTCGACCTCCAGTTTAACTGCGGCGGAAAATAACTACACCCGCGACCTTGAGGCCGAGCTTGTTGACGTAACCATTGAGCGCATCCAGGTGATTGGGAAAAATGCCAACCGTAAAGATGTTATCGGCTCGGCGACGCGTTTAGGGGCGAGCGAGCTTGAGGTGTTTAAATATCAGGACATTAATCAGGTCTTGCGTTTGGTACCTGGGGTCAACATCCAGGAAGAAGATGGTTATGGATTGCGGCCTAATATTGGTTTGCGTGGGACAGGGGTTGAGCGATCTGCAAAAATAACCTTGTTGGAAGACGGCGTGTTGATCGCGCCTGCGCCTTACGCTGCGCCGTCCGCATATTATTTCCCGACCATTGGCCGCATTGAGGCTGTTGAGGTGCGTAAGGGATCTGCCGCTGTCAAGTTTGGGCCGCGCTCAGTGGGCGGCGCGGTAAATTTGGTTAGCCGTTCGATACCACAAGAGGAATATGCAGGCTTTGCCGACGCTCGAATTGGCTCTGACGGTCTGCGTACGCTCCATGGTTCGGTTGGTGGCAGGGGTGAAAACGTCGCCGGGCTGGTTGAATTTTTTGATAGTAATAACGACGGTTTCAAGCGATTGCCAAATGGTGGAGATACAGGGTTTGATGTAGAGGATTACCTTGCGAAAATCAGGCTGTTTACCAGTGATGATGCTGCCATCCAACATGCCCTTGAAATAAAAGTGTCGCAAACAGATGGCGATTCTAACGAGACTTATCTTGGGTTGACCGACGCCGATTTTGAAAATGATCCATATCAACGCTATGCAGCAAGTTCTTTGGATAATATCGATACTCTTCACAAGCAACTTCAGGCAACACACGAAGTTCAGTTTCAAAATGGCATACAGGTAGTAACTACGGCATACCGCAATAGTTTTGAGCGGGACTGGTTCAAGTTTCAAGGGCTTGCAAATACCATTACGGAAGGTTGCGGATCTGATGATTTTGTGCTTGAAAATCCTGTCGCATGTAGCCTTGAGCTCAGTTGGCTGAAAGGCGAGGCTGATAGTAGCGTTGGCGCTATTGTGCTACGTCATAACGCGCGTGAATATGTCGCGCGAGGCGTTCAGTCGCTGATTGCGATACCATTTACGGCAAACGGTATTTCGCACGAGCTGGAATTTTCATTGCGCTATCATGAAGATTTTGAAGATCGCCTGCAGTTTAACGAAAATTATAGCACTGTCGCAGGAGGGCTTGAGTTTGCTTCACAAGGTAGCCCCGGGAGTGCGGGTAACCGGATCGTCAGCGCATCGGCTTGGGCGTTTTTTGTGGAGGACACCATCAAGTTCGGTGATTGGAGCCTAGTGCCGGGCGTGCGTTTTGAAACAATAGATCTTAACCGGTCTGATTGGGCAGGCGATGACCTCAACAGGACGGGGGCAGAGAATGTTCGCGAAACCACTCACATCAATACATTCGTGCCCGGGCTCGGCCTGAGCTATAAAGTCAATCCGAATTTGACACTTACTGGCGGTGTGTTCAAAGGTTTCAATCCTCCGGGGGCAGGTAATCCTGCAGCGGAAGAGGAAAAAAGCTTGAATGTAGAATTCGGCGCTATTTATGACAATAGTGGTGGGTATTTTGAGGCGGTAGGTTTCTATAGTGAGTATTCAAATATCTTGGGGACCTGTACTGCCGCAGTGGGTTGCGGTGACGGCCAAATCGGCGACCAGTTTAATGGTGGTGCAGCGCGAATTTTTGGCCTTGAGCTTGTGGCCGGATATACGGCAGACTTGAGTGCCAAATGGCAACTCCCTCTCTATTTGACATATACTTATACCGACGCTGAATTCAAAACAGACTTTAGTGACAGCTTTTGGGGCGATGTCGTTGCCGGTGATAAATTCCCTTATTTGTCGTCGCATCAAGTCACTCTAAGTGCCGGCATCCAAAACGACACCTTCAGTACAGTATTGCAGACGAATTATGTGTCGCAATCGCGGGTAGAAGCCGGCTCGGGTGTTATACCCCAGAGTGGGTCGATTGATGGGCGTATGATTTTTGACATTGCTGTACATTATGCGCTTTCCGAAACTGTTAGCGTCTTTGCGTCGGTGGATAATCTGTTCGACAAAGCGTATTCGGTGGCCCGTCGGCCAATTGGTTTGCGTCCTGGCAAGCCGCGTACATGGGTTAGCGGTGTGAAATTTACATTCTAATCAAACAGCATTTAATGATATTAGGGACTGGAAAACGCGCGAAAAAGCACCATATGTTGTGTCGTTAGGGAAAATTTAGGGAATTTGTGGTGTAATATCGGTAAGTGGTGAAAGGAGATTCGAACCATGACACAGGATAAGAGGACCATGTTAAGAGAACACCTTGGCTCCCCGCTGTTGCCCAAAGAATTTGCCAAATCCATGCTCGCGATGCGCCCAGGTTTGATGGCCGCGCTTAAGGGAGCTGTTGCTAGCGGCGATGCTCCATCAGCACATAGCTTTTACCGAGCAGTAGCAGGACCAGCAGCCGCCGCCAAATTGCGTGGTAAAAACGAGCTTGCTGCAATGCAGGGGTGGCTTTCGCGCCAGCCTGAGTAACCGAAGGTCAAGCGGCGACAATAGAGGTTGCGCCCTTTTTTACGGTCTCCTGATGTTTTGAGTAAGCGGTAGTGGTTTCGACCACTGCCGTTTTTTTGTGATTAAACTTGGTCGGTTTTTGAGAGTAGCTCCTTAACCATACCTAACGCATTCAGGAACATG
>Ga0316204_10012002_pt1 | contig 10692 bp, 5 predicted proteins | sample 6monrhotite_MG_2_FD_205661 | JGI IMG/M metagenome (GOLD analysis project Ga0316204, IMG submission 205661) | Microbial mat bacterial communities from mineral coupon in-situ incubated in ocean water Damariscotta River, Maine, United States -... | ecosystem: Environmental > Aquatic > Marine >... | reverse complement strand
CAAGCGTGCCAGCAAAAAATCAAAATCGTCAGAGCCTTCCATCAAGCAGCGACGCAGGAAGGGCTCCAGCTCAAACAACGCCACGGTGCCATCGTCGAGCACGATGCGCTGGTTGACCAGATCAATCTCCACCGCGTGGCCGCCCCGCTCCAACAGTCGTTGGTGCAAGTCATCATCCACGGGCAGAGCCAGCAGGCCGTTCTTCAGCGCGTTGTTGCGGAAAATATCCGCAATACTCGGCGCTAAGACCGCCTTGATGCCGGCGTCCAGCAGCGCCCACGGCGCATGCTCGCGAGAAGAGCCGCAGCCAAAATTGCGGCCGGCGATCAGAATCGCGGCGTCGACGCTGTCGCTACGATTGAGCGCGAAGTCCGGATTTGGCTCACCGTCGCGCTGATAGCGCCAGTCGGCAAAGCAATGCTTACCCAAACCCTCGCGCTTAGTGGTAGTCAGGAAGCGCGCGGGAATGATCTGGTCGGTGTCGATGTCTGCTTGATCGATAACTACGGTGCGCGAAACCAGTCGATTCATTGGCGTCCTCATGCCGCCACCTCCTGCAAGAATTCACGCGGATCGGCGATGCGCCCCGCTACCGCGCATGCCGCGGCCGTTAGCGGGCTGGCCAAGATGGTGCGCGAGCCCGGACCCTGCCGACCTTCAAAGTTGCGGTTGCTGGTACTAACCGCCAATTCGCCAGGCGCGACCATGTCGCCATTCATCGCGATGCACATCGAACATCCTGGTTCGCGCCACTGCGCGCCAGCGTCGGTAAACACTTCGTGCAAGCCTTCAGCCTCGGCGTCGCGCTTAACCTGCTCGGAGCCCGGCACCACCAGCATGCGCACGTCCGCATGCACCCGGCGCCCACGCAGCAAACTGGCTGCGGCACGCAAATCGGACAATCGACCGTTGGTACAGCTACCGATAAAAACCACCTGCACTGGCCGACCCACGGCCGAATCACCCGGACCAAAACCCATATAGCGCAGACCACGACGCTCGTCGGCATTGGGATCTGCTGGCGTATGGCCGTCGATCGCCACCACCTGACCTGGATGCACGCCCCAGCTCATGGTTGGCTGAATCTGGCTGGCGTCGACCTGCACCCTGGCGTCGAACTGCGCACCATCGTCGGTTTCCAATTCGCCCCAGTGCTTAATCGCTTCGGTCCATGCGGCCCCGGCGGGCGCATAACGACGTCCCTGCAGATAGTCGAAAGTGATCTGGTCCGGTGCAATTAGGCCGCAGCGTGCGCCGGCTTCAATCGACATATTGCACAGCGTCATGCGCTGTTCCATCGACATCGAGCGCACCGTACTGCCGCAAAACTCAATCGCGTGACCGCGCCCGCCACCCACGCCTATCTGGCCAATGACGTGCAAGATTACGTCTTTGGCATCCACTCCCGGGCCAAGGGCCCCATCAATTTGCACCGCCATGGTCTTCGGCTTACGCTGCATCAAGCACTGAGTGGCCAACACATGGCCGACCTCGGTGGTGCCGATACCAAAGGCGATCGCGCCGAATGCACCGTGAGTACTGGTGTGCGAATCACCGCAAACGATGGTCATTCCCGGTCGGGTCAGACCCAGTTCTGGCCCCATCACGTGAACGATGCCGCGGCGCTCCGAATCCCAGTCCTCCAGCGCAATGCCCCAGGCGCGGCAGTTGGCTCGCAGCGTCGCGACTTGATGCTCGGCATCGGAGGTCACCCAGTCACGCTCACCGTTTTCGCCAGCGGGCGTGGTCGGCGTGGAGTGATCGATGGTGCCGTAGGTGCGATCGGGTCGGCGCACGCTCAAACCGCGACTGGACAGTTCGGCAAAGGCCTGCGGACTGGTCACTTCGTGAATCAGGTGCAGGTCCACGTACAGCAGCGCGGGGCGATCAGTTCCCTCGGCTTCTACTTCGTGCGACGCCCACAGCTTGTCGAACAAGGTGCTTGGCGCGCCGTTTGCAGCGGTCTTCATAGTCTGTTCTGAACTCATGCTAGGCACCCTCAAGCAACCGCCGCAATGTCGGATTCGGCTGCGCTTTCGGCCTGTTCAATCTCCGCACTACGAGCAAACCGGCGTGCTGCTCGGTTCATCGCGTCCAGATAGGCCAGCGCGCTGGCCTCAATGATGTCGGTGCTGACACCGCGGCCGTGGAAGGTTTCGCCGTTGGCCTTAACCCGCACATCGGCCTGGCCCTGAGCGTCGGTACCGGCTGACACGCTGCGAACTTGATAGTCCACCACGGTGCCGACAATGCCGACGACACGGGCGATGGCACAGAAGGCGGCGTCCACTGGGCCGTCGCCGACAGCGGCCTCGCGAACCGTGTGACCGTCTTCGTGGGCCAACGCGACCGATGCAATCGGCACTGCGTCGACACCAGTAGCACTGTGGATTTGCAGACCACCCAGAGTCCACGGGCGCTGCGCATCCGGATCGTGACCCAGCACCAGCGCTTCCAAATCGCTGTCATAGACCTCCTGCTTGCGATCAGCTAAGCGTTTGAATGTATTGAAAATACGATCCATTTCCGTCTCATCGGGCTGATAGCCAATACGCTTCAAGCGCTCGCGCAGCGCGTGGCGTCCGCTGTGTTTGCCCAACACCAGGTTCGAACGCGGAAAACCGACGTCTTCCGGTACCATGATTTCGTAGGTCTCGCGTCGCGCCAGCATTCCGTGTTGATGAATGCCGGACTCATGGGCGAAGGCATTTTCACCGACCACAGCCTTGTTCCGCGGCACTGCTTGCCCGGTTAGGCTGGAAAACAATCGTGAGGTCCCGTACAGCCGATCGCACTGGATGCCCGTCTCTATACGGTACTTCTCGCTGCGCGTGCGCACCGCCATCACGATTTCTTCCAGAGCCGCGTTACCGGCACGCTCGCCGACTCCGTTGATGGTGCACTCCACTTGCCGCGCACCTGCCTCAACCGCAGCCATAGAATTGGCGACCGCCATACCCAGGTCATCGTGGCAATGGGCAGACAGGATGACGTTCTCAATCCCCGGCACCTCACGCTTTAGCCGAACAAACAAAGCCTTGATCTCTTGCGGCGTCGCATAGCCGACGGTATCGGGCACGTTCAGCGTTGTGGCACCAGCGGCAATAACGGCTGTAAACACCTCGATCAAGTACTCCGGCTCGGTTCGGAACGCGTCTTCTGCGCTGAATTCGACGTCATCGCAAAACGAACGCGCGGTTTGAACGCCCTTGACGGCGGCCTCGATAACCTGATCACGGTTCATTTTTAGTTTGTATTCGCGATGAATTGGACTGGTCGCGATGAAGGTGTGGATGCGGCGCCGGGCCGCGCCCTCCAGGGCACGCGCAGACGCCGCCAAATCGCCGGCATTGCAGCGTGCCAGAGCGGCGATCACTGGCCCCTGCACCTCATTAGCAATGGTCTTAACTGCGTCAAAGTCACCGGGGCTGGCTGCGGGAAAGCCCGCTTCCATTACGTCCACCTTCAGCGCGCCTAACGCATGGGCAAATCGGATCTTTTGCTTGGTGCTCATGCCGAAACCCGGCGCTTGCTCGCCGTCGCGCAGCGAGGTGTCGAAGATGATTAAGCGATCTGGGTTGCTGCCTGCAGTGCTCATGATTGGGTTCCGTGGTCTGGTTTGGGTGATTTACGGTTGATCAGCTTTGAAAGGCGCATAAAGAAAAACCCCGCCCTCGTTTCCGAAGGGCGGGGTTTTTTGCATTCGTGTCTTGTTGCCGTTACACGCTCGCTAAACTCCGCCTCCGATTCTAAGAAGGAGGAAGAGGAGCGCGGCAATAATCGACGCAGACAGCAGCCGCACGCGATCACGATCGCCTGCGGAGGCGACGCGAATCTTGGCGACTGGACGGTTGCGGGTGTTCATGGGTCTGACGCTAACAGAGATTGCGCAGTGCAGCAATAGGGCAAACTGCCAGTGACCAGTTGCAGTGAGCAGCTGAGCCAAGGCGCACCACTGGCTACTCGAACCCGTCGGCGAACAGACCGCCGATGATTTCGAAGTTGGCGACGACGACGCGGTCTTGCTGAAACTCGAAGACGCACGTGCCGGTGGTATCGCAATCGGCACCGGTCCAGCTTTCCAGGTACGAGCCCGGCGCAGCCTGAGCGATCAGGCCCAGGTTGTTCCAACCAATCCGAGCGCTGCAGGTTCCCGGGCAATCAATAGCAGCTGGCGCGCTAACCACTCGGCCGGCACCGCCTCCCTCTACGCGTACCAACAACTCCCCGCGAGTGGCATAGCGGCCGAGATTCTGAGAAGACTTATTTCCGATCTCCCGAAATCCGCCGCCCGCATACAGACTGCCCGCTCCGTCGATTGAAAATTTGCGCACGAAAGGATCGTATTGCTTTAGCCCAGTGCCGACTGAACGCCATGACTGATCGGCAAAATTCCAGCTGGCGAGATGGTTAGCAATGAAGCCTTGGTCTCCGCCTGCGATAGTGAAACTTCCACCGGCATACAACTCGCCGTCGGTAACTTGCAGCGCGTAGACAACGTCGTCGCCAAGAGGTAGGTCATCACCTATCCCGCCACCTAGTGCACTCCAACCGCCCTCAGCCAGATTCCATCGAGCGACTCTGCGCGCAGGGACTTCTTCGTCTCGATTGACGCTGGTGAATGATCCACCGACGTAGAGGTAACCATTGGCGGTTGCCAGCGTGTAGGCACTGCGGGCCAAACCAGATCCTGCACCGGTGCCCAGTTTCGACCATTCCTGGCCATTCCAACGGGCAATCGAATGTACGCGCAGGTCCGCGCCGACATTGGCGTCGAAGAACCCACCAACGACAAAGAGGTCTAAGCCAACGACGAGCATGTCGGAGACGAAATTACTGAGACCGTTACCGCCGTTGCTACCTAAAGCCGACCAACCCTGACCAGTCAGGTCCCAACTTGCGATGTGATTTGCGTCAATAGGATTGCCTGGGTTCACCTGTTCGAAGTAGCCGCCTACAAAAAGCTGGTTGTCCATCACCGCAAGTGCTCTGACTTGCCCTATCACGCCATTGCCGCCGCCACTTTCCAGCGCTGACCAAATTCCGGCCTGCGGATCCCAGCGGGCGATGCCGTTGGCTACCACCGGGTTTGGACCGAAGTTCGCCTCGGTGAATGAACCGCCGACGTAAAGATAGCCATCAGCCACTGCGAGGCTGCTTACGGAGCTGTCAACGCCGCAGCCGCCGTCGCTTCCCAATCCATGCCATTGCGCACCATCCCAGCGGGCGATCGAACGACAAGTTAATGCGCCAACAGAACGAAATGTACCGCCCACATAGATATCGCCATCCATCGCCGCCATTGCAAAGATTCGCCCGGCAACGCCCTGGCCACCGGAGTGGGCCAGTCCCTGCGGCGTACCGCTGACATCGTCCCAGCGAATGACGTTTCCGGTCAGCACAGACGTACCGGACTGAGTAACGTGGGAAAACGCCCCACCCACATAGAGCCGACCCTCGACCGCGAGGGCAACCTCAGGCCACCCTTCGACTCCATCGCCAGCAACGCCGCTCCACGTCGACCATTGCCCGGTATTGGTGTTCCAGCGTGCCGCGTTGAGCACAGCGACCGGAGACTGTCTGTCGACAAAGCCGAAGATACCGCCGACGTACAGCTGATCTCCAATGATGCCGAGCATCTCTACATGGGGAACCCCAAGATCGTGGACACCGTTGCCCGGGATCGACCAAGTCTGCTGGTCGTAGTCCCAACGCGCCAAGCCTACGTCCTCTCCGGTACCGGGTGCCCGAATGTAGCCACCGACGTAAAGGTGGTCCGATCCCACCGCCATCACGTTGACGATCCCGTTGACGCCGTCGCCCAGCACCGACCACGCGTTGGTTGGATCCCATCGAACGACATTTGCTGCGGCGATAGGCGCACCAAGGTTAACTGTGCCAAACGTTCCGCCGATGAAAACACCGCTGCCATCGGCCACGATCGCGCGCACGAATCCGTTGAGCCCTTCGCCTCCTGGGCCGGTCAACGGCGACCACGCAGCCATCACTGGCGACCAGCGGGCGACGCGGCTGGTGACAATATCGGCTCCGATATTGGCGTTATTGAACTCACCGCCAACAATCACGTCACCGATATCGGTAACGGCTAGGGCGAAAACAAGTTCGTCGACGCCGTTACCGCCCCCACTACCCACCGCGCTCCATCCAGCGCCCGCATAATCCCAGCGCGCGATGTGATTTGCGACGATCGATTCACCGGCATTAGCCTGATCAAAGTTGCCGGCGACATAGAGTCCATCGGGTGCTGCTGCGAGCGCCTGTACCCAGTGATTAACGCCGTTACCTCCGCCAGTACCCAGTCCCTCCCAAACCCCGGTAGCCGGTTGATAGCGAACGACGTTGTTGGCATTGACACCGGCGCAATGGGCAAAAGTCCCGCCGAAATAGATCTCACCGCTAGGACCAACTTCGATCGCCGCGATTCCACCGTCACAACCGACACCGGGCTTGAATTCGTCACTCCAGCGCTGGTCATAATCAATGCCATCGCCGCTGGTTTGGAAGCTGGGTGCCTGTCCTGGTTGGGTCAGCAACTCGAACCCTGATGGGTCGAGCGAACCGGTGAATCCATCTGGCAAGTTGAGACGACCTCGCTCATCAAGGAAATCGCTCAAATGTGCAGATGCTGGCTGAGCATTGATCTGGGAACTTGAATCGCTCGCGCTCGCGGTTGTCCACGACAAACACAGTGCAACCACAGACAGCATAGGGAGGAAACGACTAAGAGCGTGCATTCACTAATCCAATCGAGATAGTGGGCGCCAATGACAAGTTTTGGTCGGCTGCCGTTCAACAGTAGACGGAGATGTAACCCAAACGGGCCTATCACGCCAGCGAACTGGGGTCGCAACGAGTGCAAAGGCTCTTCGCCAATGCGCAAGAGCTCGCCATAGCTAGCCGCCTTAGCAGTCCGAACCACTAACTGCCGGCTATACGCTGCCAGCGTGTAAAGCAATCGCCAGCAAGAGCTTCAGCTTGCACAAGCATCCATTCACCCTCTGGAATCGATCGTGGCGACAGTAGAGGCAGGGCGCTAAGTGCTTGTTCGCCTAGAAACTTACCTGCCTGATAAAACAGCAGTTCATCGACAAGTTCGGCACGTAGCAGGGAGGCGTTTAGCTCGGGCCCCGCTTCAACGTGAATCTCGTTGATTTGCTCCTGCGCCAACGCCACCATCAGCGCCGGCAGGTTCGCTCTCCCATCCTGCGCCGCAGGCAACTCCAGAATTCGAGCGCTCGCCGGGCACTTAGTTCCCCCGGCGTCTGCCATGGAGCGGCCTGCCAGCCATACCTGCTCATGCAGCGCAAAAACCTTAGCCTCGGCTGGACAGCGCCCCCGACTGTCAACAATTACCGGCACCGTCGGCGCACACTCCTCGTCAACTCGCACCGTCAGCTGCGGATCATCAGCAATCACCGTGCCGACACCGGTCAGAATCACCCCTGCTCTAGCCCGCCACTGATGGCCATCGGCCCTCGCTGCCCGGCCTGTAATCCACTTCGAACTGCCGTCGGCCAGCGCGACCTTGCCATCCAGGCTCATCGCGATTTTCATCCGCACCCACGGCCGACCGCGCTCAATTCTCGATAAAAAACCGCAATTCAGTTCGCGTGATCCAGCCTCAAGCACTCCCGATTCCGCTTCGATTCCCGCTTCGCGTAGCCGCGCTAAGCCGCTGCCAGCCACCCGCGGATCGGGATCGACCATCGCGGCGACCACGCGACTGATGCCAGCGGCGATTAGCGCATTCGCGCAAGGCGGCGTGCGACCCTGGTGTGAGCAAGGTTCCAAGGTGACATAGGCGGTGGAACCGGCAGCCAGTGCCCCCGCCATGCGCAGCGCGTGGACCTCGGCGTGTGGCTCACCTGCCCTCTGATGCCAACCTTCACCGACGACCTGGCCATCTTTGACCAAGACGCAGCCGACCATCGGGTTTGGTCGAGGAGTAAAGCGACCTTGCGCAGCCAGATCCAAGGCGCACTGCATCCAGCGTTGATCAGGTGTGGCGGTCGTGTCAGTCATGCCAACAGCTAGACCCGGCGTCATCCAAGGGAGCCCAGCACGGTGAAACGCACGTTGCGGGCAAACCAAATCGACTGAGAAACTGCGACCTGGCGTATACATGGTGCCGATGAGAGGAGTCGAACCTCCGACCTACTGATTACGAATCAGTTGCTCTACCAACTGAGCTACATCGGCACAGGGGAACGGCGTAGATTAATAGGCGGCCGCTTGCATCGCAAGCGCTGCAGCGCATCAATTTGCATTGACGCACCGAACTATGCGCTTTTAGCTCTGTGCCACCACCTCTACGCGAAGCGCCTTGGGCAACGCAAAGACCATATTCTCGGCCGCTCCATCGAGATTTTGTACCGTCCCGCCGCCCGCACTCTGCAGCCGCGCCACCACCGCCTGCACCAGCGACTCCGGTGCCGAGGCTCCGGCAGTTACGCCGACTGAACTGACGTCTTCTAGCCATTCCGAGAGGATATCTTCGGGACCGTCGATCAAGTGGGAGCGCACACCGCGCTTCTCGGCCAATTCGCGCAGCCGATTGGAGTTGGAGCTGTTGGCAGAGCCCACTACCAGGACCAGTTCGGCCTTTTCGGCGAGCACGCGCACCGCATCCTGTCGGTTTTGGGTGGCATAGCAAATATCGTCGTGACGCGGCCCCTGGATCAGCGGAAAGTGCTGACGCAGCGCTTCGATAATCGCTCGCGTATCGTCGACGCTGAGCGTGGTTTGGGTGGTGTAGGCCAGCTGTTCAGGCCGGTCCACCCGCAGATGGGCGACATCGTCGACCGTTTCTACCAGGTGTATAGCGCCGGTCGCTTGATTTCGATCCCACTGACCCAGTGTTCCTTCCACTTCAGGATGACCGGCGTGGCCAATCAACACCACGTCGCGGCCCGCTCTGGCATGACGGATAACCTCGATATGCACCTTGGTAACCAGCGGACAAGTAGCGTCAAACACGGTTAAGCCGCGCCCCTCGGCCTCGCGTCGTACCGCTTGGGAGACGCCGTGAGCGCTAAAAATTACCGTCGCGTCGTCCGGCACATCGCACAGCTCGTCGACGAAAATAGCGCCTCGCTCACGTAAGCGATTGACTACAAAGCGGTTATGTACCACTTCATGGCGCACATAGATGGGTGCGCCGAACAAATCCAGCGCACGTTCGACGATCTCGATCGCCCGATCAACGCCCGCGCAAAAGCCGCGTGGGTTAGCTAGCAGTATTTCCATCCGGCAATGGTCGGTGATGGCGCTTGCTGGGGCAAGAGGTGTTTTAGCGCTGAGGGCTGAGACAAACGACGCGTCCATGCGCCTAGTCCTTCCGCATCCAGGACTAGCCGACCCCGCAACAACTATCCGCGTGCCGGCTCCTCCAAAGCCCTCGACACTCAGCCCTCAGCGCTGCGCCTCCCGAGGGCAGCGCAGCAGCACGCCGAAGCTGGCGCTCCAGTTGAGCGAAAAGTATTACCCAAAGAGACTGAGCGACTCGAGCTAAGCGACGCCAAGACCGCTATCAGCCGAGCGCGCATCGGTGATGCTAGTCTGCGCTCAACCTCTGATCGATGCCGCCTCATGTCCAGCAGCAGCCAATATGCACTACTTCGAGAGCGCCGCTTTCTACCGCTATTTTTGACCCAAACGCTCGGTGCGCTGAACGACAACATCTACAAGCAAGCGCTGATCGCCATGGTCACCTTCAGCGTCTTGATTAGCGATGAAAGGGGCCAGTTTTTGGTGCAGGTGGCGGCTGCCCTATTCATCCTGCCGTTTTTCCTATTCAGCGCGACCGCCGGACAGCTGGCTGACAAGCTCGACAAAGCGCAGCTGACGCGCTGGGTGAAGGGCCTGGAGTTGGTGATCATGCTGGTCGGCGGATTCGGTTTCGTCACCGGCAACATCACGCTGCTAATCCTGATGCTGTTCTTGATGGGCACCCAAAGCGCGCTGTTTGGACCGATCAAGTTCGGCGTCTTGCCACAGTACTTAGACGACCGGGAATTGGTCGGCGGCAACGGCCTGATCGAGATGGCCACGTTTTTGGCCATCCTAATCGGCACCATAATTGGCAACACGTTAATCAAGTGGGAGGGAGTTGGCGCGTGGGTCGTGTTCGCGGTCGTGGTGGTGGTGGCTATCGCTGGAATCTTCTCAGCGTGGAAAATGCCTAAGGCCCCGGCACCCGACCCACTGTTGAAGGTCGACTACAACCCGGCCACGTCTACCTGGAACATCCTGCGCGAGCTGATGCGCCACCGCACCGTGTTCTTAAGCTGCCTGGGCGTGAGCTGGTTTTGGTTCTACGGCTCCATCTACTTCACTCAACTGCCGCACTACACCAAGATTGTGCTGGGTGGAGGATCCAGCGTCCTAACGCTGCTGCTCACCGTCTTCTCCGTCGGCACCGCTGTGGGCTCGCTGCTGTGCGAGCGCATGAGCGGACACCGAGTGGAAATAGGATTGGTGCCGTTTGGCTCAATCGGGATGACCGTGTTTGGCGTCGACCTCTACTTCGCCACGCCGCTCGCACCTCTGGGTCAAGAAATTGCGGTTGGCGCATTCCTCGCCGCACCTGGAACAGGACGACTGCTGTTCGATTTGTTTGGCATGGCGGTCTTCGGCGGCTTCTTCATCGTGCCTTTGTTCGCGATGATCCAG
>Ga0316204_10012001_pt1 | contig 10693 bp, 6 predicted proteins | sample 6monrhotite_MG_2_FD_205661 | JGI IMG/M metagenome (GOLD analysis project Ga0316204, IMG submission 205661) | Microbial mat bacterial communities from mineral coupon in-situ incubated in ocean water Damariscotta River, Maine, United States -... | ecosystem: Environmental > Aquatic > Marine >... | reverse complement strand
AATGGTTTAGGTGGTATCAACCTTAAACCACAAATTGATACTCTCGTTCCAGGTAGTAGCGAGCATTTTCTGATACGACAATGTCCAATGGCAAGTGATGTATTCGGTTGATATCTTTTTTGAAAATTAGTTTATTAACAATGTTCATTATTCCAAAATATCCTTGTTGGGCGGGATTCTGGTTAATTAAAAAACTGATTTTTCTTCCATCTAGATAGTGGAGGTTTTCTGGTAACAAATCAAAACCAACGATTCGAAAATGATCCATTTCTTCGACTTTCAAGGCTTTGATTAATTTGTAGGATCTGGAATTTGTCACAAAGATTCCGGAAAGTCCAGGGTTCGCCCGGTTAATTTCTACCAAAAATTCTCTAAGTCGATCCTGGTTGTCAAAATCAGCAAAATGAGCCATAACAATAGGCGATTCTCCATCATAATTATGAGAAAAATAATCCCTTATCCCCCGTTCTTTATCCAGTAGGTGTTTAGCATTGGTAGTTTCTTTTCCTAAATGTAAGACTAGCGTACGTAAGGGGCGACGATAACCCACATTCAACAGCTTCCCAGCCAAGACCCCACTCTGATAAGAATCCTGGCCTACATAACATAAAGCTTTCCGGCCTTCAATATCGGTGTTGATGAAGCTAACCATAATACCAGCTTCCTCACATTTATCTAGTAAAAATTCGGATTCAGTCAAGAACAAAGGTGGAAACAATAAGGCATCGGGTTGGCTTTCGATCAGTTCCTCCCCTATTTTCCTAAAGCTTTCTGGATCAAATAGATTAAAATAATAAGGTTGTAACTCCACCCCATAATGCCTAACCGCTTTGATGGCTTTGTCAATCCCTTGTTGAGGGTATATCCAATAAGGATCGTTGGTAGGATCCGGCATGAAAGTGGCGATCTGAATAGTCCGATTATACGCTAAGGTACTAGCGATAATATTGGGTTCGTACTCCAATTTTTCGATTACCTCCAACACCTTGGCCCTCGCTTTTGGAGAGACATTTCCCCGGTTGTGGATTACCCGATCTACTGTTCCTGTGGAAACACCCGCTTTTTCGGCAATATCTTTGATACGAATTCTTTTTCCCATAAAAGCCAAATTATTTTTGCTGTCGTGTCCAGTCACAAATATAATAACTTATGTGTTTTCGCACACATAAAAATATTTTTTGTTGTGCTCGCACACAGAATAAAAATATTTTTTTACTTTTGCATTATCTTACATAGACTATAATCAAACTAAACAAAAGCCTTGAATACCATCCTCGGCATAGACATTGGCGGTACTTTTGTAAAAATGGGCTTAGTTTCCACTGATGGTGAAATTATAGATCATTTAAGTTACCCAACCAAGGAACTTCAGAATATTGAAGTTTTTCTTGAGCGCCTACAAGAAATGATAAACCTGCTCTTGCATCGTCAAACTAGTTATATTGAACTATTAGGCATTGGTGTAGGGGCTCCTGGTCATAGCCTGAACACCGGGGAAATTGTTGGGGCCGTAAACCTTCCTTTTCGAAACTCCATTCCCATTGTCTCCTTTCTAAAAGAGCGGTTCCAAATCCCTAGTTTTCTAATAAAAGATGCCAAAGCAGCAGCTTTGGGGGAAAAACGCTGGGGTGCTGGACGACAAACTGATCACTTTGTTTTACTGATGCTCGGAACGGGTTTAGGATATGCAGCCATTATTGATGGACAAGTCCTCAATGGTTATCAAGGTCTGTCCAGCGAATTGGGGCATACGATCTTGATCCCCAATGGACGCATCTGCAACTGTGGTAAAAAAGGATGTTCTGAAACCTATATTTCAGCTACAGGTTTAAAAAGAACGGCCTTCGAGTTAATGAGCTCCGAAGTAATGCCCAGTAAACTCCGATCGTATTCTTTCAAGGATTTACATCCACGGGAGATTGCTCGAATTGCCAATGAAGGTGATTTATTAGCCCAATTAACATTTCAACGAACTGGTAAATATTTGGGTATATTAATGGCCAATCTTACTGAACAGCTCACACCTGCTGTTTTTCTATTAGCAGGAGGACTTTCCAAAGCTGGCAATTTATTGATCCAGCCAGCAAGGGAGACCTTAGAGCATCAGATTCAACCGATTTATCGAAATAAAATCAAGATACAACTAAGTGCACTAGGCTCCAGCGAAGTAGGCATGCTGGGTGCTGCCGCACTTGTATTAGAAAATATCATTTATCAACCATAACTTGAAATCGCAATATGGAATTTCTTAAGTACCAATTAAAATCTGTCGAAAAGATTCCTACCAAGATTTGGGAAAGCGCCGAAGAAGGCTCCAAACATGTAGCGCGTTCGATTGCCTTGGCAATCCGTCAAAAGCAACAGGAGAATGAACAGATTGTCTTAGGACTAGCTACTGGCTCCTCTCCTATTCAGGTTTATAACGAATTGGTTCGGATGCACCGCGAAGAAGATTTGAGTTTCCAAAATGTGGTCACTTTTAATCTTGACGAATACTTACCAATGCGTCCAGATGCAGAACAAAGTTATGTGCGTTTCATGCGAGAATATCTGTTTGACCATATTGATATTCTTCCAGAGAATGTTCATATTCCAGATGGTACCACCCCGATGGATGATGTTGATGCTTTTTGTAAAAATTATGAAAAAAATATCCAACGACACGGCGGAATAGACATTCAACTATTAGGGATCGGTCGAACTGGTCATATCGGGTTTAATGAACCGGGGTCATGGGTTTCTTCAGAGACCAGACTGGTTCGTTTGGATGCCCTTACCCGCAGAGATGCTCAAAAAGATTTTGATAAAGAAGAGGATATTCCCTATCGTGCAATCACCATGGGGATCAAAACGATCATGAGTGCTAAAACCATCTACTTGATGGGTTGGGGGCAGCATAAAGCGGAAATCTTAAAAGATGCCATTGAAGGCCCAATCACAGCTTCCGTACCGAGTTCCTATCTACAAAACCACCCAAATGTAAAGGCTCAACTTGATAGAGGTGCTGCAGAAAAACTCACTCGTTTCAACGCTCCATGGTTGGTGGGGATGTGTAACTGGGAAAACGATTTGATTTGTAAGGCAGTTATTTGGTTGAGTAGACAGGTTGACAAGCCTATTCTTAAACTCACCGATGAAGACTATGCTGAAAATGGCTTAAGCGATTTGATCATTGAATATGCTTCTGCTTATGATATTAATATTCGAATGTTTAATCGTTTACAACATACCATTACGGGATGGCCTGGAGGTAAGCCCAATGCTGACGATTCGACTCGACCAGAACGAGCAAATCCACATAAGAAAAGGGTGATCATTTTCAGTCCGCATCCCGATGATGATGTAATCTCCATGGGGGGCACCTTTTTGAGGCTTGTGGAGCAAGGACATGAAGTCCATGTGGCCTATCAAACTTCTGGAAATATTGCAGTCCATGACCATGATGCCTTACGCTTTATAGAGTTTATGCAGGAATATATTGAGGTGGAAGGCATCAATGGAGAAGAAGGAAGCAAATTAGGTGAGGAAATGAGAAAAGCCATTAAATCCATTGCAAAAAAGAAAAACGGGGCAATTGATACTGCCACAGTAAGGACGGTAAAAGGGCTTATTCGAAGAGGAGAAGCACGAGCAGGAGCACGTTTTTGTGGATTAGAAGATAAGCAGCTCCACTTTCTGGATATGCCTTTTTATGAAACCGGAAGAAATCGCAAAAAACCGGTGGGTCAAGCGGACATTCAAATTGTTGCCGACCTTTTAGATAAAATTAAACCTCATCAGGTTTATGCAGCCGGAGATTTAGCGGACCCCCATGGTACACACCGCGTTTGTCTGGATGCCATTTTTGGAGCATTCGATCAATTGAAGACGAAAACCTGGGCTAAAGATGCATGGCTATGGCTTTACCGCGGAGCTTGGCACGAATGGGCTATTCACGAAATAGAAATGGCCGTTCCTCTAAGTCCTAATGAATTGAAGAAAAAGCGCCAAGCAATTTTTATGCACCAATCTCAAAAAGACAGACCCCCATTCCCCGGGAATGACGAACGTGAATTCTGGCAAAGAGCAGAATTCCGAAACCGGGAAACTGCAGAGATTTACCGTGGCCTAGGTTTAGCAGAATACGAAGCTATGGAAGCGTTTCGCAGATGGAAGTTTGAGTGGCAACAAAACGAAAAATAAGGCTTCGCCTTGAAGAATAAAGTTTCATACATTATTTAGCTTGAGGGCTGTTGAAAGGCAGCCCTCTTTTTCAAACCTTTCACACAATGGGAAAACTTCTAGGTATCTTTTCACTACTTATCTTTAGTCTTATGTCCTGTTCGTCGGAACAAAACGTACAACATCAAAGCAGTGATTACCTCATTTTACCTTTCCCACAGTCAATGGCTCCGGGTTATGGTTATTTCCCTTTAAATGAAGAGGTTACACTCAGTTTCGATGAAGCAGATCCTGAGCTTCAATCTATTAGTAGTTATTTCCAAGAATGGCTTTCCGCAAAATCTTTGCCGGAATTAAAAGTCGAGCACAATACCTCCGGAAGAAATGCCATTCAACTAAAAATCAGCCCCGATATCGGGGTCGATACTTATGCCTTAACCATAACCACAAAAGGAATCTTGATCCAAGGCGGTAGCCCAGCTAGCGTCTTCTATGGAATCCAGTCGCTAAGTCAACTTATTCAACAGCAACAAGGGCAGGAAACATTAGAGATCCCATGTGTCCACATTGAAGATCAACCGGCTTTTTCCTACCGGGGTTTACATCTTGATGTGGGTCGGCATTTTTTTCCAGTAAGTTTTATTAAAAAGTATATTGATCTCCTGGCACGCTATAAAATGAACCGTTTCCATTGGCACTTAACGGAAGACCAAGGATGGCGGATCGAGATCAAAAAGTATCCAAAATTACAAGAAGTAGCTGCTTATCGCAACGAAACCCTAATTGGACATTACAATGATAACCCTCAACGCTATGATGGGGAACCTTATGGTGGTTTTTACACCCAGGAAGAAATAAAAGAGGTCGTGGCTTATGCCAAGGAACGATATGTAATGGTCATCCCTGAGATAGAAATGCCCGGGCATGCGCAAGCTGCTCTAGCTGCCTACCCTGAACTTTCTTGCGCAGGAGGTGATATTCAAACGGCTACAAAATGGGGGGTATTTGAAGAAGTATATTGCCCAACCGAAGCGACTTTTGAATTTCTTGAAAATGTATTACTAGAGGTAATCGAACTCTTCCCAAGTCCTTATATTCATATTGGTGGCGATGAATGCCCCAAAACACGTTGGAAAGAAAGTGCTTTTTGCCAAGCCTTAATTAAGGAGAAAGGTTTAAAAGATGAACATGGCCTGCAGAGTTATTTCATTCAACGAATTGAGCAGTTTTTAAATAAAAATGATCGTCAAATCATTGGATGGGATGAAATCCTAGAGGGGGGCCTTGCTCCGAATGCTACGGTAATGTCCTGGCGCGGGGAAGAAGGTGGCATTGAGGCTGCTAAACAAGGACACGATGTGATCATGTCCCCAACTTCTCATTGTTATTTAGATTATTATCAATCCCAACATTCAGAAGAACCTCTAGCTATTGGAGGTTTTCTCCCCCTGGATAAGGTCTATAATTATCATCCAATCCCTGAAGAACTAAGTGTTGAAGAAGCTAAATATATACAAGGCGTGCAAGGGAATCTTTGGACAGAATACATCAGCACCCCTGACAAAGCAACTTATATGACTTTTCCGAGGGCGATAGCTTTGGCAGAAGTGGGCTGGACCAAAGAGCCCAATAAAGACTTAAACCGGTTCTTAAAGTCCGTAAGTAAACATCTGGAATGGTTGGAGGAGGAAGGAATAAATGTCGCTAATCACCTTTTCGATTTAGAGCCACTCACAGAATTAGATGAAAACGGAGATTTAAGTTTACGTTTCACTAGCCTTGCCAAGGTGCAAAGTATTCGGTACACTTCTGATGGTACCCCTCCTACCATGGAAGCCCCTGCGCTTTCCGGTTCAATTGCCCTAGAAAAAAGCGGAACTTATACCGGTCAAGCTTTTCAAGGTGACCAAGCGGTAGGTAGATCTGCTCAACTTGATTTCAATCAGCATCTTGGAACTGGCGCCAGTATTCAATTAACTAATGCTCCTAGCGAACGCTACAGTGCAGGAGGCGCCGGTGCAATTCTGAATGGAATACAAGGAAGTAGTGAACGTTATGGCGACAAAGAATGGCTAGGCTTTGAAGGGGATGATTTCGTAGCAACCGTAGATTTGGGAGAAAGCAAAACGATTGATCATATTAATTTTCGCTTCTTTAATGGACCTGGACAATGGATTTACCCTCCGAGAAACATTGAAGTTCAGATTACCAAGAGTTTAAAAGAGGAAGGAGCCACTTTCCGTACTAGTGTTCAATCTGGGGATGATAAAATTGTAGAAACAAAGTTAGAAACCAAAGGAACTTCAGGACGGTATTTGCAAATTAAGATTCCTAACTATGGCCTAATACCAGAAGGTAGTCAAGGAGGCGGAAATCGAGCTTGGTTATTTATTGATGAAATTACCTTAAATTAGGCCCAATATTGAGGCTACAAGAACTACTTAAAAACCTTTTGAAATGACCTTATCGACTTTAGACTGGACCATCATCGGGCTATTTTTTGCCATTTCTTTGACTGTTGGATTGATGGTATCCAAAAAAGCAGGCTCTAGTGTTACGGAGTTTTTCCTTTCTGGACGAAATATGCCCTGGTGGTTACTGGGGGTTTCTATGGTGGCAACTACCTTTTCGGCAGACACTCCAAACTTAGTAACAGATTTAGTTCGGAATGATGGGGTGGCTGGAAACTGGGGCTGGTGGGCTTTCCTTTTGACTGGTATGCTTACGGTCTTCGTGTACGCTAAACTTTGGAGAAGATCTGGAGTTCTGACGGATGTCGAATTTTATGAATTGCGTTATAGCGGAAAAGCTGCCACCTTTCTACGGGGCTTCCGTGCACTCTATTTAGGATTAATTTTCAATGTAGTAGTAATGGGGGCGGTTTCGCTGGCCGCGGTTAAATTTGGTGAGGTCATGCTAGGGATGCCCGGCTGGCTCACCTTGACCATAGCCGGATCTGTCACTTTAGTATATAGTGCATTGGGTGGTTTGAAAGCGGTAATTATTACTGATTTCATCCAATTTATTTTGGCGATGGTTGGTTCTATTTGGGCTTGTATCTATTTAGTAAACATGCCGGAAGTAGGTGGATTATCCAACCTTCTAGCGAATCAAAATGTAAGTGAAAAACTTAATTTACTCCCTAGTTTTTCTGACCCTCAGGTTTGGGTACCCGTTTTGATAGTTCCTTTAGCGGTGCAGTGGTGGGCTTCCTATTATCCTGGTTCTGAGCCTGGAGGTGGTGGTTATATTGCTCAACGAATGTTCAGTGCTAAGAATGAAAAACATGCAATCGGTGCGACCTTTTTCTTTAACGTAGCCCATTATGCTTTACGCCCATGGCCTTGGATTTTAATTGCCTTGGCTTCTTTGGTGGTGTTTCCTGAACTAACAGATTTACAAACCGCATTCCCGGCTTTATCTGCCGATAAACTGGGCCATGATGTAGCTTATCCAGCGATGCTTACCTTTTTACCTAGTGGTCTTTTAGGCCTGGTAGCCGCCTCTTTAATTGCTGCTTTTATGTCCACCATGTCTACCCAACTTAATCTCGGAGCATCCTACCTAGTGAATGACTTTTACCAGCGATTTATAAAACCTGAAGCAAGTCAGAAAGAATTGGTTTGGGCGGGTCGTCTTTTCACGGTAGTCTCCACTGTCCTAGGATTAGGACTAGGACTACTACTAACCAATGCCGGACAAGCCTTTCAATTATTATTACTACTCGGTGCAGGTACCGGACTTATATACATCCTGCGTTGGTTCTGGTGGCGAATCAATGCTATGACGGAAATTGTAGCCATGATTAGTTCTATGGTAATTGCGACTTACTTCACTTTTGTCCATAATAGATTAGGACTCATTGAATTATTAGATTGGGAAAAGCTTGTCATTGGAGCAATATTAACCACTTTAGTCTGGATTGCGGCAGTATATTTCACCCCGCCTACAGATGATGCAACCTTACGTTCTTTTTATAAAAAGATTCGTCCAGGTGGCAATGGTTGGGATCGGGTTTTAGCCAAAGCGGAAGCGGAAGGCGAACACATCCAAAAAGAGCAGGGACAATTGCCCCTCGAGATCTTATCTATGACGATTGGTTGTATCACGGTTTATAGCGCCTTATTTGCCACCGGATCCTGGTTGTATGGAAATATTCCTACTGCTAGTTTTTTAACGGTATTGACACTTGGAGGAAGTGTTTTCTTATTCTGGGTAAGAGGACAATTGAAAGCGGATTAAACGTAAAAGACTTACCGGATATCAAACTGATTAAATGAGCTTGATATCCGGTAAATTATAAAAGCTGCCCTTTTCTTTTTCACGAAACCCGATTCATGGATTATCAAATCGGACCCGTTTCTCTTCTGGGCATTGCCATGTCTAGTATTGGCATGTTTCTAGGTTGCTTTTTCATTTTGCGTCATCAACTAAAAAATGACGCATACCTTTTTCTATATTTTGCTCAAATCAGTATTGCCTGTGAGTTGTTTTATAAAACACTGATTAATAGCAAATTAATTTATCAATTCACGTTCTTATATGTTCCTGGGAAGTATTTTAACCTTCTGATTTATCCTCTTTTTCTGTTTTTTATCTGGAATATAGCCAATAGAGATTTTAAGCTAAAAAAAAGCCACTGGTTAATTTTAATCGGCTTCCTCCTATATTCGACGAATTGGTTCTTCAAAGGACTAATGATTTCTGTGGAGGATAAACAAAAAATGCTGGATCTTTTCTATGCTGATCAACGCCCCGGGCCATTTAATTACTGGGCGAATTTTGCTACTTTGGTTAAATCAACACTCCTCCCCTTAGCCTTTACCATTGTGATTGGATATTATTTTGTGATTTTCAAAAGCACTATAACTCGATTGAGCAACCGAAGATTACTGAATATCCTCTCGGGTATAATTGTCTTGTATTTTTTATTTAGTCAGTTTTCTAATTTGTTATACCGGTGGTTATTTGAAGCCACCCATTATTCCATGATCGAGTGGCCGGTTGACATCCTATTCCTGGCTTTGGTACTATTTCTATTTTCAATTATTGCCTTATTAGTAAATTCAGGGAGTAGCTTTTTTCCTGCGTCCAAATATGGTGGAAGTGCTCTGAAGCCTAATACTTATGAAGAGATCGTGCAACAGGCCAAAGCACTCATTGAAAAAGAATCCTTATTCTTAAAAGGAACTTTTAGCCTACGAGAATTGGCAAACATCCTAGACACCAATCCCAAATACCTCTCCCAAGCAATTAACGGCCACCTGGATTCTAATTTTGCAGATTTTCTAAACAGTTACCGGGTTGAAGAGGCCAAAAAAAAATTATTAGATCCTAACAATCAACACTTAACTCTGGAAGCAATTGGCTTATCAGCAGGGTTCAGTTCTAAATCTACCTTTTTTAGAGCCTTTAAAAAACATACTGAATTTACTCCCAATCAGTTTATTAAGATTCAAAGCAGTGCCAATTCATGAATTGCCCCAAAGGGGCCAGTAAATGGCTTTCATTTCATTAGAAACCTTTCGATTTTTGACTTGAATAAAAGTTAAAACTATTTCGAAATGAAGCATTTATTTTTTCCTTTAATCTTAGCATTTTGTTTTTTAAGCCATGGATTTTCACAGAACCACTCCTCTTCTAATCATCTCGTTTACTATTCTACCATTGCTTTTGTAGAGACGCCTTTATCTTATATGGAAGGCAGCATCCCCTTAGAGGGATTTATTGCAAAAACCCGGAATCATTATCGATTTGCTTACAATTCTAAAAATCAGCTTAAGTCCGTTTCTTTCTATAATGGAGAGACCCCAAGAGATCCAAATCATACGGCCAACCTGTTCACGCTAGCACATCAGATGACCTTTGAGTACTCTGGAACTCAGGAAACTATTTCTTTCTACGATACCAAGGGAGCAGCTGTTGCGGTCCTAGGCAATGTGTATCGTTTTGTTTATCAGCTTAATGAACTCGGATTTCGAGCATCTTTAACATTTGAAGACCAGAATGGTAATCAAATAGAAAACGCATGGTCCATTTATAATTATCAGTGGGAATATCAAGCGGATGGATCTGTAATTGAAGATAGATTTGATCAAGAAGGAAAAGGAGTATCCATTCGGCCTGGGTTTGAATTCTATAGGCTCCGTTTATTTTTCAACCCCAAGGGGCATATTGCTTTAATGCAAAACATCGACCAGAATGGATCATTAGTTGAAAACCCATCCGGCGCTTCGCAAGATCAAATTCTAACCAATAAGGAAGGTAATTTTTTACAGTGGCAAGTATTAAACAACCAAGGCGAATTAGAAAAAGGGAATGGACCGAATGTTGCCATTGGCATACAAAAGTTTAATGAATATGGATATGAAATTGAATTAGCCCATCGGGATGAAAACGACCATCCCCTTTACAGTGCTTATGGCATCTGTAAAAGTAAAACCACCTTTGACAAATATGGAAACCTTTCCGAAAGAAGATTTTACAATGAGTCCGACCAGGCCGCAGGACATCAAATCGCAGCTTACCATCT
>Ga0316204_10012000_pt1 | contig 10693 bp, 7 predicted proteins | sample 6monrhotite_MG_2_FD_205661 | JGI IMG/M metagenome (GOLD analysis project Ga0316204, IMG submission 205661) | Microbial mat bacterial communities from mineral coupon in-situ incubated in ocean water Damariscotta River, Maine, United States -... | ecosystem: Environmental > Aquatic > Marine >... | reverse complement strand
TACGCTAAATGGTAGTGACTTTACAAATGGCAATTACTCAGGGACAACCAGCAACCCATACACCTATGATCTAGGAAGTATGGTAATAGGAAATGTATTACTGTTTGGCACACGTTGGGATCAGAGCAATGACTTATTTAAAATTGCAGCAATCGATTTTGAATTAGCAGCGGTTCCGCTACCCGCAGCAGTCTACCTATTTGGTACTGGTGCTTTAGCGTTATACGGCTTCTCTCGTCGCCGTAAGGCCACAAAAACAGTCTCTGCTTAAAATACTTCACCAAGTAGAGAACCCAGTGAAGCCCCCGGCAGGGGGCTGACATTAAAACTCAGCCTTGCCTCACTCTCCCGCATCTCATCGTAGCTTCGCAACCCTGTACATTTTTGCTTATGGGGCTAAAACTCATCCAGTTTAACGCTACTTATCAACATCGTTTACCTATCCCGTAGGGGTGTTTCCTGTCTTCGGCAATTTACAATTAGCTCACTCACATTAATATACTTATCTAATTGAATTTAAAGAAAATATTTTAACTGGTTGTTTTTTGAACAATCCAACTATAATCTAATAGCAGTACGCCTCCTGACACCATTCATACATTTTACCCACATAGTTATCCACAGCTTTTGTGGAAAACTATATTTTTCCTTGTGGGACGATAAGTTAGCCATTTAACCATAAAAAAATAAATTAATATGCGTGACAATAAGAGTCATTTTCGTATTTATTAAATCCCCTCATACCAGAGAAACAGCCACTTCGATCTGCTGATTGCTAATAGTCAAAAAGCACATGAATACAGTTAACATTACGGCTTTGAATTTAGTTTGAAGCTAGCAATAACAAACCGCTAACCATGCCCCTCAGCTCACATAGCTAACCCTTTATATGACGTAATAACTGCTCCCGTAGTGCGCTGGGCAATCCGTGTATCGTCAATACATCGCGTCCTTCATCGTACTGTACTCGCCCATTTAATTGATCGGATGAGAAGCTGATTGCAAGCGTTTTTTCCCTGCCGGAGAACTTTACGTAACGTTGTAAAGCACGGCGATCAATCATCACAGGCTCCTCCTCGAGCTTCGGATTATGGCTCGCCATTTGGCGAATAAACTGCTCGCAATCGATCCCATTTAACGTTTCAGATAGCCCGGGCACGCTCACTGGCTCATCGTTACGCTCTTTTTCCGTGCAGTATTCAACCACCTGCTCCCGATAGCTCTTAGCTTGCTCATCGGGTAGCTGTTTTGCATAGCCCTCAACCCCTGCTAAAAATTGATCGGTCACCTCTTGTTTGTTGATGCCGTGACTAAAACCTGTGAGCTGATCAAATAGTTCTGCCAATGAAGCATTACCTTTGGGTGGAATCATCGACAGATAAGCATATTGCCGATCGCCTTTCCATTCAGCCAAGTCTACCTTGATACCAAACATCGAAGCCCCTGTATCAATCACATAACTCGCACAGACATCGAGCTGTGCGGTGATAGATAATGACTCACTCTGGTGCAGAACAAACAGGTAAAAAATATGATGGTGATCGAATGATTTTTCGGTAAAAAACAGAAAATGTGCGTTTAACGGCAACGCTTGTTGCTCTAGCTGCTTTGCCAAGCTCTGCATAAAAGTACGGCTTAAGGCAGCCAAACTCTGTTGCTCAACAAGATAGGCGTCCAACTCTATGGGTAGTAATGCTTCCCCTTCAGCCGCAAAACTGCCATGTTTGCGGGTTAACCTCACCATAAAACTCCCCTTGAGTTTATCGAGCAACATATCCTTATGTGGATCATCGCCCAACTCTTGGTCACGTAAGGTTAATGTTGGCGGGGTTTCACCATCACTGAAAAGGTGGTGGGCGATCACTTGTGAAGTAGCCATAGAGCATCCAAAAAAATACAAATAGGGAGGTATTCTACCTGACTCCTTCCCGAGTGTAATCAGCTAGCAGCTAGCTTAATTCGCACCACTCGTTTCTTTGAGTAACGCACAAAGCAGCATTGCTCCATCGTCAGCTTTACGGAATAATGCCTCTCCAACGCCAGATGCAACGTCTCCACTCATTACGATAAGTGACAAACATGGATTATGAATTTAAACGAGATCTCTACGGTCATTATCAAGCCGAGTTTTCAATGGGCCACGAAGCACTTGGTCGCTGGCTAACCGAGGAGATAGACAATAATCAAATAAAAATCAATGCGTTATTAAACAAACTTAAAGGACTTCAACAACAACTGTGCTTAGAGCATCAACTACTAGGTCGGGAGTTTATGTTGGAGATGAATCAAGATGGCATTGAAATACGCGCGATCCAACTTGATGAGGCCAGCGATAATTCAAGTGACTATTTAAACGATAATGCGTCTGAAGAGCTTAGTCCCTACGATCAAGAGTCATACGCTTGCTGTGGGCTGGATGATTTCCAACAGCTATTGGTAGCGTGGCAGCGTTTTACCTCCGGCAACTAATAGAGATCTACAATCTCGTATTCATGCAATACTTCTTGCAGTTTTATCATAACCTCATCCCCAGCCATCTTACCTAGCAAGGCCTTCCCCAGCGGCGAATGTGGCGTCACCACCGTCACATTATCGGCACCGCAAGAGACTTTCAAACCACCCGCCTCAGCGCCTAGCCAGAGCCAACGAGTCTCCCCTTCTCCATCTAGCAACTTCACCAGTGAGTTCACAGCCACTCTGTCATTGTTCACTAGTAACGCCCCCTCAAGGCGCTGATAACTCATTAAACTTATAGCAATCTCCGCAGCCCGCTGTGATTGCCCATGAGCGAGATAAGAGGCCTCTAAACCCCTCGTATCATATTTATTCTCTGCTTTACTCTCTCCATGTGTCGCACTGTCGTGAGCCAGCTTTACAGCTTTTTGTAATGCAGATAGGTCTCTCTGCAGTGCATCAATAATTAAATGTAAAATAATCTCTTTATTCATAAATAATCGTTATCCGTAAAACAAAAAACCCGCTGCACAGACTATGCAACGGGCTTCAAGAGCCTATGTTAGCTCAAGGTATCATTATCAATTCGGGCCTACACCCACCTTGATTACGCTGCTGTGATCGGAATCACTTTATCAGCGACCTTTTTGTACTCTTCAATTTCATGGAAATTGAGGTAGCGATAGGTGTCATCAGCCATGGTTTCAATGGTTTTCACCGCTTGTTGATACTCAGCAACGGTTGGGATTTTACCTAATTGAGCACATACGGCAGACAACTCTGCAGAACCGAGATAGACCATCGCATCTTTACCCAGTCGATTCGGGAAATTACGGGTCGAAGTGGACATCACCGTGGCACCATTCGCGACGCGTGCCTGGTTACCCATGCACAGCGAGCAACCCGGCATTTCCGTACGAGCACCCACTTTGCCAAAGATACTGTAATAACCCTCCTCAGTAAGTTGATGCTCGTCCATCTTTGTCGGCGGTGCCACCCATAAACGCGTAGGTACGGTATCACCAAAGGCCTCTAACACTTTACCCGCTGCACGAAAATGACCGATATTGGTCATGCATGAGCCGATGAAGACTTCATCGATCTTGGCTCCGGCAACTTCTGAAAGCAGTTTCACATCATCGGGATCATTTGGACAAGCGACAATTGGCTCTTTAATCTCATTAAGGTCAATCTCTATGATCGAGGCATACTCAGCGTCTTTATCTGCTTCTAACAGTTCTGGATTTTCCAGCCACGCCTCCATCGCCTCAACACGACGACTCAGGGTGCGCTCATCATGGTAGCCATTGGCAATCATCCACTTCAACAGTGTAATGTTAGAGTTGAGGTATTCAATGACTGGGGCTTTATCCAGCTTTACAGTACAGCCACCCGCTGAGCGCTCAGCAGAGGCATCAGAGAGTTCAAACGCCTGCTCAACTTTCAAATGCTCCAGACCTTCAATCTCCAAAATACGACCTGAGAAGATGTTCTTCTTGCCCGCCTTTTCAACGGTTAATAGACCTTCTTTAATCGCCGCATGCGGGATGGCATTCACCAGATCACGCAAGGTCACGCCCGGTTGCATTTCGCCCTTAAAGCGCACTAAAACGGATTCCGGCATATCCAGCGGCATCACACCCAGTGCGGCGGCAAAGGCGACGAGCCCAGAACCTGCGGGAAAGCTGATTCCTAATGGGAAACGGGTATGGGAGTCACCACCCGTGCCCACAGCATCCGGTAGTAGCATACGGTTTAGCCAGGAGTGGATAACCCCATCACCTGGGCGCAATGCAACACCGCCACGATTATTGAAAAACTCGGGTAACGTATGCTGCAATTTAATATCGACGGGCTTTGGATACGCAGCGGTATGACAGAAAGATTGCATCACTAAGTCGGCAGAAAAGCCAAGGCAGGCCAGCTCTTTTAGCTCATCTCGAGTCATCGCACCCGTGGTATCTTGTGAACCCACTGTCCCCATGCGTGGCTCACAATAAGTACCAGGGCGAATACCCTCAACCCCACATGCTTTACCCACCATTTTTTGCGCCAAGGTGTAACCCTTGCCCGTATCAGCCGCCGCCACCGGGCGAGTAAAGATCTCTGAGGCCTCCAAGCCGAGTACTTCGCGGGTTTTGTCTGTCAGTGAACGTCCAATGATCAGCGGAATACGGCCGCCTGCACGTACCTCGTCAGCCATCGTCGTCGGTGTTAGGTTAAAGGTTGAGACAACCTCCCCCGCTTCATTTTCAATAGTGCCTTCATAGGGCTTGATTGTGATCACGTCACCCATGTTGAGCTTTTCAACATCACACTCAATAGGCAATGCACCTGAATCTTCTGCAGTGTTGAAAAAGATAGGTGCAATTTTGCCGCCGAGCACTACGCCACCTTGACGTTTATTCGGCACGAATGGGATGTCGTTGCCCATGTGCCAAAGTACTGAGTTAATGGCTGATTTTCGAGAAGAGCCCGTGCCGACTACATCGCCCACATAGGCCAGTGGGTACCCTTGCTCTTTAAGTTCAGCCATTTTTTCCATCGCATCAGGCATTTTGGCGACTAACATTGCTTTAGCATGCAACGGAATATCAGGTCGGCTCCAGGCTTCGGATGCGGGAGAAAGATCATCAGTGTTGGTCTCACCCGGCACTTTAAACACAGTGACCTTTATCTCTTTGGCCAATTCAGGTTTATTAGTAAACCAATCTGCATTAGCCCAGGCATCCGTCACCTGCTTTGCTGATGCATTACCCGCTTTGCGCTTTTCAAGCACGTCGTGGTAGGCATCAAACATCAATAGGGTTTTTGAGAGCGCTGTCACCGCAATTGGTGCGATAGCGTCGTTATCCAACGCGCTGATTAGTGACTCAATATTATATCCACCCAACATGGTGCCCAATAGTTCGGTAGCACGAGCAGCATCAATCAACGGCGAGCTGACCTCTCCCTTAGTGATCGCAGCCAAAAATGCAGCCTTCACATAGGCGGCATCATCAACACCCGCAGGCACTCGCTCCACCAACAGGTTTACCAGGAATTCTTCTTCTCCAGCAGGCGGATTTTTAACCAGCTCTACCAGGGCGGCAGTTTGTTCGGCATCCAGTGCTAACGGCGGTAGGCCTTGTGCCTCACGTTCAGCAACATGTTGGTTATATGCTTCGATCATTGATTCACCTTAAGATATTAAATTTTTAGACTCGCGCTGGGCGCATATTCTACACGATATTCAAGCATTCTGCTTGCTACGCCTTATTTCAAAACACAGCTGGTTCATTTTACCATTATGGCGATATACTCATTCGATGGATAGCAGACCAAATCAATCAACCATCGAGCCAAGCAACCCCTCTCTTGGCTGGCGAATAGACCAAGAACTCAAGTTAGTCGCGCTATACGGCCCTAGCCTACTATTCGATAGCCATGCCATCGATCAATCCCTCACCCAGCTATATCGTGCTCAAGGCGATGATTTTGCCCCCCTCCAAGCTCACAAGCTAGCACTACAAGGAGAAACTGTCAGCTACGAGCAAAACTTAGGTCAACGAAGCTATTTAGTCACGGTAGAACCTCGCTTTGATGCCATCGGCAACTCTAATGGTGCGCAAGCCACTGCACTTGAAGTGACCCGTTATAAGCAAGCTGAAGCCGATATTGCATGTCTAAAACGCCACAATGAGTCGATTCTACAAGCCGCAGGTGAAGGGATATATGGTCTCGATGCGGAGGGTATCGCCACCTTTGTAAACCGTGCTGCGGTGGAAATGACGGGCTGGAGCGCCGAAGAGACCATCGGCACCTCAATTCACTACAAACATCACCATAGCCATGCCGATGGTAGTCACTACCCTCATCAAGCCTGTCCCATCTATAAGGCGGTACATGATGGAGAGTTGCACCATAAAGATGATGAGGTGTTTTGGCGCAAAAATGGCAGCTGCTTCCCCGTTGAATATACCAGCACACCGATCTATGAAGAGGACAAACTAGCAGGGGCCGTGGTCGTTTTTAAAGATATTAGTGAGCGTAAACGCGCCGAACAAGCCTTGCTTAAGTCCCTTGAAGAGGTAGAGCACCTTAAAGAGCAGCTACAAGCCGAAAACAGCTATCTACAAGAAGAGATTCGCCAAGATCTCAACTACGGAGAGATTGTCGGAGGATCACTGCAAGTCAAAGATATGCTCAGGCAAGTACAACAGGTGGCAAGTACCGATGCATCGGTCTTAATAACGGGTGAAAGTGGTACCGGAAAAGAGATGGTAGCTCGCGCTATTCATCAGCAAAGCCGACGTAATCATAAGGCATTGGTAAAAGTAAATTGTGCAGCGATTAGCTCAGGCTTGGTCGAAAGCGAACTATTTGGCCATGAAAAAGGTGCGTTTACGGGTGCAGTCGCACGCCGACAGGGACGCTTCGAATTGGCGGATGGCGGCACACTTTTTCTTGACGAAGTCGGTGAGCTGCCAGCAGAAACTCAAGTAAAGCTACTGCGTGTGTTGCAAGAACAGGAGTTTGAACGGGTAGGTAGCAGCCATGTTATCAAGGTGGATGTACGTATTATCGCAGCGACTAACCGAAATTTAATACAGATGGTCGCCGAAGGTGACTTCCGTGAAGATCTTTTTTATCGCCTAAGCGTCTTCCCCATTGAGGCGCCGCCTCTTCATCGCCGCATGAGCGACTTACCGATTTTAGCGCAATACTTCCTTGAACAATGCGCTCAAAAATTGGGTAAAAGCCTACGTGGCATTACACCAGAAGGACTTGAGCGCCTACAAAGCTATGTTTGGCCTGGCAATATTCGCGAGCTGAAAAATGTTATCGAACGCGCCTCTATCGTTGAACACGGCCCCTACCTGCAATTAAGTGAGTTTCAACCCGCCATAACTCAATCGCCAACCAGCAAACTGCTGACCTTAGAGGAGCTAGAGAGTCGACACATCAGCCAAGTCCTAAAAGTTACCAGAGGAGTTATTGCGGGTCCCAACGGTGCAGCCCTTATCCTTGGCCTGCATCCTAATACACTGCGCTCACGGATGCTTAAATTAGGGATTATCAGTCACACTCAGGCACAAGAATAGGCAAGCTAGACCTCTCTTTAGGTATACGACATATCGTACAGATTACGATATGTCGTATATTTAAATCATATTTTAGATTAAAATTAAAATACAACCATATGTATTTTAAAGAATTTTAAAAAATGGCACATCACTTGTAATAACACTCACACAATAATCATAAAAGTGGGAGAACTACACGTGTCATCATCCAATACTCACGAACACACCATTCAATGGCATGCCAATGTCGGGGAAAGCGGCACTATTCACGCAAAGCGCATAGCGGGCCGTTTTCGCACCATCAAATGGCTATCTGCCAGCATCTGGTTAATCTTTTTTCTTGCCCCCTATTTACGCTGGCAAGGGCAACAAGCCCTGCTCATAGATTTGCCCAACAGACAGTTTCACCTATTTGGACTTACCGTACACCCTCACGATATTTGGGTGCTCTCCTTCGTTATGATCTTCTTCGCTATGCTACTCGTCTTTGCCACCTTATTAGCTGGGCGGGTTTTTTGTGGCTACTTTTGCTTTCAAACCGTGTGGACCGATGTTTACACCTGGATTGAAGAGAAAATTGAGGGTCAACCCCGTGCTCGCCATGAACTCGATAAAGCGCAATGGGATCTCAACAAAGCAAGCCGTAAAGGTCTAAAGCATACCCTATGGATGGCTATTGCTCTGCTCACAGGCGTTAGTTTTGCCGCGTGGTTTACCGATGCCTACCAATTGTGGTCCGATTATTTCGCGCTACAGGCCCACATCTCTGCCTGGGTGGTACTATCCATGTTTACAGCAGGTACTTACGTACTAGCAGGCTTCATGCGCGAACAAGTCTGTTTTTGGCTCTGTCCGTATGCCCGCATTCAAGGCGTGCTTTACGACCATAATAGTGTGCTGCCCACCTATGATTACCGCCGTGGGGAGCCACGTGGAAAACGAGAACAAAACGATGAATCCAATAAAGGTGATTGCGTTGACTGCGATCAATGTCTTGTCGTTTGCCCTACGGGTATTGATATTCGCGATGGTCAGCAGATTGGCTGCATCACCTGTGGGCTGTGTATCGATGCCTGTGACACTGTTATGGAAAAAATTAATCGCCCAAGTGGCTTGATACGTTATACCTCGCTCAACGAAATGCGCGATAAAAAAGCTAAGCGCTTCATACAACGCCCCACGGTACTCATTTCGTCAGCGATGCTCATCACCTGCATCGCCTTTACGACTTATGGGCTCGCCACTATCACACCCATTGAGTTCAGCGTAGAACCCGAACGCCAGCCGCTATACGTCAAAATGAGTAACAACTATATCCAAAATAGCTACACAGTACGCATCTTTAATAAGAGCGACCAACCCCGCAGCTATCAGCTTCGATCTGAAGGGCTAGAAAACGCCATATTGCAAAAACCCCAGCAAATTATCACCACCAAACCAGGCATCATGGCATCAGTCAAAATCTTCGTGAAAGCACCTCAACACATGTTAAATCAGCCACAAAAACCACTAAAATTCACCATCATCAACACTATTGACCATAGCGAGCAATTTCATTACAACACCTTATTTAATAGCCCAGTCAGGTAAGACTCACTATTTTGGGGGAGAAGGGACTTACAATACCAAAGCTTGATCAGGTATTACTCCAACAAGCCCTTCTCCCCTTAACCTCCCCCGGCCTTGCTTGGTGCCTCTACGAAGATCACGCCTTTTGTAGTATGATGCGCGATTGATAATAATTCAGCCTGAGTGGAGCACTAATGAACCTATCTGAACTGACCGCCATCTCCCCTATTGATGGTCGCTATGGCAGTAAAACCTGCGATCTTCGCGCCATATTCAGTGAATACGGCCTCATCCGCCATCGCGTATTAGTGGAGGTACGCTGGCTACAAAAGCTTGCTGCAATCACGGGCATTAGTGAAGTTCCCGTACTCTCAGAGCATGCCAACAACATTCTAAATAACATTGTGGACAACTTCTCTGAAGAAGATGCACAGCGCGTCAAAAACATCGAGCGCACCACCAACCATGACGTCAAAGCAGTTGAATACTTTCTAAAAGAGAAAATTCAAGGCAATCAAGAGTTAGAATCGGTTAGCGAATTCATTCACTTTGCCTGTACATCAGAAGATATTAACAACCTCTCCTACGCATTGATGCTAAACGAAGGCCGCACTCAAGCCCTCTTGCCGATGATGGATGAGACCATTGATGCCATTATCCAGCTAGCCCACAACCACGCCGAAGTATCGATACTCTCCCGCACCCATGGACAAACAGCCTCACCCTCAACCGTCGGCAAAGAGATGGCAAATGTTGCATACCGCCTAAAGCGCCAACGCCAACAACTAATTGACGTACCCATGCTAGGTAAGATCAACGGTGCCGTCGGTAACTACAATGCCCATCTCTCTGCTTATCCCGAGTTGGATTGGGAAGTGATTGCAGAGGAGTTCGTGACATCACTCGGCCTCACTTGGAACCCTTACACCATCCAAATTGAGCCACATGATTACATCGCGGAGATGTTTAATGCTGTGGCACGTTTCAACACCATTTTGATCGATTTCGACCGTGATGTGTGGGGCTATATTTCACAAGGCTACTTCAAACAAAAAACCATTGCGGGCGAAGTGGGTTCATCTACCATGCCTCACAAAGTTAACCCCATTGACTTTGAAAACTCAGAAGGCAATCTCGGCGTCGCCAACGCCCTGTTTGATCACCTGGGCAACAAGTTGCCTATTTCCCGCTGGCAGCGTGATCTTACCGATTCCACCGTGTTGCGCACCCTAGGCGTTGGCATTGCACACTCAACCATTGCCTACCAAGCAACCCTAAAGGGCATCAGCAAACTTGAGATTAATGAAAAGCGCCTTGCCGATGACCTGAATAATGCCTGGGAAGTACTTGCCGAACCGGTACAGACCGTCATGCGTCGCTACGGCATTGAAAAGCCCTATGAAAAATTGAAAGAGCTTACTCGTGGCCAAGGCGGTATTAATGAAGCCACTATGCGTGCCTTTATCAACACGCTAGAAATTCCAGATGATGCCAAAGATCGACTCTTACAAATGACACCTGGCAGCTACACTGGCAATGCAGAACAACAGGCCAAAAAAATCTAAACAGCCTCTTTCCAGGGGCGATATTCGCGCCTGGAAAAC
>Ga0316204_10011998_pt1 | contig 10694 bp, 10 predicted proteins | sample 6monrhotite_MG_2_FD_205661 | JGI IMG/M metagenome (GOLD analysis project Ga0316204, IMG submission 205661) | Microbial mat bacterial communities from mineral coupon in-situ incubated in ocean water Damariscotta River, Maine, United States -... | ecosystem: Environmental > Aquatic > Marine >... | reverse complement strand
ATCCTGGAAGGCTACAAGCGATCAGTCGTCTTCCTGCCGGCTGAGGACGCCCTGGGACCGCCAATGGCGAAGTGCCCCGACCAGGGAGATTCGGGCGTGTGTGACGCAAGCTGCACGGCACCGGCCACCAGACCTTGTCGACTTGACGCTGACGGATCGTCCGGGGATTCGTTAGCGCAGCGAGCACACGTCGAATCTCCCCAGGGGCACCGCGCCGCCCAGGACGACCGGGAAGTCCAACAACCCAACAGGCAGCACGACGGCGCCTCGACGAGACGCTCAAACAACGAGCCCGCGACTGCCGAGACCGCTCTCGCCAGTCCCATCGACCTCCGTCAAACAAAGCCGAACCCCAGACCCACCAACCCGCCGACCCGACAAACCGACGACCCGACAACCCGACAAACCCCCGACCCGAATCAAACTCTCAAGAGCCAGCAACAGCAGTCGCAAACCGAGTAAACAACCGCAGCTCCTCCGGGTGCATCTCATGGTCCACCATGCAGATCTCATAGGCGCTCGCCATAAACAGCGCGACGAGCTCCCGCGGTACCTGCTTCAGCGCCTCGACGACCTGCTCCTCAGTGACATCCGAGAGCAGGATCAGCGCCTCCGGGGGGAGGCCCTGCTCGCGGGCGAACCGCCAGGCAGCGCCTGCCTCTGCGGCGGTCACCTGCTCGTCGGCTCTCACCAACATCAGCAGGGCGGCGGTCATGCTCTCGCGAGGTTCCATGCCGCCAGTGTACAGGGCTGTCGGGTGCGGGGCTATCCCCCGTGGGTCACCTGGACGCTCGCCATGCGCGGGTCGCCTCGGTGAGCGCGGAGACGAAGGCGTCAGGATCATCCGGGGTCAGGCGGAGCTGCTTGAAGAGGCCGGTGTCGCGCTCCACCGCGACGTGCTCCGACAGATCCGCGAGATCCAGCTTGGCGCTGCGGTGGGTGAACTTCAGGCCGTGGTCCTTGCGGACGAGGTCCGCGACCACGATGGGGGGCCGCACCTCGAAGGCTTCGAGGTGCTCGAAGGGGAGGTGGATGTTCCCGAAGAGCTTCGTGTCCAGCTCCAGTCGATCGGGGTAGATGCGGTACTCGGACCAGAAGCTCATGACGGAGGGTGCTGAGACATAGAGGGCTTGCTCGGACATACGACTCCCGTGGTTGGTGTCCCTGCTCACTCTACGGCTCATCGCTGCGCCCATTCCCAACAATCGGAAGCCCGCATGCTCCCCGCTGACGTCGACCCCTCGCTAGAGTCCTTTGGCGTCTCCTTCGTGGGGCTCGCCCGCCTGCGCTGGCTCTGGCTGGGCAGCCAGCTTGTGGTGGTGCTGGCGGTCTGGGCCTGGGGCGGCTGGCCGATGTCGGTGTCGGCTGGGCTGGGGCTGGTCGCTGCGGGGCTGCTCTCGAACATTGCGCTCGAGTGGCTGCTCAAGGTGCGCAGCGCGCAGCAGGAGTGGGTGCTGGCGATGGCGCTGATGCTGGATGTCGGTCTGTTGACCGCGCTGCTCGCGGTCACCGGGGGGGCCTACAACCCCTTCTCCAGCCTCTACATCCTCTACGTCACGTTCGGCGCGCTGGTCCTGGGGGGGGGCTGGACCTGGGCGCTGGTGGCCGCCAGCGCTGCTGGCTACAGCGCGCTGTACCTGATGGACGTCACCCCCCCTGGCGGTCACCACGGGGATCACATGCAGCTCCACCTCGCCGGCATGTGGGCGGCCTTTGTGGTGGTTGGGCCCGTGGTCGCCTTCGGCATCGGGCGGCTGCGCGCGGCCCTCAGGGAGAACCAGGCGCGCCTGGACCGCGCCAGGCAGATCGCCCAGCGCCGGGAGAAGCTCGCGAGCCTGGGTACGCTGGCCGCCGGTGCCGCGCACGAGCTGGCGACGCCGCTCGCCACGGTGGCGGTGGTCGCGCGGGAGCTGGAGCGCCACGCTGACGGCGCGGTGTCCGGGGACGGCGCGCTCATCCGACAGGAGATCGCCCGCTGTGATGTCATCCTGCGGCAGCTCGCCGACGACGTGGGCGCTGGCACGGGTGAGGCGGCCCGTCTGCTGCCGCTGGGTGAGCTCGTGGATCTGGCGCTGGAGCGGCTGAAGCGCCAGGCGGATGTCGAGGTCGTTCTGCCGGAGGCGCTGGAGGAGCGCGCGGTCAACGTGCCGGCCCGGCAGGTGGTGCGGGCGCTGGAGAGCATGCTGTCCAACGCGCTGGACGCCTCGGCGCTCGATCAGCAGGTGATCCTCTCGGTGACGCTGGAGGATGCGCTGCGTCTGGAGGTGCTGGATCGCGGCGTGGGGATGGACGCGGCGACCCTGGCGAGGGTCGGAGAGCCCTTCTTCACGACGAAGGAGGTCGGCGACGGGACCGGGCTCGGGGTGTTCCACGCGAGGTCGGTGCTCGAGTCGCTCGGCGGTGAGCTGAAGCTCGAGAGCGCGCCGGGCCAGGGAACCCGGGCTACCCTGATTCTGCCTGGAGTGTGAACCGTGCGATATCTGCTGGTCGACGACAATGAGGTGTTCCGGGGGCGGCTTGCGGAGGCGCTGGAGGCTCGCGGGGCCGTCGTCGCGCAGGCTGGCGACTACGAAGCGGCGCTGGCGGCGCTCGCGGTGCAGGTGCCCGACCGGGCCGTCGTGGACCTGCGGATGCCTGGCGAGAACGGGCTGGCGCTCACTCGGGCGATCACCGAGCGCGCTCCGGAGACACGCGTGCTGATGCTCACGGGCTACGGCAGCATCGCCACAGCGGTGGACGCCGTGCGGCTGGGGGCTGTGAACTATCTCTCCAAGCCCGCGGATGTGGACATGATCCTCGCGGCCTTCGAGCGGGGGGACGCGCCGGCGCTGGAGGCGCCCGAGGTCGAGTACGAGGCGCCGAGCCTCGCCAGGGCGGAGTGGGAGCACATCAACCGGGTGTTGGCGGACTGCGACGGCAACATCTCGCGGGCCGCCCGCATCCTCGGGCTGCACAGGCGCACGCTGCAGCGCAAGCTCCAGAAGTACCCGCCCCGGAGCTGACCGCTGGCGCTCGGGCGGTGGGTGATGGGGCCCACGGGGGTGTCTGGTTCAGCACAGCTGTGCACCTCTCTGAGGGTGTGTTGTTGTGCACAGTTTCGGAGCATCTCCTTGTTAATGGGTGCCTTTGAGGATCGTCGCGGAGCTGGTCCGAAATTTGCGTTGTGGGGGAGTGTCTTGCTCCAAGGACGACACCATGAGGCTCTCCCCGCGTATCATTCATCTCATCGCGCTCTCGCTGGTCTTCGCCGGCTGCGACAATGAGACCAAGCCGGATGACACCGCCGGTGACACGGACACCGGCACCGTGATCGACACCAGCACCCCGGACGACACCGCCGAGCCCGACACCGGCGTCGACTTCGGACTTGTGTCGATGACCGCCGAGGTCGACGGGTTTGTTGAGCACGATCGCGCTACCGTGGACCTCACAGCCAGCTACAGTGGCAGCGCGACCCACCACAGCTGGAGCCAGCTCGCCGGCCCTGCGGTCGCTATTGACGACCGTGGCCCCGAGGCCGCGAGGCTGGACGTGAGCACCCTCGATGTCGCCGCGCCGACGGAGCTGGTGTTCCAGGTGGAGGCGAGCGGCGCGGGTGAGCCCGAGACCCTCACCGCCACCATCCTCGCCTGGCCGGCTGATCTTGAGCCGCTGATGGGCGAGAACGTTCAGATCGGCGGCAGCACCTGGGCCGCGGCGACACTGCATACAGAGACCAACGACGCCATCCTCTACAGTGTGGGGAACCGGCTGTCCGTGACGCCGCTCTCCGGCGGAGAGGTGACCTCGATTTACCTGCCTGGCTTCATCCAGGAGATCACCCTCGTCAACCGCGAGGGGGTCGACTACGCCCTCATCGCCATGTCCGACAAGGGCATCGCGGTGGTGAGCCTGAGCGATCCATTCGCGCCTGAGCTCGTCACCACCGTCGCCGTCAACTTCTTCCAGGACGGCATCTCCTTCGCGGAGGGCGGCGGAGACATCCTCGTGGACAACGAGATCGCCGGCGCCAGCGGGACCGTCTCTTCCCTCGCCACCGACGGTGAGACGCTCTGGATCGCGGACGAGTCCTACGGGCTGCACGCCACCGCGCTCAGCAACCTCATCGCCCCCGAGGGGCCGGCGCTGGAGAAGGACGGCACGCTCCTCATCGACTCAGAGGTCTACACGCTGCAGTACGCGGGTGAGGTCGCCTGGGGTGGGCCGCGCGCGATCTCCCTGGTCGATGATCGACTGTTCGTCGCGCAGGGCTTCCTGGGCCTCGTCATCTACGACGCGAGCACGCTCGATCGCGTCGGCGCCTACAACCTCTACACCGACACCAACGTGGTGGAGGACTGGTTCATCGACGAGGACGTCTCCGCGTTGGTGCAGTCGGATCCGAAGACCGGTGAGCCCTACCTCGACGCGGTCACCGGGATGCCTGATTATCGGCAGGCGAACTTCGAGATCCAGGAGGTGTGGCACGGTGAGGTCGACGCGCCCTCGCCCTGGGCGGACTTCGATCGGTACGGAAAGTACTACTACCAGGCCCACGCGATCGACGTACAGAGCTTCGGCCCCAAGACCATCGCCTATGTGGCCTACGGCCTCGGCGGGCTCGTGGCGGTCAACGTCACCGGCTTCTCCGGCGCGACGAGTGAGATCCCCCTCCAGGGGCGCTGGCTCGGCTACGTCCCCGCGGTCCCCGCCAACGGTCCCGACACGGACGAGGCCTTCGGCGACAGCGAGAGCCTCTATCCGCACCACGGCGCGGGCATGCTCAAGGAGGCCGGCGTCGTGGACGTCAAGGTCGTCGATCAGCAGGTGTGGTTCGCCGATCACTTCGCGGGCTTCCTCGCGGTCGGCGACGCGGCCACGCCCGAGCTCAGCTGGCACGGCCCCGACGGCGCGGGCGCCTATGACAACGACGATCCCAGCCTCGGCGACGGCGTGCTCGGCGATCACTGGCCCGACTATGAGTTCGTGACCTCCTACGACATGTCGCCCTGGGATCCGAAGGACCACGAGTCGCTGCCGATCTGTCTGTATGAGGCGCCGGTGCTGGTGGCCTCGGGAGAGGTGACTGGCCACGGCGGTCCGCTGCACTTTGTCGAGGACGGCGACCTCTCCAGCGCTGGCGGCGCTGACCTGCTGCAGTGCTCCGGGAGCGGCGGCCTGAACGTCATCGACATCGTCGATGTATTCGCCACAGACAGCGCCGCTCGCTTCTCGCTGCTCACCACCTTCCCGACGACCGATGAGGTCGGCGCGGCCGCTGATGGCTCGGCGACCGAGATGGTGCAGATCGGACACGCCCAGGGTATCGCTGCCTCCGAGAACTACCTGTACGTGGGCGACGGACCGCACGGGGTCTCCGCGTGGCTCATCGCCGACGGCGGCGTGCCCATCGATGACCTCCACCTGGTAGGGAACACCGTGGCCGACGAATACCCGGTCGAGGTGGACGGTGAGCTGGTCTATCCGATGACGCACGCGTCCGTCGTGTACTACGACGGGGCGACCGAGTCGGTGTTCTCGCTCTCCCAGAGCATCGGCCTGCGGCGCGCGGATGTCAGCGATGTGGAGCTGGGGGTCGGCGAGGTCGGCAGCCCGCTGCTCTTCGCGCCGGAGCCGACCGACCTCTTCGAGCACAACGGCGAGTGGGGGCGGTACGAGGACATGAAGGGCCAGGACCACGCCTACGACGTGGCGCTGAAGGACGGCCTCGCCTACGTGGCGGATGGCACCAACGGCATCACCATCTACGACCTCTCCAAGGATCCAACGGACCTGGAGAGCGGCTTCGTGGTCGGTAACTACGGCAACGACAGCGGCAAGCCCGGCCTGGGGCGCACGACCGGCGTGTCCCTGTGGAGCGACCCGATGTCCGACACCGAGTACGCCTTCGTGGCGGCCGGTCCCTACGGGGTCGGCGTGCTCGACATCACGGATCCGTCCGACCCCGTGGTGGTGAAGCTCTTTGAGCCGATCAAGCTCGAAGACGACACCCTCGGCAAGGCGGACGGCCGCTGCGTGGACGCGCACGCCATCGATGACGTCGTGTACTTCAGCTACTCGAGCTACGGCATCGTGTCGTTCTCGATCGCGGACATGATCGAGCCGCTGCCGGAGGGCGTGGACCCGACCGACATCTGGTCGAAGGACGGACCGGACTACCGCCCCGAGGCGCTGGCGCGCGTCGAACTCACTGACATCCAGGGCTACGAGGACGTCGACTACGAGGCGCTCTACATGGAGCCCGTCCAGGCGGGTGAGTCGCTGTGGTTCTATGTGGCGGGTGGCCCCGCCGGCCTGATGGTCTGGGACTGGAGTGACCCGGGCGCGCCGCTGCTCGTCAGCGTCGCGGACACCGTGGGCGAGGCCACTGGCGTGGCCATCGCCAACGGGCGGGTGTACGTCGCCGATCACTCTGGCGGCGTCGCGGCCTACCGCTGATGGGAGGAGGCGAGGTGGCTACATGTCCATCTCGCCTTCCATCATGCAGTGCGAGTCGTCACCCATGTCGTGACAGATCATGTCGGCGGCGAGGCAGTCCTCGGACTCCTCCCAGACGCCGTCGACGCACTCCTGCAGGATGTCGTCCGAGCACTGGATGGCGGCGTCCTCGCAGGTCTCGTCGTCCTTGTCGCCGCAGCCGATGAGGAGGAAGGGGAGGGCGAACAAGACGGTGATACGAAGCATGTGGATGTCTCCTTGTTTGTGACCTCTTGTACGTGCTTGAGATCCTGAGCGATCACAACGCGGCAAATCGTCGCACCTCCCCTGCGCGCTGCGACGATTTGCCGCATGGGGCGGCGGCTGAGGAGGCCGTAAAGGGAGAGGTATGATCTTGTCCCTGCTCCCTTCGCTGTTGTTCATCGCCTGCGCGGACGTCGAAGACAGCCGCCTGGAGCGGGTGGATGAGGCCGTGACTTCGGCCGGTCTCTACAAGCTCTCGCTCTCCCCGGATCCGGATCCGCCCACAGCCGGGCCCGCCGGGCTCTGGATCGTGGTCACCGACGCGGATGAGCAGCCCATCGAGGGCGCGGACATCACGCTGGATCCCTGGATGCCGGAGCATGGACACGGGGCCTCACAGGCGCCCGTCGTCAGCGACCTCGGCGGCGGCGACTACTTCGCCGAGTGGACCTACAGCATGCCAGGCTACTGGGAGATCACGCTCGATGTGACCGGTCCCGAAGGAGCAGACGATGTCGTCCTTGCGTACGACGTGCTTTAGCGCCCTCGGGGTGCTCGGCGCCCTGGCGCTGGCGCCAGCGGAGGCCCGGGCGGGTGCGTGCTGCGTGGGCAGCACGGCGGCCACGCCGACGGTCCTGGGGGAGTGTGAGCGCTGGTCCGTGGGCTTCGGTGTCGGCGGGGTGTCTCACCTCGCCCGCTGGGACGCCGACGGACAGATCACCTCGGACAGCCTCGACGAGCGCGCGCTGACGAGCTCCGTCGCCGCCGGCTGGCGCTGGAACCGCTCCGGCCAGGTGACCGCCGAGCTGCCTGGCCGCGTGACGTGGCGGGCGACGGGTGACCTCGCCGAGTCCGGCGGCGGGGTAGGGGACGCCCGGGTGACGGTCATCCTCGATCCCATCGAGGAGCGTGCCGCCGTCGGCGCGCCCGTGCTGCGCCTGGGCGCGCGGCTCCCCACGGGGCGCTCCTGGGAAGAGTCGGACGCGCCGCTGCAGTCGGACGTCACGGGCCTCGTGGGGCCGGCGGTGACCGGCGGGCTCTCCATGAACCGCACGATGGGGCGGGTGCCGTGGAGCCTCGGCGTCTCGGGCGAGCTGCCGGTCGGCGTCGAGGGTGTGCCGGCGCTGGTCGCGGCCGCCGGCAGCGTCGGGCGCTACCTGGGCACGGACTGGACGGTCACCGCCTCGCTGCGTCATGAGCGCACGGCGGCGGTCTGGGAGGAGCAGAGCTACCGCGCCGCGCGGACCACCGCCGGGGCCCGCGTCATTCGCGGCCAGCGCCTCGCGTGGCGGGTCTGGGCGGGGGCGGGCGTGGATCTGCCGGTGTCGGGGCTGGGGCTGGAGAGCCCGGCCCAGGCGGCGGCGACGGGGGGCGTGGTCCTGGTCCGCTGAGGCGGGATCAGCCGCCTGTGTCGGCGCTGGTGTCGAGCATGGCGCGGAGGGTCCGCAGCAGCGTGTCGGGATCGAAGGGCTTCGAGATGAAGCTGACGTCCAGATCCGACAGGAACGCCGTCGCGAGCGCCTCGGCGCCGTAGCCGCTGGTCAGGATGACCCTGGCGTTCGGCTGCGCCGCGCGGATGAGATCGCAGGTCTGTCGGCCGTCGAGCCCGGGCATCAGTACGTCCAGGATGTAGACCGGGAAGGGGCGGGCCAGGGCCTGCCGCACCGCGTCGCGGCCGTTGTCCACCGCGGTGACATCGTAGCCGGCGCGCTCGAGCGCGCGGACCAGCGCCCATCGCACCATGGGCTGGTCATCGGCGACGAGGACTCGCTCGCTGCCGCCGCGCACGTCGCCCAGCAGCTTGGAGCCGACCTCAGTCGCCAGGCGCTCGGCCACCGGTAGGTAGATCTTGAAGGTCGTGCCCAGGTCGACCTCGGAGTAGCAGTGGAGGAGCCCGCCGTGCTGCTGCACCACCCCGTCGACGACCGCGAGGCCGAGGCCGGTGCCTTCCTCCGCGGACTTGGTGGTGAAGAAGGGGTCGAAGATCCTGGCCTGGACGTCCTCTGTCATTCCCGCGCCGGTGTCGGTGACCGTCAGCAGCACATACCGCCCCGGCTGCGCCCAGGGGTGGGTCCGGCGGTACTCGCCGTTGATCAGGACGAGCTCGGTCTCGAAGGTCAGGCGACCGCCGGTCGGCATGGCGTCCCTGGCGTTGATGGCGAGGTTCATCAGCACCTGCTGGAGCGCGCCCGCGTCCGCGAGCACCATGGCGTGCTGTCGGCAGCGCACATGGTCGAGGGTGATCGAGGGCGGGATCACCCGTCGCAGCAGCCTGAGCACCTCCTCCACGCTGTCGTCGAGGTTGACCGAGGTGAGCGCCAGAGGCCGCTTCCGACCGTACGCCAGCAGCTGGCCGGTCAGGTCCGCGGCGCTGTCCACGGCCGTCTTCATGATGAAGAGATCCTCGGGCTTCTCCTCCTCTGTGAAGGCCTCCTCCAGGGTGGCGAAGCCGAGCTTCAGCACCGTGAGCAGGTTGTTCAGATCGTGGGCCACCCCGCCGGCCAGCTCCCCCAGGCTCTCGACCCGCTGACGCTGTGCCAGCTCCCGCTGGAGCTTCTGCTGCTCCTCCTGACGCTGACGGAGGAGCAGCCGCGCCATCACCGCGGACGCGACGAGGCCGACGAGGTTGATGAAGGCGACGGCCTCCTGGGGGATGTCGACGACCCCCTCCTCGCCGAAGGTGCCGGTCCCCAGCACGCCGAGGGTCTCGTCCACGGCGAGCATGCCGAGCAGCACCAGGGTGCGGTTCTGGAGGGACTCCACGATCTCGCGGTTGACGCCCTGGATCTGCTGTAGATCCTCGAAGACAAAGGGGCCCTCGCCGCGGCAGAGCGCCTCGACCATGGGGTCACCCTGGATGGGCACCGTGGGGATGCCGGCCTCGGGGCGGGTTCCCGAGAAGGCCACCATATGCAGCAGCTGGTCCTCGGAGGTGGGGCGCGCGTAGATCCAGGCGTTCGTCAGCGGGACGACCGTCTGGATCTGCTGGAGGATGAGATCGCTCAGATCCTGGTAGGTGTTGGCGCGGTTGGCTGCGCGGACCAGCTCAGGCAGGCGATCGCTCGACAAGTATCCTCCAAGCTCTCCGAACGAGGATACCCCAGCTGAGTGATCAGGTGAACAGAACCTGCCCGCCGGCCGCGACATCGTAGAAGTCACCCACGGTGATGACAGCCTCGACCTGATCGATGAGATCGGACTTCTCGACGCCGAACATGTCCATGGCGAGCAGGCAGGCGTAGATCTTCACCCCGGAGTCGTGGAGAATCTCCAGGAACTCACGCGGGCCGGGGATGTCGAGGCCCTTCATCTGCTTCTGCATCATCCCGGCGGCGACCCGCTCCATGCCCGGCAGGCCGGCGATGACGGTGGGGATGGGGCTGGAGGCGTTGCCTGTCATGTTGACGTGCAGCTTGTCGACCTTGGCGTCGGTGATGGCGTCCAGGCCGTAGAAGGTGAAGAAGAGCGTCGCGTCCATGCCGGACTGCCGCGCGCCGTTGGCGAGGATGAAGCTCGGGTAGATTTCGTCGAGTCCGCCCTTGGAGACGATGATGGCGATCTTCTGGGTCATGGGACCCTCCTGCGGAGTTTGAGGTGGGGTTCAGATGCAGCCGACGGGCTTGTGCAGGCCCGCGACGCGGGCCGTGGTCTTGCCCGGCGCTGACGGCCAGAGGCTGTAGAGCACCTTGGTGGACACGCCCGAGCCCTGTGTGATCTTGCGGATGTTGGGGCAGCTGCCCGTCTCGGTCCAGCACTGGCGCGCGTAGCGGATGACCACCCAGTGATGCTCGGTCAGCTCGGGGACGCCGACAATACCCGCCATCTCGTGGGCGAAGTCCTCGGTCCACTCAGCCGGCTCGAGCAGGAAGCCCTCGTCGTTGAGAACCCAACCCTCGATCACGATCTCGCATACTTCCTTGGGGGCCACCGGAGGCTGGACCGGTGCCTGTACGACGTCGACCGCCGGGCTGCCGTAGCGCGGCGTGGGCGGGCCGGCCCGGCGGGCGGGCGCG
>Ga0316204_10011997_pt1 | contig 10695 bp, 12 predicted proteins | sample 6monrhotite_MG_2_FD_205661 | JGI IMG/M metagenome (GOLD analysis project Ga0316204, IMG submission 205661) | Microbial mat bacterial communities from mineral coupon in-situ incubated in ocean water Damariscotta River, Maine, United States -... | ecosystem: Environmental > Aquatic > Marine >... | reverse complement strand
CTTTTACCGCCTGCCAAAACTAGGCCTTGCACAGGAGCTATAGTTTCTTGAGTTAAATTATGGATATGCGCTGCAATAGCGTCAATATCATCAATATGATAGCATTTTAAATTTCTTATAGTAGGATATTTCTCTATTAAAAAATCAAAATATGTAGCATCATCATTTCGCTTAACTACAAACTGAATTCTATCGAGTTGCTCCAATCTTTTTTTTACCGACGCTTCCTTTTCATTATCGAGAATGAGGATCTGCTTTGCACCTTTAAAATGGTTTCCGTTAATGAATAGTAAATCATAATTTGAAAAACGAATCCGTTCATTGTACTCGTTTAATTCTGATGTAGTAGAACTGTTTAAATTACCCGATGAATGTGTAGTGAACGTATCATGATTTTGCGTTAAAAGCTCATCTGCATGCGAAGCGTCTAAATAGGCTATTTTTGCTTTTTTTTTCAATTTTTGAGTCATTTTTTGAACAAAATCAGCAATAATTGAGCATTTTACTCCTAAAATGGCGATTTCATTTGGCGCGAAAATATCATTGTTTCTGCGAACTAGCCTTGCATGTTTTTGATGTTTTTTAATTTTCATTTCTGTCATCTTTTCATTCACATTTAAAATCGGATTTTCCGCCTGTTTTTTCTACTAATAGAATTTCTTTAATCACCATTTTTTGGGAGATCGCTTTGCACATATCATAAATGGTTAATGCAGCTATTGAAGCTCCTGTGAGAGCTTCCATTTCAACACCAGTTTTACCTTCTATTTCTACTGCACATACTATTTCAACATGTTCTTTATCTACGACATTGATGGTAATATCTACACCATTAATTAGTAATGGGTGACACATCGGAACGAGGTCTGACGTTTTTTTTACGGCTTGAATTCCTGCAACAATGGCTGTTTGAAATACCGGACCTTTCTTGGTGATGATGTCATCGTTCGTAAAATGAGAAATAATTTCTGTTCCCAAAAATAATTGTGCTTTGGCAATAGCTTTGCGCTTCGTAATTGCCTTCGCTCCAACATTGACCATTTTGGGCTGATTCTCTTTATTTATATGTGAAAATTCACTCATCTATATTTTATTATGGGAAAAGCTTCTCCAGTTTTAAAATTTGTTTGATCATCGGGTAACTCTAAAAACGCATCTGCGTTTGATAAATTGGCTAAATCTCCTGAGCCATTACCTGTAACTGGTACTGCAACCAACAAGCCTTTTTTATTTTCTAACCGAACTTGTAAAAAACATGTTAGTTCAGGTTTAAAAGTAAAATCTTCGGCTAAAATTGCTTTATCATGATTTTCGAATACCAGATCTACAGATTTTTTATACCACGGATAAAAGTATTTTAAACATCCTACAAAAGTAGAAACTGGATTACCAGGAAAAGCAAAAACGGCTACTTTTTTGTTGATTTTTTCATCACGTCCACTCATACTCAAAGGGTCAGCGACTCCGAAGAAAAATGGTTTACCAGGTCGTTGTTTTACCTTATGAAATAGTTTTTCTACTCCTAATTCGTCGAATACTTGAGGTAAAAAATCGAATTTACCCTTGCTCACGGCTCCACTAAACAACAAGACGTCATATGTTGTTAAAAACCGACTAATTTTTTCTTTTAATATAGACTTGTCATCTGTTAGATGAGCAGTCGCTGCTTGAATATTCAATTTCTCCAATAAAGAAACTAAGGTATATACGTTACTTCTTCGTATTTGATGTTTCAAGGGGTTCTTACTTACTTCTACCAACTCATCTCCAGTGGAAACAATCATAACTCTTGGTTGCTTAGCAACTTTTATAAAACTTTTACCCACGGTTGCAAATACACCAATCTCAGCTGGAGAAATAATACAATTTTTTTTAATTAAGACATCATTAATTTTGCGGTCCTTACCTTGCTCGTGTATGTTTTGTCCTTCGGCTATTGTGTCAATGTTTACTGTTGCAATTCCGTTGGTAATGGTTAAATCTTCATATCTAATAACTGTGTTGACGCCATCAGGTAAAACGGCTCCAGTCATGACTTCGATACAATTTGACGGGTTTTTCAATACTAACTTTACGCTCCCAGCAGCTTGAATATTTTCGATGGTAAAGGCTCTTTTCCCTTCCGCGAAAGCATTAAAAGAAATAGCGATACCATCCATACGCACACTATGAAACGGAGGAAAATCTCTATCTGCTTTGATGTCTTCCTTTAATACACGTCCGGTTGCTTCTAAAAAAGGGATTTCTTCAATACCAAAATCTTGAGTATTATTTAGAATAAGCTGCAATGCTTCTTGAGATGATATCATAATTTTACCCTCCTATAGTAGACATACTTTCAGAAACATTTTTGTTTCTTTTTCTATTTGCTTCGGCCACAAAACCGTTTTCAGGTTTTTCTTTTACAATTGATAAGAACAATTGTTTCAAATCATCGTTACTAGCTCCTTGACGTATGAAATCACGCACATTAAAGACACCCTCGTCAAATAAACAATTTTTAAATAATCCCGTTGCGGTAATTCGAATACGATTACAATCGTTACAAATTGTGCGCGTAAATGCAGGGATAATTCCAAATGAACCTTGATACCCATCAATTTTAAAATTCTTTGAAGTAGAAGATTTAGGAGATTGTATTGGTGTTATTTTTTTATAATTAGAATTGATATGGTCTATAATTTTTGTGTAATTCCAATTCACTTTCATTGCTCGTTGTCCAGTACCATTAAAAGGCATTTCTTCAATAAACCTAACTGCGATATTCTTATGTTTGGTGAGTTCTATAAAATCAATCAATTCATGTGTGTTTACACCAGATTGAACAACGGCATTCAGTTTTAATTTAAGACTGCTATTTTCTAATATTTCCAGTGTTCTATAGACTTCTTCAAAAGCATCCCTACGGGTTATTTTGGCGAAGTTTTCTCGGTTCAAGCTATCAATACTTAGGTTGATAGTGCCAATATTTAGTGCTTCTAATTTTTGAATATGCTTAGAAATTAATGCCCCATTTGTTGTGATATTTATTTCATCTAGTTGATCGTTGAATGAGAGCATTTCTAGAAACTTCACAAAATCTTTTCGCACAAAAGGTTCTCCACCCGTTAGCCTGACTTTATTTACGCCCAATTCACTCAGCACCCGTGTGATGCGATACATTTCTTTAAATGTAAGTAGTTCTTTTCTGTCAACGATATCAATGCCATGAGCAGGCATACAGTATTGACAACGCAAATTGCAGCGATCTGTAACCGCTAAGCGCAAATAGCTTATTTGTCTGCCAAAATTATCTGTTAAACGTTCCATCGATACTTACATGAATAACTTGCAAGTTACAAAAGAAATCGCTCAATTAGTGTGGTAATTTGTTTTTAACAGCATGGTATAAGAAAGCACCAAGCAATGCTCCTAATATCACGATACTCATGGCGATAGCGCCTCTACCTAATAGGATAAACATGGGTCCAGGGCAAGCTCCGGCAAGTGCCCAACCTAATCCGAAAATAGTACCTCCAACAATATTTCGAGTAAATCCTTTTCTCTTAGGAGCAACACGAATATTTTCTCCTAAATATGTTTTTATAATACCTTTTTTGAAAAGTATCATTAAAAAGATACCTATGAAAATAGCAGAACCAATAACACCATACATGTGAAAAGATTGAAATTTGAACATTTCATAGATTCTATACCATGAAATAACTTCCCCTTTGCTCAATATAATTCCGAAAAGCAACCCGACTAGTAAAAATTTTAGATGCTTCATTTTTAAAATAGTATTGGAATTAGTACCCAAGTCATAATTAAACCACCAATAAAAAATCCGATTACCGAAATTAAAGAAGGCAATTCGAGATTACTTAAGCCAACAATGGCATGGCCAGAAGTACAACCACCGGCATATCGAGCGCCGAAGCCTACGAATAGACCACCACCCAATAGAATTAAGAACCCTTTTAAAGAGAATATGGCATCAAGACCGAAAATTTCACTCGGTAAATAATTCGCACCGGCATTTTCAAACCCTATTGTCGATAAATCTTGGATAGTTTGAGGGTTCAATACAACGGCTGCGCTTGGTGTTAACCATTGAACTGAAATAAAACCTCCGATGACTGCTCCTAAAATGAATACGAGATTCCAACTATTTTTTCGCCAGTCAAATTTGAAATATTCTAAAAAGGTACCTGCTCCGCCAAGTGCACATAGAGTTTCTAAGTTTGAAGAAACTCCAAACGACTTCCCTAGATAATAGAGTAGGAATAATATCAGCGATATCATGGGGCCTGTTATATACCAAGGCCAAGGTTGTAAAAGAAAATCCATGTTAGTTTTTTAAAGCCGCTAATTTACAGCAACAGAATTTATGATGTGCAACAAATGTTACAATTCAGAAGAGTACTTCAATTTTATTTCTAAAGAGCTTTATCTTTCCTTCATTCTCTAATTTTTTCAGCAATCGAGAAACCACCACTCTTGAAGTATTCAGATCTAAGGCTATTTGCTCATGAGTCGTATTTAGAATCGTACTGTGCATTATTTTAACCTTGTCGGTAAGATGTTTGTATAAACGCTGATCCATCTTCATAAAAGCGAGTGTATCAATAGCTTCCAACATTTCTGATAAACGAGTATTATAACTGTTTATGACAAAATTGCGCCAAGATTTATATATAATCATCCACTCTTCAAGTTTTTCAAGTGGAATAAAGAGAATTTCAGAATTTCGCTCGGCTATACCTCTTACTTTACTTTTCTCACTGTTCAATCCGCTACCAAAAGTAATGTTGCAAGTATCACCTTGCTCCAAAAAATATAAGGATATTTCGTCTCCGTTTTCATCTTCTCTACTTATTTTTATTGCACCTGACAGTACCAAAGGAATTTTGTCGAACTTTTGTCCAATATCCAATAAAAGGTCATTTTCTTTTACTTTTTTCAAGACGCCCACTTCAACGATTTCATCAATGAGGGTTGATTCAAAAATATGGCTGAAGTTTGAAGTTACCTTTTCTCTAAGCATCGGAAATTGTTTTATCAATATAACTCATAATTCGTCGTGAAGCTCCTGTATTATTTACAATATATTCCTGGGCAATTTTACCTTTATTTTCGCATTCCGAACAATTTTCAAATAGCAATTTTAACTCTCTATTGAATTCAATTGTTGTATTAATCACTTTACAGGCGTCTAGTTGAATTAGTTCATTCGCCTCGTTAAATTTGGTATAGTTTGGACCAATAAGTATTGGGATACCAAAAGTAGCTGGTTCAAGAATGTTATGAATGCCGGCCCCAAATCCACCACCTACATAGGCGATATGGGCATAGCTATAGACTTTGGTTAACATACCAATGGAATCAATGATCAATATTTGAGCATCCGTTGTTTTCGTAGCACTTGAAAAAAGCATGGTTTTTTTCGTCAAGCTATTTTTAAAATCATCAATATCTTTAGGATTGATATTGTGGGGAGCAATAATGAATTTTTCATCTTCAGATGCATGGTTATTGATATATTCAATCAATAATTCCTCATCTTTTTTCCAAGTACTTCCCGCTACTAAAATACGTTTTTGAGAGGTAAATTTTTGTATAAAATCAATACGATTATCTTGTTTTGTTATTTCAAATACCCGGTCGAAACGAGTGTCTCCACTTATGGTAACATTTTGAAAGCTAATATCATTTAATAAATTTTTTGACATTTCATTTTGCACAAAGAAATGATTAAAAGTTTTCAACGACTTCTTCATCCAAGATCCATACCACTTGAAAAAAGCTTGATCTTTTCTAAAAGTTCCTGAAATTAAAATAGTTTGAATATTTTTCAATTTGAGCTCTTTTAGTATGTTCGGCCAAAATTCATATTTTACAAAAATGGCTAGTTCAGGGTTTATAATTTGGATGAATTTTTTAGCATTACTTGTAGTATCTAATGGAAGATATGTAACCATATCAGCGATGGCATAATTCTTCCTTATTTCATATCCAGAAGGGGAGAAAAAAGTAACCTGTATTTTATGGTTTGGATACTGAGATTTAAAACCTTCAATAATAGGTCTTCCTTGCTCAAATTCTCCTAACGAGGCACAGTGAAACCATATTATTCTATCATTAGGCGAAAATTCTTGCAGCAAGTCCTGAAAAATGGTCTCTCGACCATGAACAAAAAGGCTGATTTTTTTATTAAAAAGAGCGATAATTTTTAATAAAAATCCAACTATGTAAACCGTTATATTATACAAAAGAAACATTAAGTGAATGCTAAAATATAAATTTAGGTCACAGCTTTTAAATAATTCGTATTTTTGTTCGTTTACCAATAAGAAAATTAGCTTCATGAAAAACATACCTATGGTCGATCTTAAAGGCCAATATGCAAAAATTAAAAATCAAGTAGATAGTGCTATTTTAGAGGTTATTGAAAATACGGCCTTTATCAATGGACCGCAAGTAAAATCATTTCAAAAAAATCTTGAAAATTATTTAGATGTAAAACATGTGATTCCCTGCGCAAATGGCACCGATGCTTTGCAAATTGCCATGATGGGCTTAGGCTTGGAGCAAGGCGATGAGGTTATTACGGCCGATTTTACATTTGCAGCGACAGTAGAAACCATAGGTTTATTAAAATTGACACCTGTGTTGGTTGATGTAGAGCCAGATACTTTTAATATTGATATTGACGCTTTAAAAAGGGCAATTACTTCGAAAACAAAAGCGATTATTCCTGTTCATTTATTTGGACAATGTTCGAATATGGAGGCCGTAATGGAAATAGCGAAAACACATAATTTATTTGTCATAGAAGACACAGCTCAAGCAATTGGTGCCGATTATACGTTTAGTGACGGTACGAAGAAAAAAGCGGGTACTATTGGTGATGTTGGAACGACCTCTTTTTTTCCTTCTAAAAATTTAGGATGTTATGGTGATGGAGGAGCTATTTTCACCAATGATGACACGTTGGCTCATACACTTCGAGGTATGGTAAATCATGGAATGTATGAACGATACTATCATGATGTCGTTGGTGTCAACTCTCGTTTAGATACTATACAAGCTGCGGTGCTGGATATAAAATTACCACATTTAGACGCATATTGTGATTCCAGGAGAGATGCAGCTAGATTTTATAATAATGCGTTCGCTGGAAGTGATAAAATAATCACCCCGAAAATGGGTCAATGTAAAACTGATACGCTTTGTTCTGATTGTAATTGCCATGTATTTCATCAATATACATTAAAATTAAATGGTGTGAATAGAGCTGATTTACAAGCGCATTTGAATAGTAAAGGAATCGCCAATGCTATTTATTATCCCGTGCCATTACACAACCAAAAGGCGTATACGGACGACCGCTATAACGAAGAGGACTTCAAAGTGACGAATGAACTAGTAAATACTGTCATTTCTCTACCTATCCATACAGAGTTTGATAATGAACAACTTGTATATATTACCCAGACTATTTTAGATTTTGTAAAATAATACTATCATGAAAAGAATAGTTGTCACTGGTGGATTGGGTTTTATAGGTTCTCATACTGTAGTCGAATTACAGAATGAAGGGTTTGAAGTAATCATTATTGATGACTTATCTAATTCATCGATCGAAGTATTAGAACGGATTGCTTCAATTACTGGAATTTTACCTAGTTATGAAGAGATCGATTTAAAGAACCAAAATGCTATTCAAAATTTCTTTAAAAAGTATAATAATATTGACGGTGTTATCCATTTTGCAGCTTCAAAAGCAGTTGGAGAAAGTGTTGAGAAACCATTAAAGTATTATCACAATAATATTTCTTCTTTAGTCTATTTATTGGAAGAAATGGAGGCCAATCATATTGATCATTTTATTTTTAGTTCTTCATGTACGGTGTACGGTCAGGCCGACGAAATGCCAATCACTGAAAGTGCTCCATTTAAAACTGCAGAATCACCTTACGGAAATACAAAACAAATAGGTGAAAGTATTATTATGGATACTACGATAGCATCTGATTTACGAGCGATATCATTGCGTTATTTTAACCCTATTGGGGCACACGAAAGTGCAAAAATAGGTGAGTTACCAGTAGGGATACCTCAAAACTTAATACCCTATGTGATGCAAACTGCGGCTGGAATAAGAGATCAGCTCTCTGTTTATGGAGGAGATTATCCTACCTCAGATGGAACAGCAGTGCGCGATTATATTCATGTAGTTGATTTGGCAAAAGCGCATACAGTTGCGATGAGTCGTTTATTAAAAAGTAGGAATAAAAATTCGTACGAAGTATTTAATATTGGGACAGGAAAAGGAAGCACTGTTTTAGAAGTAATCGAAGCTTTTGAAGCCGTAAGTAATCAAAAGCTAAACTATAAAATTGTAGACCGTCGAGATGGTGATATCATTGAGGCTTATGCAGATACAACTTTGGCAAATAATGATTTAGGATGGCGCGCTCAATTAAGTTTAAAAGATGGGCTAGCTTCAGCCTGGAAATGGCAACAACTTCTTGTTAAAAAATAATTACCTTAGTTTCCTATTTAAGTAAGACGCAGCAATACCACCTATGATTGGTGAGAGTATATACACTGTAAAAAAACTATAATTTATTGCTGGAAAAGCTACTGATTTCCAACCTGCTAGATACGCAACAATTCTTGGCGAAAAATCTCTTGCAGGATTAAAACCTCCTTGCGTATACGGGGCTATAAAACAGATGAGAATAGTGACTGTTAGCCCGATGAGTACGGGTATTAAATTTCGATGTACCTGTCCACTTTTGTTTGTCAATAGAAAAATAACAAATACCAACGTAAAAGTACCGATACCTTCCATAAAACAAGCTAATAGATGTGAGGTGCTTATCGTATCTGCGTAACCAGGATTCGGAAAATATTCGCCAAACATCATAGCGGTACTAACTGATGCTTCACTGCCACGAACGATATGATTTGTTTCTTCATAAACTGAAATTGCTTCCGCGAAAGCGACATATAAAATGAGTCCCCCTAATAAAGCACCCAATACTTGAGATAGTAAATAGAGTGGGAGTTTGGAACCGCTCAATTTTTTAGAATAAAACATGGCAATACTTACTGCCGGATTTAAATGCGCAGGACATACCTTTCTTACCGAGAATATAGCAATACTTACACCAGCCCCAAAAACGATAGCAACTTGCAGTAGGCTAGTTATAATCGTTGAAAAAATGGATAATCCAACCGCCCCACAGCCTATAAAAACTAATAAAAATGTTCCTATAAATTCACCTAAATATTCTTTGAAATTTTTCATTTGATCAACGAAAACACATAGAAGAGTTCAGAAGCAATTTGAAGACTTCGTTCATTATATTTTTCTGATTGTTGTGGTGTATTATCGAACGCTTTGGGATCATCATATGTAAGCGGGATACGTTTTTCTGCTCCAATAATAAAAGGGCAATTTTCATCAGCATGGGAACACGTCATAATAGCAGCAAAATCTGATTTGGGATTGAATTCGTTATCAAAAGTTTTTGAAAAACCAATAATTGAGTGTTTGTTATCTGAATGCTTGATACTATAAATAGGATTTTTTCCTTCGGAAATTGTTCTTATTTGGAACCCGTTATTTTTTAGTGTTTCGACGGCCTTAGGGAACATTGCTGTAGCTTCTGTTCCTCCAGAATAACAAAACACGTCATTCACCTTAAAATAAGCTGCTATTGTTTGAGCCCAAACTTGCGACAAATGACTTCGTCGTGAATTATGGGTACAGATAAAATTTAGATTAATGTCTCTATTCGTATCTTTTTTTTCTTGAATAAAACTAACTAATGATTGCAATAGTTGTTTTCGGTCAGTTGATATTTTCGATGTGTCAAGATTATCAATCGTCTTTTCTATTTCAGGATATAGGTTGGTTTTCATTTGATTTTAAATATTTTGTCCATTCAAGCGGAGTTGAGAACTTTTTAAAGATTTTTCGACTCCGCTCAAAGAGACATTCTAGGATTAATTAACAACAGCCAGACCCGGGAGCACACGAGTTTTCTTGTGCGTTCGCCAGGGCAGTTTCTGGTACACCGCAAGTATCTTTTGCTTTACAATCGGTTTGAGAAACGAATAATTGTACAATCACTTTACTAGTAGTTACTTCTATTTGTTGCACTTCGAGATGCGCTTTATGAAAATTGTCATTGCTGTATTCAAATTTTACAATAGCATTTCCATCAAGTGGATGCATACCATGAACTCGTTCTAAAATAGACAGTGCTTTATCAGATTTTAAATATCCAATTTTGCCTTTTTCACTTGGGCTTTCCCAGAGTTGAATTACCGTTTCATTCCATGCGTCCATTTTACCACCACAATCAACCGAATCGATGACTGTGTTTTTTACTTCGGTAATGTGATAATTAGTATCAACAAATTTATTTTCTTGATATTCGAAAAGTAACGCTTTGTGTTCATTTTCTTTCAATACGGTTAAAAATTCTTGTGTTTTCATATTTATATTTTTTAACAACAAATTATTTTTCTTCTTAAATTATTCCAATTGGTTTTTCCAAAAGGAAAAGACAGTAGTACATGAATTATAGCTAAGATAATAGCACCGGGAATGATATTAATAGCGATAAAATGTATGAGTTCTCCGCCAAGGCTATTAGGGGTATTATAGATCAATTGTATTGTGTTGTTCTGTATCTT
>Ga0316204_10011996_pt1 | contig 10696 bp, 8 predicted proteins | sample 6monrhotite_MG_2_FD_205661 | JGI IMG/M metagenome (GOLD analysis project Ga0316204, IMG submission 205661) | Microbial mat bacterial communities from mineral coupon in-situ incubated in ocean water Damariscotta River, Maine, United States -... | ecosystem: Environmental > Aquatic > Marine >... | reverse complement strand
CAAGCAGCATATCGTTATGCGCCGCCCCGGATGGAATCATCGGGTACACGTTTTCTTTTGGATCGACATGCAAATCGGCAATCACCGGGCCATCAATTTTGATCATTTCCGCCAGCATGTCCTCAACTTCCGACACCTTGGTCGCGCGCAACCCCGTCATTCCAAACGATTCCGCCAGTTTGACAAAATCAGGAAGGCTTTCCATGTAACTTTCGGAATACCGTGAACCATGCAGTAGCTCCTGCCATTGACGCACCATGCCCATATAAAAATTGTTCAAGATCAAACACTTCACCGGCAGACGGTACTGTTGGATACAGGAAAGTTCCTGCATGTTCATCATGAACGACGCCTCTCCGGCAATGCCAACAACAAGCGCCTTGGGATGGGCGATCTGCACGCCCATGGCGGCCGGCAGGCCATAACCCATGGTCCCCAGACCACCAGACGTCATCCAGTGATTGGGTTTGTCAAACTTGAAATGCTGGGCCGCCCACATCTGATGCTGGCCCACCTCAGTTGTAATGAACACTTCCTTTTTGGATTTTTTGGTTTGCTCATACAAACTTTGAACCGCGAATTGCGGTTTGATCACATCACCCGACTGATCGAATTTCATGCAGTCAACGGCGCGCCACTCTTCAATTTGTTTCCACCAGCTTTTGAGGGCTTTGTCATCGCTCTTGGTTTTGTTGGCACGCCAAGCTTTCAGCAGGTCTTCAAGAACATGCCCGACATCGCCGACAATGCCCACGTCAACGGCGACGTTTTTGTTAATCGATGACGGGTCGATATCGATCTGGATCTTGGTTGCTTCTGGAGAGAACGCATCCAGGCGACCGGTGATCCGGTCATCAAAACGGGCGCCAACAGCAACCATTACGTCACAATCATGCATCGCCATGTTGGACTCATAAGTCCCATGCATGCCGACCATGCCGATGAATTGTTTGTCAGACGCAGGATAAGCCCCGAGCCCCATTAGAGTCAGTGTACACGGTGCACCGGTTTCCTGAACCAGCTTGGCCAGAAGTGTAGACGCCGCAGGGCCGGAATTGATCACACCGCCGCCCGCGTAAATAATCGGACGTTTGGCATTTTTGATGATCTCAACCGCGTCCTTGATCCGCGACAGGTCGCCCTTGATCTGCGGCTGATAGGTTTTGCGCTTACCATTTTCCTTCGTCGCGTAGTCGCCCAATGCCATCTGCACGTCTTTTGGCAGATCGATCACAACCGGACCCGGACGACCGCTACGCGCCACGTCAAAGGCCTCGTGAACAACCCGCGCCAGATCGTTGACATCCTTGACCAGATAATTGTGTTTGGTACAGGGCCGCGTGATTCCAGTGGTATCTGCTTCCTGAAAAGCATCGTTGCCGATCAGGTGTGTGGGCACCTGCCCGGTCAGGCAGACGATGGGAATACTGTCCATCAGCGCATCGGTCAGACCGGTAACGGCGTTGGTGGCACCGGGGCCTGAGGTCACCAGGACGACACCGACCTTGCCGGTCGATCGGGCATACCCTTCGGCTGCATGAACCGCGCCCCCTTCCTGGCGAACCAGAATATGACGAATTCTGTTCTGCTGGAAAATGGCGTCGTAAATCGGAAGGACAGCGCCGCCGGGATAACCGAATACTTCTGTGACATCCTGATCATTCAATGCTTTCAGGACGATTTCGGCTCCGCTCATCTGTTCCCTGGCCATGGGGTATTCCTCTACTGATTCATCGGCGAGCAGGGCATTTTTTGTGCACTACGCGTTCCAAACACAACGACGACCGGCACCAAGCGGATCCGGCCACGACTCTGATTTTCCTATTTAGTGACCCACAATTATAGGCCTCTATCCAAAGAAGCGGCAACCTAATGCCTCGTATCGGATGGGTCAAGTAACGTTGCGAACAAATGGAAAGTTTTTATGGGCGTTCACGAAAGATTATTTCGCGCGTATTTCCGACAATCCTCGCCGAATTATTTCAATCGATTTAGCATATCTCCAATAATACTGCCCGCCTTGGCGACGGCTATTCCCCGTGCCATTCCCGGCTTCAGGCGCTCGTCATATAAGGTCGCTGCGACTATCAGGTCATTTCTGGTCAATTTATTGAGAACGCTACGGTTATTGAAGATTGATGGTTTAACAATATCGCTATCGTTGGGCAGTCCCAGCGTCTGGGTCATTTCCTCCAGCAGGCAACTGTCGATCTGCTGATCCGTCATCTGGTTATTGACGATAATTGTCGCCCAGATGATCTCACCTTTATTATTGGCGGCTGTCAGGAAATAACATACGCCCGGTCCGGCCAGCTTTCTCAGCAGCCCCGGAGATGCTCCATTAATTAAAGAAGGAGCATGCATGGCCAGGCGGGGAACAAATTTGACAAAATAATTGGGTTTCTGGCCGGTTTGTTTCGCATCTTCTGTGGTGATCCCGGTCAGCTTAACCAATGTGCCCAAATGTTTGCGAATGAAATTCACGTGGGCATTTTTGGGGCGGATATTTTTTAACTTCAATTCTTTGCCGCCGCCCGCCTTTGCAATTAATTCACCATCAAGGGCTGTGATGCTGGCACGGATAGGGGACACCCACCTTTTGACCACCGTGCTTTCTCTGGTGATCTCGTCATATTCTGCACCAAAGACGACGGCCTCAAAAAACCTTGTCAGGCTTTTCTCTGACGGCAACCCCTCTTCTGCCAACACAGGTCGTGGCAACAAGCCCGCTAAGCAGGCCAGCAGGAAAATTACCAAAATTCGAAACGTGGATTGCCCGCAATTTACCATTTCAAGTTTCCTGCAGAACCAACATTACGCTCGCCCTGCCCCTTTGTTACGCCTGACCTTTCCTGCCGTAACCCCGAAGTGTTTTTGGAAGGCCCGAGAAAACGCCGCCTCTGATCTATAACCAACGGTTTCGACGATACTAGCGCTGGTCTGACCTTCTGACAATTTGCTCCAGGCCAACTGCATGCGCCACCATGTCAGATACTTCGCCGGTGTCCATCCGCTGACCCGGCGAAAGGTCTCGGCAAAGGCCGTCCGTGACATGCTGGCCTCCCGAGCCAAACGTTCCAGAGTCCAGTCGGCGCCCGGCGTTCCATGAATGGCGCCAATGGCTTTTTGCAGACGGGAATCAGCAAAAAGTGCAAGAACCCCCGAATTTTCCCTAGCATCAATAAGGTGCTGACGCACAGCATAAACAAAAAGCAGCTCGGATAACCGATCCAGAATAGCCGGGGCGGCGATGCTGGGTGCCGCACTCTCGGCGACGATCAGTTTGATTAAAGCACAACACCAATCGTGTTTCTCATTGAACCGAACGATAAAAACCGTCGGCAACCCATCAAGCAGATATGAACTGCCCCGGTGGTTAAAATGCGCCTGTCCACAAAGCATTCCTGTTCCTTGCAGACCTTCGGCCTGATCAAAGGGAATTACCTTCTGCGCTCCGCTTTCTTCTCCAACAGGCTGCATGGAATGAGGAACTTCACGGGGAAAAATCACCAAATCCCCCCAGTTGAGGATGGTGCTCATATGGCCTGGAACATCCAGGCGGCATTCGCCTTTGGTCACCATGTGAAAACAAGTCTGGCCCAACTCATGCTCGGTATAGAGCCAGTTTCCGCAAATCTGGGCGTTGTGATAAACGTCAACATGCATTCGAAACAGTCGAATGATATCCGATAACGCTTCCATCAAAATGTACTCTTGAGCAATAAATACGTACCCTTAAGCATTCATAGTACAACAAAGACTCTCTATATTCCAGCCACCCCAAGGCTTGCCCACCCGGACAGGCAAACAACAATCCAACGTGGAGTAAACCTGATGACCACCTTCCCCGCACACGACCTGAACACCTCAAGCGCCGAAGCGGCAAAACTGCTTGGTAGCGTTAACGAAAAATACGGCTTCATTCCCAACCTGTTCGCCTACATGGCTGAAGCTCCGGCAAGCCTGGAGGCCTATCTGAATCTGGCCGGGCTGATTGCCAAATCCTCGCTTACCGCATCACAGGCACAGATTATCCTGCTGACCGTCAGCCTCGAAAACGGCTGTGATTTCTGCGTCGTCGCCCATACGGCAGGGGGAAAGATGAACAACGTCAACCCGCAAACCCTGGAGGCGATACAAAATAAAACTGAAATTAAAGACCCCAAAGATCGCGCCATCGCCGACCTTGCGCTGAAGATCGTCCAAAAACGCGGCTGGCTTGACGATGCCGACCTGCAGGCTTTTTTTGACGCCGGGTTCGCCCATCAACAGGTTCTTGAGGTCATTCTCTGCGTCACCATCAAGACCCTGTCGAACTACACCAATCATCTGACCCAACCGGTCGCCAACCCGGAACTGGTTCAGGCGGCGGCGGGTTAACACGACTAATGGCGGGCAGGCGGGTGTGACCTAAAGCCCCTCGGCCCGCCACCACTGATCGGTGCCCCAGTGTTCCGGCAGGTTGGTTGGAATACAGGGGTCGTCGGGCTCCAGCCCTTCCGCCTTTAACCGCGTTTCCCATTCCTCGCGCAGCGACGACGGCAGTTTATCACCACACCACGGGCAATAGTGAATCGGCATGATGCGGATCGGCTGGTAATCTACGGGTTCGTCCAGATCAAGAATGCGAACACCATATTCACGGGTCTGGGGGAGGTAGGCGATCATGTCGCGATTATCCGCAAAAGAATGCTTCAACAGGTCACACATATGTGGTGATCGCTCAATCGGACGGACAAACCCTGGCAAGTCGTCGTAGCAGCTGTCCGCGACGATCATGGAATCGTTATCATAGGTTCTTTCGTCTTTTGAACAGCGCTTCCCAATATCTGACGGAATTCCCCGAGTCCGCCACCATGTATCGTCCAGAAATTCTGCGGGCAGCTCTTCACAGTGTCTAAAAACGACATATTCATCAGGCCCTAGCACCTGTTCGATCAATCTAAAATAAATACGATTTAGCCGTCCGGGTAGAACCTCTCCGCACCAAGGACAATACCAAACACCCACTGTCCTAAGAAGGTCAATTGTACCCTCCTTCCAATCATATTCGTTTATGGATATCTCGGAAACGCATTGCCGGAACCCAAACCCCCGCGTCCGGGGGCGATAAATGTAGGCATTGGAAGGATCTCCAACCGCTAACAAAGATTGATCACACGTATGCGCTGCCATCATCTCTAATATCCATAGTTTCTATTGTTCGTCCTTTGACCGGCCCGCCGATCTTGCGGCCAAACATAGGTTCAATAACACCTAAATGATTCCCATCGTCATCATAAACCTCTATGTGCCCGTGCCTACTGTCCCATTCGAACAACCGTTCTTTTTTTCCGCGACCATTGGTTTTGCGATTCGTCCGGCCCGCGTCTTTCAAGGCATTCCATATTGGGCTTTGACTTCTTTCAATCTTCAGACTTGGGTTCTTTTCCATATCTTTCCGCAATCCCTGCACGTCCTTTCGCTCATGTTCCTTCTGAAACCGCTCATCAAAGGCCTGCTGTTCGCGTTTACGTTTACCGGACAAAGCAAAATCAGTCGCGGCTTTAGGAGATTGGTTCTTTATCTTCACACCTTTCCCGCGTCCGCCAAGCCCCAACGACCCTGCCGCTCCCAATCCAATCATCTCTTTAACGCCAATCGACAACGGATTTTTCTGCGATCCATCGGTGCGGCTTCTGAGGGCTTCTAGGCCAATCAGCCGTTTGCGGGTCTCCGGGTCGTCCGAGCGCACCAAGCCGTTGGCCATAACCTTCATGCTGTCTCGTTCCGCCGACGTTCGGTCTGCGTAAACTTGATCAATGCGCTTGTGCAACCTTTCAAGATCGCCTTCCCCGGCCTTGTATAAATCACGAAAATAATCCGCCTTATCCTTGTCGAGATGCAGGCGCTCGGCTTCCTGATCAAACGCCCTACCCTCCAATTCACCCGACGTCCCGGTTAGAAAGCCACCCGCCTCCCGATGCCATTGGCTTTGCTTCTCCAAATCCTCATCCCATTCCCCCTTACCTGCCGGGGTCCGGCGATCCGGATAAGTTTCCTTCTCAAGCCGGTCATCTCCCTCCCCACCTGCAGGCGTATCGTCACCGGAGCCATCTGCGAGGGAGCCATCCGCGCCGGAATCAGCGAGGTTTATCTTGTCCGGTCGTCGCAGTTCTTCCGGCGTCATGTCGCGCCATCGACCGTTGTCCCAGACCTGCCCTTCCCGATGCGGCAGGGGCATCGCGTCTTTGGAAGGATCGATCAGCCTGCCGAACCTGTCCCGTGTTCTCAGTTCCAGGGTTTTATGGGGTGGATCACCCTGTTCGTTTTCCAACTCCCGGACGCGGTCGCGAGTCGCATCGGAAACGCGCTCCAGCGTCAGCCCTGAAAGTTCGTTGGCCCGAACCGGATCAAGGGCCTCAAATTGCCGCAACAGGTCGGCGACTTCCGCCATGCCTCGCCCCCCGGCGTTCTCCAACGCATCGGCAACGTATTTGGGGAGATCACCGAAATCAGCAGTTTTGGTCAACGCCGTTATCTGGCGACCATTTTCAGCAACGGCTTCTCCCGATATCTCTTCAAACCCCTGGGCCTTCCACCACGGTCGACGAGATTTGGGTTGACGAAAAGACAGCAGGTCCGTCGCCGGGCGTACGGTTTTGTCTCGATCCATTTTGAGCGTCGAGCGGGCCATGGTGCGGGTCGCTTGAGCGGTAGGCCCATCCGGGCGGAGCCAGCCATCAATCTTGAGGGGACGGCGGTCAACAGCATGCGGGAAATTTTTATTGATTTCGGCCTGCGCTTTACGAATGCCCTGCCCTGTATCTTCGTTGAAAACTTTACCGGGTGAGCGGTTCAGCAGGCCCGTTCTGGACAGCATGTTTTCAACCACCTGAACATCCCGCCCCCGATTGGCCCGCCCGGCACCAACGGCATCAGCGAGCCCATAGTTACCACTCGCCAGCCCCGTCAACAGGCCCCGACGGCCCGATATCTTAGCAATATCCGGCGGCGCAGCGGCTGAAGATGATGCGGGTTTTGGTAATCCGGCGGTGGAACTGGTTGTGCTTCCCATGGCGACGACATCCTTGATTTTTCAAAATAATGGTCAGTGCTTATTTTCATGTTAATAGATTATATTCCTATCAATGTCAAGAATTAAATTGCCGACATCTCAATATGGTTGTGCAATAAATCTGGTCGGCTCACGCTCTCGAAGTAACAGGCTGGTATTCTCGAGCTAGAAGGTCAGTGGAGCAGAAAATTTCTAATCGCAGCTTCCGCTATGGACACAGCCTCTGCGTCGCCGAAATCTTCAATCACCAGATCGGCACGAGATTGATTGCGAAACCAGGTCAATTGGCGTTTGGCGAAATTTCGGGTGTTCTGCTTGGCCTTGGTGACGGCATCCTCAAGCGACATCTCGCCCGTCAGATGGTGCTGGAAATCCGGTACACCTAGGGCTTTCAGTGCGGGTAGATCAGGATCCAGGTCAAGCGCCTGCACAGCGCGCACTTCGTCCAGCGCGCCCTGCTCGATCATCTGATCAAAGCGTTCTTCAATACGGGCGTAAAGTTGATCACGGGGTGGGATCAGGTGGATGGTGAAGAACTTCGCATCGAGCGGAGGGCCGGACCCCTGCTCGGCCTGCCATTCGCCCAACGTGCGCCCGGTTGCGCTGGCCACACCATACGCCCGGATCAGACGCTGGCGGTCACCGGGATCCAGCCGTGATGCGCTTTCAGGGTCATGTTCCGCCAGACGGTCCCGGAAGGCCTCTCCACCGATCTCTTCATAAAGCGACGTCAGGTTTTTGATCACGTCAGCGGCCACATCCGGGACCGGGGCGATGCCTTCTTTCAAGACCTTCAGATACAGTCCGGTTCCCCCGCAAATGATGGGCAGGCGCCGGCGGATATGCATGTCTTCGATGATGGGAACTGCGTGATCCAGCCACAAACCTGCTGAGCAGGGCGTCGCGACGGGAACGACACCATATAGATGATGGCGAACCCTGGCTTCGTCTTCAGGTTTGGGGCGCGCCGTCAGAATGCTGAACTCACGATAGACCTGCATGCTATCGGCGTTGACGATCTCTCCGTCGAACCTATCGGCCAACGCCAGCGCCAATGAAGATTTGCCGCTTGCCGTAGGGCCTGCGACAATAACTACAGCCCCCATAACGACCTCCTCATCTTCTGCCTAGCGGTTCTCACACGGGTAGAATATGCGTCAAGTTACGCCTTTGACAGATCGTTTTTACGCTGCCCACCTCCTCCCTGCCCAGCTTGCAGGTTCCGGGACCCTGCGGTATGAAACCGTCCCTTCGAAATTTCAAGGCACATCGAACCCGATGAAATCCGTCCTCACCCTGATTGCGCCGACTGTCGGCGACCTCAACACCGAAATCGTTAAACAGGCGACAGACTGCCTTCGGCAATCAGGCGTGGATGTTGATGGACCGGACTGGCTTTCCGATGGAGAGGCTTGTGATCTCGTGTTTTCGAGTGTGCAAGCCGATTCTATTGAGCCCAAGCTTCGCGATATATTCACCAACACCCGGCTGGATATGACGATCCAGCCTATTGAAGGGCGGCGGAAAAAATTGCTGCTGGCGGATATGGATTCGACCATCGTTACCACCGAAACCTTGGATGAACTGGCCGACTACGCCGGACTCAAAGAACAGATTTCAGAAATCACCGAACGCGCCATGAACGGTGAAATTCTGTTCAGAGACGCGCTTAAAGAACGGGTCGGTATGCTGAAAGGATTGGACAGCGAAACCATGGCTAAGACCATGGAACGGGTCACCTATTCTCCCGGTGCCGAAACCCTTGTTCGCACCATGTCGGCGAACGGGGCCTATACCGCGCTGGCGTCCGGCGGGTTCCGGTATTTCACTGGGCGGGTTAAGCAGGCCCTTGGGTTTGATTTTGAAATCGGTAATGAAATAGAAATTGCCGAGGGCAAATTTACGGGTGAGATCGTCGGCGATATTGTCACCAAAGCCGTCAAACACGAAACCCTGATCAGCCTTTCTGAGCAACAGGGCATCGATATCTCTGAGACGATGACCGTCGGTGATGGGGCCAACGACCTGCCAATGCTTGAGCATGCCGGTACCGGTGTTGCCTATCACGCCCACCCCATCGTCATCGCCGGTGCGCCTTATCGTATTGATTATGCGGGACTGGATGCCCTGTTGTTTTTACAGGGCTACAGGCGCGACAGCTTCGTCAACTAATCCCGCGACGGCTACGTCGATTAATCCAAAACCAGTGAGACCAGACCGTCGGCCAGCTTGGGTTCGAACCAAGTCGATTTCGGCGGCATGACCTGACCAGCATCAGCCACCGCCATCAAATCACCAAGCGACGTCGCGAACAGCGCAAAGGCAACGGCCATGTCACCACAATCGACACGGCGCTCCAGTTCCACCATTCCCCGTATGCCGCCGATAAATTCGATACGCTTGTCGAGACGCGGGTCGCCAATCCCGAGCACAGGGGCAAGCAGACGATCCGTCAAAACCGAGATATCCAAGGCCGCGACCGGGTCATCTAGTGATACCGCTTCGCGCAGTTCCAGACGATACCACTGGCCATCCAAGTACATGCCGAACTGTCTGGCGTTTGAGGGTTTGGCCGGTTCGTCCACAGAACTAACGACAAAAGCTTCACCGACGCGACTTAGAAACTCAGCGTTCGACAAGCCGTTCAAGTCGCGGACGACACGGTTGTAGTCAAATATCTGAACCTCATCATCAGGAAACGTGACGATCAGGAAAAATTCATAGGCTTCGTCGCCGGTAGCCGCTGGATTTGCGGCGCGGCGAGAGGCGGCAACACGCGAGGCCGAGGCGGAGCGGTGATGGCCATCTGCAATATAAACCGCGTCCATGGCATCGAAGGTTTCGTTCAATGTCGAAATTTCTTCCGCGCCGCTGATCACCCAAACCGAATGTTCAACGCCACCATCTGCGATCACGTGGCTATCGGGTGCGTCGGTCGTTATTTTGGCGATTACATCGGCGATGCGCTGATCTTGGCGATGTGTTGCCATGACCGGTCCGGTCTGGGCATTCAGCATATCAATCTGGCGAACCCGGTCATCTTCCTTGTCAGGCCGGGTCAGTTCATGACGGCGAATGCGATTGGTATCATAGGCGGCTATTGATCCCGCCCCAACGATCCCCGTCTGCGTATGATCGCCCATCCGCAGACGATAGACATAATAGCAGGGCTCTGCATCACGGATGAGGACACCCTCGTCGATCATGCGCCCCAGGTTTTGGGCGGCCTTATCGTAAACCGCCGCATCGTGAGGGTCGGTGCCGTCCGCCAGATCGATCTCGGCGCGTGATACATGAAGGAAGCTCCAGGGGCGCCCCGCGGCCAGGGCGCGGGCTTCCCCATCATTGACGACATCATAGGGGGGTGCTGCGACATCTGCCGCCCGGCCCGGTGCCGGTCTTAAAGCAGCGAACGGTCGGACAAGAGGTCCATCGCCTGTCATTGCCTTCTCCTACTCGGCAGCCACCTGCGGCAGCTCCCCGATGGCACGCGCCAGCTCTGCTTCATTGTGGGCGTGGTCTGTCAGTTTGCCCGCCAGATAATCCGTGTAGGCCTGCATATCGAAGTTTCCGTGACCGGAAAGCCCGAACAGGATGCTTTTGGCTTCACCGCGTTCCTTGCAGGCTTCGGCTTCGGCG